>Ga0155554_133_pt1 | contig 49199 bp, 43 predicted proteins | sample RifCSPhighO2_12_FD_107211 | JGI IMG/M metagenome (GOLD analysis project Ga0155554, IMG submission 107211) | Gammaproteobacteria bacterium RIFCSPHIGHO2_12_FULL_41_20 | reverse complement strand
CCTCCTGCGCTTTATTTGTGCATTATGCCTACCCATCCGCTTGCCAGCCTTTATTCAACGGGAATTCCTGGTATAACATAGGCCTAGTTGCACATATACCCACCTTAGTGTTAAGGTAAAGTGATCCATATTACGCCGCAGAGGATAATGTGTTGTTTTTAATAAAGAGAAGCAAATACCCTTACTTGTTAGTATTGCTATTAGCATGGCTTTCTATTGCCCCTACAGTAAATGGGTTTTTTCCTTCTATTAAGCCCTCCTCACAACCAACACAAGCTGTAACAATGGTTTCTCCTTGCACAAAAAATCAAACACAGCCTATATTTAAATTATGCCAATTTCTTAAGTTTCAATATTACGTCATAAATGCTTATTGCTTGCAAATTGTCTCTTCTCTATTAGGCAAGCCTTTCTTTACTTGTCCTATTGGATTATTAATTATTGGCTTATTAAACTCCATATTTAAACCACCCAAATTTCAATACGCATAATTTTCGAAGCAACTTATGTCATTGCATGCGATGAACTGCATTATCTCAGCATGTATTATTAACTTATTAACTAGGATCAGAAAATATGAAAAAGATACTATTTTTTATTATTACGCTCACCGCAACGGCTGCTTATGCATTACCAAGCGTGGCTACAGATTACTCGCATCTTTTATTTACACTAATGAGTTTTTTTGGTTTGGGAATTCTATTAGCATTTACCCCTTGCATACTGCCCATGGTACCTATTCTTTCTGGTATTTTAGTAGGGCAAAAAAATACAAACACCTTCTTTGCATTTAAGCTATCCTTGGTTTTCGTTTTAGGAATGGCTGTAACCTATGCATTAGCAGGTGTAGCAGCAGGATATCTCGGTAGCACTATTCAAACTTTCATGCAATCCCCATGGATTATTACTAGCTTCAGCCTAATTTTTGTTGCCATGGCATTATCCATGTTCGGCTTATTTAATTTAAGAGTACCAAAATTTATATTAATGCGCGCTCAGTACCTGAGCGAAAAACAAAAATCAGGTACGTTATGGGGTGTGGCACTAATGGGTGTCTTATCAACATTGATTGCTTCACCTTGCATCACCGCACCTATGATTTCTGTTCTTACCTATATTAGTCAAACAGGGAATGCATTATTAGGTGGATTAATTTTATTTACTCTATCCCTTGGCATGGGATTACCACTGATCCTATTTGGTATAGGACAAGGAGTACTATTGCCCAAAGCAGGTGCTTGGATGGAAAAAATAAAAAATTTCTTCGGTGTAATCATGTTAGGCCTAGCAATCTGGATGATGTCAAGACTATTACCAGAAGATACAACTAATCTACTTTGGGCAATGCTTATTATTACTAGCTCGGTTGGTTTTGGTGCTTTAGATTTTCGATATAAGAAAGAAAAATCTCATGTAATAAAAGGATTAAGCGTTTTGGGCTTGATATATGGAATGTTATTAACCATTGGCATAATAAGTGGGAAAGGAGATTTTTTACATCCATTGCAAATAACCACAGCTTATGCGCGTAACCAAGCTATTCCAACACAAAAATTATTCTATCCCATCTCGAACCTTGCTGAATTACAACAGCAATTATCCTTAGCCAAGTCTATGCATAAACCTGCCATGATAGAATTCTATGCTAGCTGGTGCCCAGATTGCCGCGCCCTCGATAAAAATGCTTTCTCTAATCTAAGAATACAACAACTTATGCAATCATTCTTAGTCATGCGCGTGGATATTACTCATGATAACGCAGAGTTAAAACAGCTAAGAGACAGGTACCATGTTTACGGCGTCCCAAGCATCATATTCTATGATAAAACAGGCAATCAAATAGCCATGGATTTATCGCAAGAACCCTCTAAAGACTTGTTAGAAGAACAGCTAACACAAATCAGCACGGAAGGAGAACGCCAGCATAGAGTATAGAAGACTAATGGTTTTGGAGTTTTAATAGTCGCAAGAGCGCTTAAGCTAATGAAGATGTGTGCGATTTTCAGAACATTTCTTGAGACAGTACTCACCCGTACAGTGAAAAAAATTTTCTGAAAATCGCATACAGATTCAAACGATTAAGCGCTCGTCGCGGTAGATTTCAACTGCCGAATCTAGGTTTAAGGATTATCATGCATTCCAATAATCAGCCTCCCTGTTTCACCTGGGTCTCGCTTCATGAGTGGGAGAAAGATTCCCATTGGTGGTCTATTTATGTTAAATCCTTCCCTGAAAGGGAACGAGATACCAAAAATCAATTAACACGAGCGCTCAAAAATCAATGGGCCTCTGTGGGTCGATTCAGATGCGCTGGTCAAACCATTGCTATTGCCGTAGTCTACCCCTTGAAAACACTGCCCATCACTTTTTTACATTATTTTGCTGTTGCTCCCCTTCTCCGTGGGCAAAACCTAGGGAGCACACTTCTTCGTAGTCTGATTGTTGATGCGCATGAATTTAATTATCAGCATCATCGCGAATCTATGGGCTTAGTCTTTGAAGTGGAAGACCCACATTATGCGACGAATGAACACGATAGAACTGTACGCAACCAACGAATACAATTTTACGAAAAAAATAAGGCACAATTGTTGAAAAACACATTCATACAACCCCCCATTAATGCCAGAGAAGAGAAAATAACTGAAAAAAATGGCAGCCTGCACATGCGTTTAATGTATGCCTCTCTACAAGAGGAAATGCTCCTATTTAAGCAAGAAGAAGCCTTGGCTCGAGCTATTTACTTTGAAAAATATCACGTCGTTAATGACATTCCTGCTGAAATGCTCACTGATTTTTTGAGTAGTTTCTTTGCTTACGACAAAAAACAAGAATAATATCATCCTCGTCTTATAATATACTTCTAATCACATGCTGTAAGATACCGCCTTGCTTATAGTAATCCACTTCATTCAAAGTGTCGATACGTGATAATACACTAATTTCAGAATGAGCGCCCTCTTCACGATGAATAATCACCTTTATCTGCATTCTAGGTTTAAAATCACCCGCTATACCAATAATATCTATTTTCTCATTACCGGTAATATTTAATGTTTTACGTGTTTCTCCCGACATAAACTCCAAGGGTATAATTCCCATACCAATCAAATTAGACCGATGGATACGCTCAAAGCTTTCTGCGATAACCGCTGCCACACCTAATAATTTAGGTCCTTTCGCTGCCCAGTCCCGTGACGACCCCGTACCATATTCTTTCCCAGCAATTACTACTAACGGTACATTATCTTTTTTATAACGCATTGCCGCATCGTAAATAGCAAGCACTTCTTGGCTAGGAATATATTTAGTCACCCCACCTTCCATACTGGGTATCATTTCATTGCGAATACGGATATTAGCAAACGTACCACGCATCATTACTTCATGATTGCCGCGGCGTGATCCATAAGAATTAAAATCTTTAACCGCCACACCTTTTGATAATAAGTATTTTCCAGCAGGACTATCTGTCTTAATTGAACCCGCAGGAGATATATGATCAGTAGTGATACTATCCCCAAACACTGCTAATACTCGTGCCCCCGAAATATCTTGAATTTTATTAGGCACGGATTGCATATCATCAAAAAACGGTGGATGTTGAATATAGGTGGAATTTTCTTGCCACTGATAAGTTTCTGAAGTGGGTGTTTTCATCATACGCCACTCTTCTGACCCATCAAAAATATGTTCATAGGTTTCATGAAACATTTTTCCAGTAATACTTGTCATTGCTTGTGCGATCTCGGCATTGGTAGGCCACAAATCTTTTAAATAAACTGCTTTGCCTGATGAGTCATTACCAATAGGCTGGCTAGTTAGATCAATTAATACCGTACCTGTTAAAGCAAATATCACCACCAAGGGCGGCGAAGCAAGCCAATTGGCTTTAACCTGAGGATGTATACGACCTTCAAAGTTCCTGTTACCTGATAATACCGCTGAAACAATCATGTCATACTCATTAACAGTTTTTGCTATAGGATCGGGTAAAGGTCCAGAGTTACCAATACAAGTCGTACAACCATATCCCACTAAAGTAAATCCTAATTGGTCAAGATATTTCTGCAATCCAGTTTTCTCTAAATATTTCGTTACCACTTGCGAACCTGGTGCAAAAGATGTTTTTACCCAAGGTTTACGAGTTAACCCTTTCTCCACCGCTTTCTTTGCCACCAAGCCCGCACCAATTAATACACTAGGATTCGATGTATTGGTACAACTGGTAATAGCAGCAATCACTACGTCACCATGATGCAATGAAAAATCACCTACTTGAAATGCCTTATCTTTTTCAGCATCCCGTTTACTAGAAATTAATAATTCTTCAAACGTATTCGCTAATTCGGGTAATTCCACATGATCTTGAGGGCGCTTCGGTCCAGCAAGCCCCGGCTTAATTGTCGCCAAGTCTAATTCCATAACATCAGTAAAAACCGGATCTGGATTATTACTATCGTGCCATAATCCTTGAACCTTCGTGTAGGTCTCTACTAGAGAAATCGTATGCGCATCACGACCACTTAAACGTAAATATTCTAAAGTAATTTCATCCACAGGAAAAAACCCACATGTCGCACCATATTCAGGTGACATATTGCCAATTGTAGCGCGATCAGCAATAGATAAATCTCCTAGCCCTGGGCCAAAAAATTCTACGAATTTACCTACTACCCCTTTTTTACGCAACATATGTGTAATAACAAGCACCAAGTCAGTAGCAGTAATCCCTTCTGCTAATTTACCCGTTAATTTCACTCCTATAACTTCTGGAATAAGCATAGAAATAGGCTGCCCTAACATTGCCGCTTCAGCCTCAATACCACCAACACCCCAGCCTAATACACCCAGACCATTAATCATGGTAGTATGGCTATCCGTCCCTACTAAGGTATCAGGATATACAAACTTTTTATTATTAATTACTTTTGACCAGGCTACTTTAGCAAGATATTCTAAATTAACTTGATGGCAAATACCGGTATCCGGTGGCACAACACGAAAATCATGAAAGGATTTTTGTCCCCAGCGCAAAAATTCATAACGTTCGTAATTACGTTCCATTTCCATTTTTGCATTAATTTGAAAAGCATCCGGTACAATAAATTGATCCACTTGTATAGAATGATCAATGATTAAATCCACGGGTGAAAGCGGATTAATTTTCTCAGGATCGCCACCTAATTTCTTAATTGCAGCACGCATAGCTGCAAGATCGACCACTGCAGGCACACCCGTAAAGTCTTGCATAAGAACGCGAGCAGGACGATAAGAAATTTCATAGTGAGATTTTTTTTCTTTTACCCAATCCGCCAGTGCTCTAATTGAATTCTCTGTCACCGTATGACCATCTTCATGGCGTAGTAAATTTTCTAAAAGAATTTTTAAAGTTACTGGTAACGTAGATATCCCGATTAATCCGCAATTTTCCGCAGCAGGCAAACTAAAATAGTGATACTCAATGCCATCTACTTTCAATGTCTTATGAGTTTTCTTATGAAGAACTTTATTAGCCGACTCCTCTGCATGGAATTCAGCATGAATGTGATTGCGAGATATCCAAGAAGGAGGATCACTCGCCGGAAAAGATTCCGCTGAGGTTTCATCAAAACTATCCATCTTTTGTTGTTTAGGAAAAAATTTATTTGCTAATTTCCTTAATATATTCATACTTATCAAGTCCTTTCATTACACTTGTAACCCTGTTTATTTTAGTAGTATAGACTATTAAAGAATATAATATTTAGTGATGAATAAATTGAGTCAAGCTAACAATAATGAGGCATGTATGTTTAAAATTTGCTTTTATGTCCCCGTTACTCATACTGAACAAGTAAAAAATGCCATGTTTAATGCCGGTGCAGGTAAAATTGGTAACTACAGCCATTGTGCTTGGCAAATATTAGGAGAAGGGCAATTCATGCCTCTTACTGGTAGTCATGCTTTTATTGGTTCAGAAGGGAATCTTGAAAAAATCGCCGAATATAAGGTGGAAATGGTCTGCGCAGAACAAAGCATTACCTCTGTCATAGCTGCACTTAAAAAAACTCATCCCTATGAAGAGCCTGCTTATCAAATAATAAAGTTGGAAGCTTACTAGGGCAGGTAGCAAGATGTTACGTTTTATACCGGTCTGACGACGTCCTTATGATTTAGGTGGGTTAGGACGAAACACATCTAGCATTGGAACAGGGCCGCTGCCGGTTACTACAGATGGCATCACCCCATTCCATTTTTCCACAGCAGCTTTTTGCACTTCAATTTTACGCAACTCAAGCAATTGCTCGGTTATCTGCGCCTTTTGCAACTCAAGGCCAGTTGCCTCAGCTCTAGCTTTAACAATCGCCTGTTTCGCTTCAAACTCGACGCGTCTTAGCGCATTTTCTGCTTCAAGTGCTTGTTGTACCGCTTTGACTTTTGCTTCAATCGAATCCTGAAATACTTGAGTAAACTGAAATTCGGTGATTGACAGCTCAACAACGTAAATACCGAGTTCTTTAAGCCGAGTAGTTAGTAAATCCTGTAGTTGCTTTTTTACTACGGGTCTTTGAGTAATTAATTGCTCAGCATCGAAATTCGCCGCAACTGATTTAACAGCTTCTTGAACGAACGGCTGAATGATACGATGCTCATAATCTTGGCGCATCGTACGATAAATCTGCGCCACCTTGTCAGCTTCTAATTGATAATTCAATGTCACCTCGGTCGTCACCACTTGCAAGTCTTTGCTTGATGCGGTGGTTTGCGAAGTATATTTTTCAATTTGGATCGACATCAGCACAACTGACTCAACAAATGGAATTTTATAGTAAAGACCCTCTCCTTTAATTTCACCTGTCACCGCGCCAAAGCGCAGCAGCACACCCTTATAACCCGCAGGTACCACTCCAACAGATAAGGCAGCTATTGTAACAATAGCGGCTAGAACAATAATGACAATAATTAACTTATTTGTTCCCGGTGACGGATTAAAGTTGACAAGCTTTGTGAGTTGATCTGACATGGTTAAATCCTTTTAAATCTTTTTAGTGAAGAGCTAAGAGTTATTTCGAGCTATAATATAGCAATAGTACACTCACTTCCACAAGCATCATTGATTTAATAACTGCGATACCTCTTCGTCTGTTGTCTGTGAAAATTCATCATACCATGCACCAACAGCATAAAAATCATGTGGCCTAAGTGGGCAGACAACTTCATCTACTAAGTTTTCCATTTCTGCGCAAGTAGAAAAAGCGGCCACAGGAACAGCCAAAATAAGACGCCGTAGATGCTGTTGACGTAAAGCCCTAATAGCAGCTCGCATCGTTGCCCCAGTTGCAATTCCATCATCAACCAAAATAATTATTTTATCTTTTAACTCGGGGAAGGGTTTCTTTCCTCGGTAAACTGATTCGCGACGCATTAACTCCTGTTGCTCTAACTTAATAATATTATTAATTTCTGAATTTGAAATATTCAGTTTCTTTATAATGTCATTATTGAAAATAGTCACTCCTCCTGTAGCAATGGCACCCATTGCTAATTCCTCATGTCCAGGCACACCCAGCTTACGCACAACAAAAATATCGAGAGGAACAGATAATGCAGTGGCAATTTCAAAAGCAACAGGTACCCCACCTCTAGGCAATGCTAAGACAATAACATATGGATTTTTGGTATAAGTCTTAAGTTGATCAGCTAAAACTTTCCCTGCTTCATAACGATCAGAAAATTTCTTCATGGGTATTTTTACTCATGTTAACGATACAGTTACCTCTGTTATTTTTCTCTTGGCGGCACCAATAAAATATCACGATCAACTTCAATTAAAACCCGGCTAGCGGTTCTGCCAATAAAAAGATAATGCCGTCGACTATGGCCAGCAGTCCCCATAATAATGAGATCTTGATTTAGTTTTTTTGCTTCCTCAAGAATCACTACACTAGGATATCCTAACTTAATATCATAAGAAAAACTTCTTGAACGACCGCCACAATTCTTTATGAATTTTTTCACTTTATCATACAGTAAAAATGTTACGGCGTTACGTAGTGTTTTTATTTTGTTTTTTGGAAAACTATCTTTTCTCTCGATAAAATTTTCATATTCATGATCACCCACATGCAAAATGTGAAAATGGTTCTTTGGAAATAAAGTTCTGGAAAATTGCAATGTATCTTTGCTTGCCTTAGAAAAATCAATAGGAAACAGAATTTTCTTATATGGTTTGTGGTAATATTTTTTAATAATTAAAACAGGGCATGAAGTTTTTCTTGCGATATATTCTGCGGTTGTTCCTACAAACCAATCATGAATAGAATATTTTCCATGTGCGCCCATCACTAACAAATCTATTTTGTTATCTTTAGCATGTTTAAGTATTTTAGGTCCAGGGTGATCTCCTGACTCTACCAGATAAGCTATCTTAATTTTATATTTATATAATCTTCTTATCTGCTCTTTTAGTAAAGATGCTGCATATTCCTCGGGTGTTACTAATATCTTCCCCACTATAGGAATAATTTTCTCTAAAAACCCGCTTTTGGTAATATGTAGTATTGTTAACGTAGCTTTATTTTTTTTGGCTATCTCAGCAGCTCTCAGTATTGCGAATTGAGAACTTTTTGAAAAATCCGTCGCAACTAAGATTTTATTTATATTTTTTTTAATCCTTTTCATATCATGACTTCCTTTGTGAGTATCTTATAATTTTAATCCTATTGATCTTATCAAGATACAACATCATATCTAATTATATAGGTAAAAGCATAGAATAAGTAAAAATAGGTAATGGGTATATATCAATGGATATTCATCTAATAGTTTTATACACTGGAGCTAGTGATAAAGCTAAGGAATAGAACATGACTTTAAACCGTCGATTTACTCCCCTACATCTATTCATGTTAAGTGTGAATGGCATGGTAGGTTCAGCATGGTTATTCGCGCCTCTCTATGCTGCTAAAATTGCCGGAACAGCATCCATTATTGCCTGGCTAATAGGTGGTATTGCCACTTCCTTAATTGCATTAACTTTCGTAGAGCTATCTACCCTTTTTCCTGTAGCAGGCGGTACTGCGCAAATACCACAACTGAGTCATGGCACATTAGCTAGCTTTACCTTAGGCTGGCTTGCATGGCTATCCGCTCTTACTATGGCACCGATTGAAGTGCAAGCTGTTCTGCAATACGCATCTACTTACTTTACTTCCTTAACATATGTTAATAATGGTATGCCTGTACTAACAAAAATTGGCATAGTATGGGCCACAATTTTAATGTTATCTCTTTGCATAATAAATATAACCAGCTTTAAAGGCCTAGTACGTTTTAATTTAGTATTATTTTCTTTTAAAGTATTAGTGATAATTTTAACTGTGGTTACTTTATTAAGAGTTAGTTACCATCCTAGTAATTTTATCCATCCTAGCAATACTAGTTTTTTTGATTGGCACGCTATTTTAACTGCAGTAGCAACAGGCGGTATTGCTTTTGCGTTCACGGGATTTAAACATGGCGTTGAACTTGCTGGAGAAACAAAAAAATTAGCGCTTGCCATACCTTTAGCTATTATTGGGTCAGTCATTTGTTGTTTGTTTTTATATATTGGATTACAAACAGCCTTCATCGGCGCACTAGATCCATCGCATCTTGCGAAAGGTTGGAAAAATATTACTTTTGCCGGAGATGTAGGCCCTTTTGCCGGGTTAGCATTAACTCTAGGACTAGGTTGGTTATTAAAAATTTTATATATTGATGCGGCTATATCGCCATTAGGTGCGGGATTAATCTACGTAACTTCCACCTCTCGAATTCTATATGCAATGAGTCAACTAAATTTTTTCCCAAAATTTTTAACAAAGTTAAATAAACAAAACTTTCCTGTTGCTGCTATTTTTGTGAATTTTGTCATTGGCATGTTTCTATTTTTACCCTTACCAGGATGGCAATCTATGGTGAGCTTTTTAGTATCAGGCATGGTGATTTCTTACGCCATGGGTCCCATAGCATTATTATGCTTACGTATAGAATTACCTAATGAAAAGCGCTTGTTTCGTCTTCCTGCTGCCAATTTTCTTTGTCTGTTTGCATTTTACTTTTGCAATCTCATGGCTTACTGGACTGGGTGGGATACGATATATAAATTAGCAATTGCTATCTGTATTGGTTTTATTTTTTTTACTATCGCTTATTTCCGCAGGAAATTAGCTAATCAATCGTTAGGATTAAAATCTATTTTGTGGGTAGGTCCTTATCTATTAGGATTATTTTTAATTTCCTACCTAGGAGCATTTGGAGGTAAGAATATTCTTCCATTTGGTTGGGATTTTTTAATAATTGGCATATTTAGTATAATAATCTTATACCTAGCAATTATTAGTCGTACTAATAATGTTGTTGAGCAATATGCGCATTATCGATCCCTAGTGTTAACGGCTTAAAATGCTTGTGTGTATACGAAAATTCACCTCAACATTATTGTTAACTCTGACCCTTGCATCGCCTGGTTATGCACAGAATAATATTAAGTTAGAATTCCACGGTATCCCAGTAAATGCTTTAAAAAATGTCCAAGCTATATTTGATGAAACCATAACCTCTAATGCTTATTTAACCAAAAAACAAACCTACGATTTTTATAAGCAAGCTCCGGAAAAAATACGTCTTGCACTTGAGCCTTATGGGTATTTTAAACCCATTATTCAATCACGTTTAATATATAAGCACACATATTGGCTTGCCATTTTTTATATAAATCCTGGCATACCCATGCATATCACCCACATAACCATCTCGATAAATGGACCAGGAAAAAATAATAAGGCCATTACGCATTATATTGCTCATTTCCCTTTACAAACAGGTGCTGTTTTTAATAGTGAAGACTATGAGGCAGCCAAACAAAAATTGTTTAATCTTGCTAGAAATCAAGGATTTTTAAAAGCAACCTTCGATAATACTATCCGCATCGATAGAAAAAAATACCAGTGTTCTATAAAAATAGCATTAAATACAGGAGAGAAATTCTATTTCGGCCAGGTTATTTACAACACGCATCCTTACTCTGCACACTTCTTAAATAGAATAGTAAGTTTTTCACGTAATGAACCTTTCTCTAGCTCTAAATTAATTACTCTTCAACAAACCATGGAAAACAGTTATTATTTTCAACAGGTTGCCATTACTCCTGATCTCATGAATATTGAAAATAGACAAATTCCCATTCATGTTTATATGATTCCACCAAAAGCAAAAAGATATCACTTTGGATTTGGCTATGGCACACTAAGTGGGCCGCGTATAACGGCTGGATTAAGTTTACGTCATCTAGGTAATAATGGACATCACTTAGAATCAGAGCTACAGCTATCACCCGTATTATCTAATCTAACCGCGAATTATTATATCCCAGGAAAAAATCCGTTAATGGACGAATGGGTATTGGCTGCAAATCTTAAAACATTTAAACCAAAAAGCGGTTGGAGTGAGTCTTTTATACTAACTGCTGGTTATGCAAAAAAAATGAATAATACGAGAATAAATTATAACTTGAATTTCTTAGAAGAAAGATTTTCTATATTTTCCATAACTAATTCCCCCATTATGTATGCTCATCAACTTTACCCAAACCTTAGAGTTTCTTATGTTAAAGTGGACAATCTGATTAATCCCAGTCATGGGATATTATGTAGCTTCAATATTCAAGGTGCATACCGGCCTTTTTTATCCTCCACCAGCTTTATTCAACCGCAACTGGATGCAAAATACATCGTTAGTCCCTTTAGCTTTGCACATATTATTTTAAAGGGAGATTTAGGCTATACAGCGGTAAGTAATTTAAATCAATTCCCATTTAGTATGCGTTACTTTGCTGGCGGGGTAAATAGTATCCGTGGATTTGCTAATAGCAGCATTGGTCCGGGACGTTATTTAACCATAGGCAGCTTAGAGTATCGAAATAAACTTATTAATAACTGGTATGGCGCTGTCTTTTATGATATTGGAACAGCATCCAACCAGTTTGGCTTACCTTTAAATCGTGGCTCAGGTATTGGTATCATTTATGAATCTATGGTAGGGCCAATTAAAATTTATGGCGCTAAAGCTTTAAGCAAAACAACACAACCATTTAGTTTAGAGTTTATGGTAGGGCCGGAATTTTCATGAAGAAAATAATGCATTACACAAATTATGCAGTCTGGTTATTGATTTTATCATTTATTAGCATTTACTTTCTTTTCACTACTGAGTATGGATTAATATTTTCTTGTTATTTAATAAAAAAAATTACCTTTGGGAAAGTAGAAATGCTATATCCAACAGGAACCCTGAGCGAAAATTTCTCTATCAAAGAATTTACATTAAATACGCAGCATTTACATTTATCTGCTAACAATATCGATATAATATGGAGTCCCCGACAATTACTGCATGGTGTTTTGCTAATAAAAAGCATAAGTGTAGATAATCTTACTGTTATCCCGATTAAAAGTGGGTCTATTAATAATCCTGGCACTAACAATAATAATTTAAAATGGATTAAATATATTGATGCGGAAAACATAAATTTTTATTCCATCCACATCAAGGAAAATACGATTAACGCACATATCACCAGGTTAACCAGCTTAAAACAAAGAAACTCCGAAAGGTTCGTATTGATAGAGTTCCAGAGTGGGAAAATATATGGTCATTTTAAAGGGATTACTAATAAAAATGGCAATGCCAGCTGGAACATATATATCCCCAATATAAAATCTTTTATACCTAATATTCAAGGTTCCATTTATTCTCAAGGCACTATTATTATAGAGAATTACCAACCTAAAGCTGCTGGTATTCTACAAGGTAATCACATAAGTTTTGAAAAAATTAAACTGCCAAAAATAAATGGGGAAATAACTTCATCTGAGAATAGCATCAACCTTAACTGTATTATTAATAATCTAAGCATAAATGATTATTTATTACCGTTAACGAAAATAAATATTACTTCACAATTAATAAAAAAAGATCTGAGTACTTTATTTTCCATATTTTTACCAGGCATTAACCAAATTGATGGTCACATTATCTTATCTAAATTCCTAGATGAACCTAGTATTACACAACCTTTAAATGGCAATATTTACATCTATTTTCCACACTTAGACAGCCTATTTAAACCCACCCATATCAAAAATACCCAAGGAATACTCCATGGGAATATTACAATAACCGGCACTCTTGATCGTCCCTTATTTTCTGGAAAAATAGCATTAAACAATGCCAAAGCCAGTATACCAAGTCTTGGCATTACTCTATACAAAACCTCCTTAATAACTGTATTCACAAAAGATAAAAACATTCATTTTATTGGGACCCTTTCATCTGGCTCTGGGCAAGCCAATATACAAGGCAAAGTGAATATAAATAAAAATATTAATTTAATACAATTGCAGCTAATTGGTAATAACTTAGAAATAATGCACTTACCCGAATATGAGATTATAGTCTCTCCAGATTTAAAAGTTACCTATGACGGTAATCTTGATATTACAGGAAGTATTTTATTCCCCACAGCTAGTATTATTAAAAATAACCAAGAAAAAATTGTTACTCTACCTTCTGAGGTAATATTTACTGATAAAAAAACCTCAGTTGATTATTTATCTAAATTATCTGTACAACTAAATTTAATTCTTGGAAAAAATATTTTTGTTTCTTACAAAGATATAAAAGCTTGGCTAATAGGTCGCATTCACTTATTTAAATATCCAGGTGGATTACCTACCGCAAATGGTGAGCTATTGATAACTAAAGGTTATTATCGCATATATAACAAGTTATTTGCTATTAATGATGGTCGCTTAATTTATGCTGGAAACATTTTAATGAATCCTGGATTAAATATTCGCGCCTTAGAAACTATCCAACCTCTACATACCACACTATTTGGGTTTGATATCTTATCCTCTACCGCTACCCCAAAAAAAATGACCGTAGGCGTGTTAGCGCAAGGAACCTTAGAAAATCCTATTATTACATTAATCTCAGATCCACCAATGAGCCAAGATAATATCTTGTCCTATATCATCTTTGGACAACCACACTCTGAATTAACTGCTGCTAGCGCTGTGTCGTTACTTGGTACCATAGCAGATAATTGGAATTTAACATCCGACACAACAGGTACATCTAGTATATCCACTTTAAGTGTGGGAATATTAAAAATGGGATTATTTAATCCAACACAAATGTTAAATATTCAATATCCTATTAGTAAAAACTGGCTATTACAAACAAAAACATCTTTAACGGAAACCGCCATAGATTTACTCTATGAGCGAGAACGAGATTAACTACTCCTCAAGGTATCTAACAGTTAACACATCGCATTTTGCTCCATGGAGAATCGCATTAGCGATAGATCCAAGCAATAACCGTATGCCATGACGCCCATGACTACCACAAACAATTAAATCCACATTGCGCTCTTCAGCAACTTCAAGAATCATTGCTTTTATTTGTCCTAACTTTAATACTTGATTCGTTTTTTCTATACCAAACTGTTTACTCAACAGATCCAACTTATTCTGTGCTTCTTTTAACTGCTGTTTTTCAAGATCTTCTACCCCATAATACATATCGCTATAAGGGTAAAAAGGCTCCACAACGTGTATAATGGTTAGTTTCGCCTGAGTATATTCCTGTATTTTTTTTACTTTTTCGACAAGAAAATCTGTATTTTTGAGAAGATCTGTGGCAAACAAAATATGCTTATACATACATTCTCCTATTAACGCGAACTCCGGATAAGAAATGAATTTAAAACGATCCATAAAATTGCAGTTCAAGGCAAAATTTACAAAAAAATGCTCAGCGTATTTGATATACGTAAGTACTTTTTTGTAAATTTTAACGCAGATTAGAGAGATGTTTTAAATTCATTTCTTATCCGGAATTCGCGTTATTAGAGTTATCTCATACTGCGTACGAGAATACCCTTTCAGACTTTTTTAGTCCTTCTCCTAATAACAGCCATGTTTCCAATAAGGAATCAGGATTTAAAGAGATAGCATCAATTCCCTCCTCAACTAACCAAAGTGCAAAATCTGGATGATCTGATGGCCCTTGCCCGCAAATACTTACATACTTTCCCTTGCTTTTACATATACTAATGGCTTTATGCAGTAGAACCTTAACTGCATCATTACGTTCATCAAATAACGATGCAACAATGCCTGAATCACGATCTAGCCCTAATGTTAATTGCGTTAAATCGTTAGACCCAATAGAAAATCCATCTACATATTGCAAGAACTCTTCCGCGAGCAACACATTCGAAGGAACTTCGCACATCATATAAACTTTTAGATTATTAACACTGCGTTTTAATCCGTAGGTTTCGATAAGTTCTATTACTTGCCGAAGTTCCTCTACAGTACGCACAAACGGAACCATAATTTGCGCATTTACCAATCCCATATCATCACGTACTCGCTTAAATGCTTTACATTCTAACTCAAAACACTGTCGAAACCGTGCATCTTTATAGCGGGATGCTCCACGGAATCCAAGCATGGGGTTTTCTTCTTTTGGCTCAAATAAATCACCGCCTAATAAATTAGCATATTCATTCGATTTAAAATCAGAAAAGCGAAAAATTACCTGTTTAGGATAAAATACTGCGGCAATAGTAGAAATACCTTCACGTAATTTCTCCACGTAGAATTCCACAGGACTTGTATAGGCAGCTGTTTTTTTACGAATCTGCTGTTGCAATAATTTGGGTAATGTTTTGAATTTCAATGCCGCATTGGGATGAATACCTATCGAATTACTAATAATAAATTCTAGCCGTGCCAATCCTACGCCATCATTAGGTAAATGTTGTACATCAAATACCCTCTCTGGATTAGCTACATTCATACAAAGTTGCACTGGTAACTTAGGCATGTCTTTAATACTGAGTTTACTCACTCGATAAGGCAATTTTCCAGCATAAACATATCCCGTTTGCCCTTCTGAGCAAGAAACTGTTATGGATTGGTTCTCTTTAACCATCGTTGTCGCGTTACTACAGCCGACAATAGCGGGTATACCTAATTCACGCGCTACAATCGCCGCGTGACAAGTACGGCCACCACGATTAGTAACAATGGCGGATGCTTTTTTCATAATGGGCTCCCAATCAGGATCTGTCATATCTGTTACTAAAATTTCTCCTGACGTTATTCCCCGCATCTTCTTTGGATCTAGAATAATACGAGCTATACCTTGTCCAAGGCGTTGTCCTATACTTTGCCCAGAAGTAAGAACTTCACCTTTTTTAACTAATGTATACCGCTCAATGACCTGTTCAGGTTGAACACGGCTCTTTACCGTCTCAGGTCGTGCTTGAACAATATATAACTCTCCTGTAATTCCATCTTTTGCCCATTCTATATCCATCGGCTTGCCGTAATGCTTTTCAATGATAATTGCATACTTAGCTAGGGCATGCACATCATTATCATCAATGCAATAACGTAACCGCTGATTATCTGGCACAGATACTGTCTTAATGAACTCTCGGGGATTTTTTGTACCCCCGTACACCATTTTTATAGCTTTTTCCCCTAACTTTCTCTGCAAAATAGAAAACCGATGTGCCGCCAACATGGGTTTATGAACATAAAACTCATCAGGATTAACATGCCCTTGTACAATAGCTTCTCCTAAACCATAAGAAGCTGTAATTAAAACAACCCGATCAAACCCTGATTCCGTATCCAAAGTAAAAATAACTCCACTTGTTCCTTTGTCACTGCGAACCATAGGTTGAATACCTGCTGAAATAGCAAACTTCTTATGGTTAAATCCATGATGACAACGATAAGCAATAGCACGACTAGTATAGAGGGATGCAAATACCAATTTTATGGCATGCAAAACATTTTTTAATCCTTTCACATTCAAGAAAGTTTCCTGCTGGCCGGCAAACGAAGCTGTAGGTAAATCTTCTACCGTAGCAGAAGATCGAACCGCCACGGTGGTCTTACTATATCTCACAAAAGCAGTAGCAATATCACGTTCGAATTCAGGAAGAAAAGGAGTGGCAACAATCCAACGTCGAATTTGCGCACTTACCTTATCTAATTCTTTAACATTCTGAATCTTTAATTTGGCCAACACTTGGGAAATTTTTTTATCTAATCCCTGTTGTGATAAAAATTGATAAAATGCATTTACCGTAGTTGCTAACCCTTCTGGCACTTTAATACCTTCAGCAGAAAGGCTTTGAATCATTTCACCAGAAGAAGCATTTTTTCCACCTACTAGCTCTAAATCAGATAAGTTTACCTCTTTAAGATCAACAACATATTTCATTGCGTATATTCCTTTCAATTTAAAAGTCCTGGCTTACATAATAGTCAACAGCCCTTGCAAATTGGTAACTTATTCTCCATGAAAACACAAAGTATTCTTATAGGCAATCACCACTTTTATTGGCCTATATTATCTATAAAACCCCTGCCTATTTCTTCTAAATTACAGATTCTTTTGTAAGATTTTTGCCATTTATGGCGCAACAATCATCCCGGGTTATGTTAATAATCTAAGTGATTAAAACTGCTGTTATAATCCTATAAACAGCAGAGGTTAGGGTGTTATAGGAGAAACTTAGATGACTCAATGGTTAGGGTCTGTTGACAGTTTAAATTTCGACTGCAAAAAGAGGAATATCGGCCAAAATATGCAAAAATTTTCGTCAAATATGTTCAATATTCTCCTCAAATTTCTACACATTTTGTCTCGATCTCCTCTTTTTTCGTTACGAAATTTAAACTGTCAACAGACCCTAAGGATTTTGTTTATTCTATTTGTTTGTAACATACCTATATGTGCTGCCGCAAATAATCATCCATCAATATTATTAACCACTCCATTTAGCCCTTATACAGACTTTACAATTAATACACATTGGGATCCGCAATATCAAGATATGGAACCTATGGATTTAGTTACCGTAAGTAAAATAAGCGGCATTACAAACTATCGTCTCGCCTTTATTACAGATGCAGGTAATTGTACTCCTGCATGGGGAGGCCAATCATTTTATGCAATTAATGCGAGTTGGGGAAAACATATGACAGATAAGCTACGTAGCAACAACATTGGTTATATTATTGCCTTAGGTGGTGCAACTGGTAATGACTTGTCTGCTAACTGTGATATACCACAATTAATCGCTGTTTTTGAACAAATTATCAAAATCTATCAACCACAAGGCTTAGATTTCGATATTGAGAATGGTACTGTTAATATAAATAAACTAATAGTTGCCATAAAACAAATACAACAAAACCATCCTGAAATCACCATTAGCTTTACCGTACCGGTCATGCCAGAAGGGTTAACCCTCCTAGGAAAACAAGTCATTTCTCAAGCTAAAGATGCATCTCTTCATTACACTATTAACATCATGGCCATGGATTATGGCCCAGGCTATATAGGAAACATGGGAGAGTATGCAATACAAGCCGCAACTAGTGTATTCAACTTCTTAAAAACCCTTTATCCAGACCATTCTGATTCCACCATATGGAAAATGATAGAAATCACACCCATGATTGGTGTTAACGATATAAATGTTGAGCAATTCACCTTGCAGGATGTAGATATACTTCGGCATTTTGCAAACAAAAAAAATATTGGAGGTTTATCATTATGGTCTATTACTCGCGATAATCCCTGCCCAGATAAATGGGCTAGCCCCATATGTAGTGGTAATAATTTGCAGATAGTTCCTTATGAATTTTCCTTACACTTCGAAATGCAATAAAAGTAAAGTGCCAAACACTTGACCTTAACAAAACCTCTCTTCAGGCTATACCAAAACGGTAAACAAGATGAACGTGTAGCATAAATAGGGCTACCAAACTCTTCTATATGTAATGTCTGTGTACGCATAAAAGCTTGGCTAAGCCCATGCTGATCCAGCTGATGATCTATAATAAGATAGGGATAGTGATGAAAATATCCTCCAAAAATATTTTCACAATCTTGAATATATTTTTTAGTATCTAAAATGTGGTAATGCCAAAATTCATCAACATCTTGTGAAGGAGGTAAAATAGTCTCCGTAGCATATTTTTTATTTAGATATAAAAAATTGCGATATAAGTCCGCTGTTTTTACAGCATCTGATTCGCACCAACCATCATGATTAACCATTTTTTGGATAATCATGGAAAAATCGATAGAATAGATATATTGTTTAGCTTGTTCTAAAGATGGGTTATGAGAAAAAAGCATGACAACAAGCTGGTTTAGCTAGTTTCTTTTTTAAAAAAAAGGCTATTATTTTTTTCATAGCAATATACTCCTAGTTTATTGTGAATTTTGCGGCATATGATAACGTAAAATCGCAAAAGCACATAGCTTTTAGTCGAGTAACTGATTTAATAAATTAGCTAATCTATAACCCGATAAAGCAATTCTTTGATTGACAATTTCCTTGCCTTTATTCATATACTCTAAATTAGGGACATGATTCTCTAGTGTTGAATATACAAATAATTCGGCTATTTTAGTTCCTTCTCTTGCCCAATTGTCTGGGGAAAGATCATGTACTTTTGTCCCAAAATATTCCTCAGGATAGAGTGAGGTAATAACCTTAGTCAAAGCAGCTACACTTTTTTGTGAAGGATCTGCGCTAAAAATACCCAGCCCCTCATCCCAGAGTTTGTGTAAGGATATGGCACGCAGAGGACCTTCTGAATAATGAACAAAATATAAATTACCTCCGTGATCTCCATTAGGATGTGCTGTAGATATCCTAGAAACAGTATGCAATGGTTGATGAAGATCGGCCACAATATGTACAAGAAATGCCAAAAAACGCCCGCGTTCAAACGCATTGGCTGCAACATTTCGAATAACAGGCTCAATTTTATTTATTGCCCAAACCGCATTATCATCATCAGTCAAATCTTGTACCGGGGTGGCATCTACACTAAAAGCAAAATCAATATAATGCCAATGTGTAAACGTATCTATTTTTTGAGCTCGTAATGCATCTGGCCAGGGAGCTATCTGCGTAAAATATTGTATTTCCGGATACTCTTGCGATAAGCCTATTACCATTTTATCTACTTTTTCTCTCACCTGCGGATGCAAGCGTTCATAGGCAATATTAGCTGCCACCATATGCCCTAACACATTCCAGGAAAAACAGTGAAAAGATAAAACTAATCCTGTGAAAAGTAATAAAAACTTTATCTTGTACATGTTATCTCATGTCGGATATAAGCCAGTTATCTATTTATCTATAGAGATTTTTTATAAACCCATAGATAAAGGATATAACCAGCCGCAACACCTATTACAATGTAAACAAGGCGCGATAATAACCCACCTAAAATAGTTCCGATAATATCAATATGAATTAATCCGTATATTCCTAAATCTATACCGCCTACTAACAAAGCAATGAAAGCAATCCAGCCCCATTTATCTAGTTTAATGTCTTGTTTCATACTCAAACTCCTTTTAAGTAAGATAGGCTCCATATACTTTATCAAAGTATTGATATTACAGCAAATTATTTTAACAATGCAGTAAGCCGCAATGAGTAGTCTCTATACGATATTATAGGTTTCTGCTAGTACCTGCCTAGCAATAATCAATCGCATAATCTCATTTGTACCTTCCAAGATTTGGTGAACACGTAGATCACGCAAATAACGCTCGACAGGGTATTCTTGGATATAACCATAACCACCAAAAATTTGTAATGCCTCGTCACAAATGCGAAAACAATTATCTGTTGCTAAGCGTTTAGCCATAGCACAGTGAGTAATGACATGTGCATCATTATTATCTAATGAAAATGCAGCACGATATACCATCAATCTTGCTGCTTCATAAGCCGTCATCATGTCTGCAAGCTTAAATTGCAGCACTTCAAATTCAGCTAGTTTTTTCTTAAACTGCACTCTTTGTAACATATGTTGGCGCGCTTGAGTAAGACAAGCTCTCGCTCCTCCTAACGAGCAAGCTGCAATATTAACTCGTCCACCATTTAATGCAGATAAAGCAATCTTAAACCCTTGACCTTCATCACCAATACGGTGAGAAACTGGGATTCGACAATCTTCAAAAAAAACTAATGTGGTAGGTTGACTATGCCAGCCTAGTTTTTTTTCTTTCTTGCCAAAGCTAATACCAGGTCGGTCTTTCTCAACTAATACACAGCTAATCCCTTTCGGCCCTGCTTCTCCAGTTCGTACCATACAAACATAAATATCACTTTCCGAGCCACCAGAAATAAAAGCTTTTGCCCCATTCAAAACATATTCGCCTTTACTACGCACAGCTGTAGTTTTAAGTGAGGCTGCATCCGAGCCAGAACTAGGCTCTGTTAAACAATAACTACTCAACACTTCCATAGTAGCCATTTTTGGCAACCAACTACAACGCAAATCATCATGTGCATATCGATCAATTAATCCCGCAACCATATTATGAATAGAAAGATAGGCCGCTGTAGAAGGACATGCTGTTGCTAGCTCCTCAAAAATTAAAGCGCTATCTAAACGTGAAAGCGCTGTACCTCCAACCTCGTGCCGAACATAGAGCGCTGCAAAACCCAATGCGGCAGCTTTACGCAAAGTGGTAACAGGAAAAATATGCTGCTCATCCCACTCTTTAGCATAAGGAGTCATTTCTGTTTCAGCAAAATCGCGCGCAAGTTGTTGAAAAGCCCGTTGATCTTCTGATAATACAAAATTCATTTTCTTATCTCCAGCCACTCATTTAACAAAATACCTTCTTGCGCTAGTAAATCTTCTATACATTCTCGACGACGGATAATATGTATCTCATCTTTATCCACTAGTATTTCCGCTGCTCTACAGCGTGAATTATAATTAGAGCTCATGCTAAATCCATATGCTCCCACATCACATACAGCCAAATAATCGCCCTCATTTATCATTAACCAACGCTCTTTACCAAGAAAATCTGCTGATTCGCATAACGGCCCTACAATATCATATAACTGTGGTTCACTAATGCGCCGTATAACTGGTTTAATGTCTTGCCAAGCCTGATATAATGCGGGCCGTAATATATCATTCATACCTGCATCAACAATGGCAAAATTCTTGTGATGAGTTTTTTTTAAATAAGCTATCTCCGTCAGTAAAACTCCTGCATCTGCCATCAACCAACGCCCTGGCTCTAGTAATAAAGTAACTGGATGGTGTCGCAATTTACTATTTATCATAGTGGCATAATCATCGATCTTGAATGGTTGTTCATCATGATAGCGAACACCTATCCCACCTCCCACATTAATGTGAGAAACAGTTATTCCAATAGCATGTAACTGCTGATAAATCGCTAGCAGTTGCTCAATAGCTGCCTGAAACGGCGCAAGTGATGTTATCTGTGAACCAATATGTATGGCTATGCCAATGAGATTTAAAAAAGGCATATTCAATATTGTCTTAGCAAGTGGAATAACTTGATCTAAGCTAATACCAAATTTATTTTCTCTAAGCCCCGTTGCAATATAGGGATGTGTATTGGCATCAATGTCTGGGTTAATGCGTAATGCAATATTAATTTTTTTATTATAATGATGTGCAATAGTATGAATATGCGATAATTCTTGCGCGGTCTCTACATTAAAGCATTGTATTCCGCGATGAATAGCCTGTGCTATCTCATGATGCTGCTTCCCTACCCCAGAAAAAATAATCTTTCTTGCATCTCCTCCTGCTGCAATCACTCTCTCTAATTCCCCATAAGAAACAATATCAAATCCAGCGCCTAAGTTTGCAAACAAATTTAAAATGGTCAAATTAGAATTGGCTTTGACGGCATAACAAACTTCATGGGGTTGCGTAGAAAAAGCTTGATTAATATCAGCCCAATTTTTTTCTAATGTAGCACGCGAATAAACATAACACGGGGTACCACATTGTTGCGCAAGCTTATACAAATTAATGTTTTCTATGAATAACTCATTATCACGATATTGAAAATACTCTTCTTTCACAACGCACACATCTCCTCTTGAATACCCAAGCGCTGCAACAGGGTCCTGTCATTAACAGCATCTGCATTATCTGTAATTAATAACTTTTCACCGTAATGAATGGAGTTAGCACCAGCAAGGAAACATAATGCTTGTAATTCATCTGACATGGATGCTCTACCAGCAGACAGCCGTAAACGCGAGCAAGGCAACATGAGGCGCGCCACTGCAATAGTACGTACGAATTCGAAATTATCTAGTGGTGATGTATCTTGCAAAGGTGTGCCCTTGATAGGAATAAGCTGATTAATTGGTACACTTTCTGGCTGAGGATTAAAATTAGCAAGCACCACCAACATGCCAGCGCGATCTTCACGGCTTTCACCCATACCAACAATACCACCGCAACATACTTTTATGCCTGCATCTCTAACATGCTGCAATGTTTGCAGTCTATCTTCATATGTACGAGTAGTGATGATTTTTTCATAATATTCCGGTGAACTATCAATATTATGATTATAATAATCAAGCCCTGCTTCCTTTAAAACACAGGCTTGCTGATTTGTTAACATACCCACTGTAATACAGGTTTCTAGTCCTAATGATTTTACTTCTTCGATTAATTTGGCTAACACAGGTACATCCCTATCTTTCAAAGAACGCCATGCCGCCCCCATGCAAAATCGCGTCGCACCTGCTGTTTTGGCTATGCTAGCTTTTTCTTTAACAGTTTCTCTATCAAGTAATTTTTCCGCTTTTACACCGGTATGATAACGCGCTGCTTGTGGGCAATAATGACAATCTTCAGGGCAACCTCCTACTTTAATATTTAGCAACGTAGAGAGTTGCATAGTAGCAACAGGAAAATATTGTTTATGTACTGTTTGTGCTTGATAAAGTAAATCTGGAAACGGCTGCTCATACAACTGCATAACTTCAGCAACGGACCACATAATGTCTCATCCTCTTTTAATAACCGTTTCAATCGTAGCATAAGCAGCGCGTAAATCCTCTTCTCGAATGCAATAAGGTGGCATTAAATAGATAACATTTCCTAAGGGTCGTACTAATAACCCTTGCTCCATAAAACGCGACTGCCAATGTTGACTATGTAATGATCCATAGTCTATTGATTGCGACAACGCAAATGCAGCAATCGTGCCACAATAACGCGGTTTTTCAATCAATCCACGCGTCACAAGCTGCCATAAACTTTCTTGATGCACTGTTTCAATCATCTTTAATTGTTGACTAGTATAATTATCCTGTAACAAGCGCATAGATGCTAGTCCAGCTGCACAACCTAATGGGTTTGCAGTAAAAGAATGAGAATGTGCTAATGCGCCTTGAAAATCCTCTCTTAAAAAAGCTTGATAAATAAACTCTCGGCACACCGTCACTGCTAATGGTAAAAATCCGCCTGTTAATCCCTTTGCTAAACAAATAATATCAGGGAATGTCTTAGCCTTTTGACAAGCAAAAAACTCACCGGTACGACCAAATCCGGTCATTACCTCGTCATAAATAACCAATAATTGATATCTCTGTGCTAAACACTCTAGCTCTTGTAAAAACTGTGGACGACACATACGCATTCCTGTCGCCCCCTGAACTAACGGCTCAATAATGAGTGCGGCAATTTCGCTAGCATGACATGATAAATAATCCGATAACCACGTTAATGCCGCTTGTTCTTTTTGTACAATCGTCGCGTCATCCCACCATGTCATCGGATAAGGTGAAAAATCAACAGAAAAAAAACAATCCGCAAAGTGATCAAAAAATTTCGAGGACTTACCCACTGCCATAGCACCAAATGTATCCCCATGATATCCGCCTTGAAACGCAATAAAACGTCTACGTTGTAGTTCCCCCTGATTGCGCCAATACTGATATGCCATTTTCAGCGCCACTTCTACTGCAGTAGAACCATTATCAGAATAAAAAATCTTGCCGAACTTGGGCGGTAAAATAGTTAACAATGTCTCTGCTAATTCCACTGCAGGCTCATGAGTAAATCCAGCAAAAATAACCTGTTCTAACCGTTGTGCTTGTTGATAAATAGCTCGTGCAATTTCTGGATGAGCATGTCCATATAAATTCACCCACCAAGAAGAAATTAAATCCAGGTATCGCTTACCTTGTATATCAAAAAGGTAAGCGCCTTCGCCACGTACAATAGGAATAGGTAATGGCGCTATTTGATGTTGTGTAAATGGATGCCAAATAACTCGGCTATCACGTTTACTCAAGGAATATCTAATGCCGCTAAGATTTGTTTCTTCTGTGTCAATGCCCATGTTTGTAACGTTGCTCTTTTTAGAGTTAAAAGTGGAAGATGAAATAATGTTTTCACCTTTCCCCATGCTTCTATGGCCTCACGGTTTTCGGTAAATAACTCTCCACTAAATACCACTCCATGAATAGGTAAATAACGTGCACGTAATGCTTCGATAGTTAATAATGTGTGATTAATCGTTCCTAAGGTTCCATGACAAACAACAATAATTGGCAATGCCAATTGCTGCATTAAATCTAGCATGCAATGCTGTTGATTAATGGGTACATAAACACCACCCGCCCCTTCTACAATAAAAAAACCCGATGTGGCGGGTAAATAACACCGTGCTAAGTTTATGTCTTTTCCTTCTTGTCGTGCCGCATGATAAGGAGAAAGTGCTTCCTTAAAAGAATAAGCAGAATCTAAAAAATGTGAATCGGGCAATCCAGTAAAAGAGCGCACACTATCCACATCAGTCACTTCACTGTCTACGCCTGTTTGTATTGGTTTCCAATAGTAACACTGCAATATCATAGTTAGCACTGCTGCCACTACAGTTTTCCCAACTCCCGTACCTGTCCCTGTGATAAAAAAACCTTTCATATATGACAATAATTCCCATAAAGAACGTGATAAGTCATTTTTATTGATTCGAAAGATTGTGCATCAAAATGACGTATTACTTGGCGCAGACGAGAGAGTGTCATAGGCTGATAGCCGATTCGCGATGTTTGTGTACCTAATTGTTTAAAAGAATGCAAAAATGCATAAGCACTATGATAGCAATATATAATGTTCTCTTCAGTAAACCGCCATTGTGGATAATAACCACGTAATGAAGCTAGAGAAGGAAATCGCAGCAATCCATCTTCGACTTGTAAATCTTGGCATATTTGCTTCCATTCTAGAAATGAGTTTTCTCCTAAAATAGAAAAAAACAACCCTCCCCCTTGATTAAGCAGATTCTTGAGAAAATCCATTTTATAAAGATTATCCTGCAACCAATGCAAAGTCATATTGGAGACAATCAAATCAAATTTTTCATCCGCTTGAAATAATTCAATATCACAGCAAGAAACTTGTATTTGCGGATAAGAAGAAAAACGTTGCTGACATATTTGCACCATAGCAGAAGAAATATCAAGCAAATTAAGCCTAGCTTGTGGGTAAAGACTCACCAAGTATTGGCTAAAAATACCCGTCCCACAACCAATCTCTAAAATCCGCTTTGGTGATATAGTAGGTAAATGTTTAGATAAATTAGCAGCAACTTGCCGTTGTATATCGGCCGATTGTTCGTAAGTTTTAGCTCCAGCTTGAAAACGCTGAACTATCCGTTCCTTCATTGGTACTAACTTCTGTTGTTATTTTATCTGATTGGCGTGATAGCGTAGTCGAAAATACTTTCATAACAATTCCTTTACCCTTCTATCGTCCCACAGCTTCAATATAATATTGATGACACAAAATACAATTAATGCCGGATATAAGACTTCTAAAATAGGTAGAGCAATTTTCATAATCCCAGAAAAACCAATGATGCTTATCGAATAAGTAATAGCAATAATTACAGTCAGACAAGTTGTCCTAGAAATCCTTTTCTTCATGATTTGTTCGTGGCCAAAGGCAGTGGTAATTTCAATTAAGGCCATCGCTGTCACCATACATGCAAAAGTAACACACACACCAATAAATAAAGCACCCACTTTTCCTAACACTAAACTAGAAATTGCTATTATCATTTGTGCAGTTTCAACACCTTGTAACTCTGATGCATGGTACAATGTAAGCAGCATGAAGCCAATGTAAACAGCGCCCAATAAAAAAGCACCAATTAAACAAGATTTAAAAAATATTTTTACCAGCTCTCTTGGCTCAGTAATACCAATCGCCCGCGCCTTCAATATGATATTGCCATAAATCGCCGTGCAAAAGAAAAAAGTGGCCAGTAAATCCATAGTGCTATAGCCATCAACTAGCCCTAATTTAAAAGCAGCAGAAATAGAATTTTTATCTACTAAAATATCATGCTGACCGGTAGTTAACCCAACAACAATCAATATCGCAAACAAAGTTAACTTAATAGGCGACATAATACGACCAATCATATCTATCACTTTGTTTGGCTGATAGGTTAAATAAAATAATAGCAAACAATATAACCCTGAAAATATGTACGGATTATTCAATGCCACCGGCAAGAAAGATCGTAGTGAATGGTAAGCAACTGTTTCTGTTCGCGGAATTGCAAATAATGGGCCAATAATAAGTATTAAAAAAGTAATTAGCAAAAAAGCAGGGATTTTCCCTAAGCGGTTAAAAAATACCCAGTAATTGCCATGATATAAGCTTGTGGCAAATAGTCCTAAAAATGGTAAACCAATACCAGAAATGATAAAAGCCAAGATCACATAAGGGATATGATTCCCCGCCTGTGCTCCCAACTCAAGAGGATAAATAATATTACCTGCACCAAAAAACATGGCAAATAATGCTAACCCACTGGTTATTATAATTTTTTTTGTCATTTAATTGCTTATCCATGGCTGATTTGTTTAAAAAACACACATACATACTGTACTAAATCACGCCCAAAGTGTCTACCTTTGCCTTTGCCGCATAAAATGAGTAGCCCCTATTCACGAGTACAATATACACAAAATCATGCCTTGATGCCCACTCCCCTCTACTGGTATGGTAACTACTAGGGTTTGTTGACAATTTAAATTGTCAACAAACCCTAAGTAAAATGGGGAATTGTTATGTTGCGTAGTTTGTTTCGTATGAAACCATTGGATACTATAGATACTACAACAAATCAAGAACCATCATTACGGCGTTGCCTTACCGCTCTAGATTTAATCTTACTGGGCATAGGCGCTATTATTGGTGCGGGTGTTTTTGTTTTAACCGGTGTCGCGGCAGCAACCAAAGCAGGTCCTGCTATTACCATTTCCTTTATCATTGCAGGTGGTGCATCTATGTTTGCTGCATTAGCATATGCTGAATTAGCTGCCAGTATTAGTGGTTGTGGCAGTGCTTATAGCTATGCTTATGCTGGATTTGGTGAATTTATTGCATGGGTTATTGGATGGAATCTCTTACTCGAATATATTATGGCCGTCTCTTCCGTAGCAATCGGATGGTCCGGTTATGTAACGGATATGCTAAAAGTCCTAGGCATTCATACCCCAATTTTTATTACTAAAAACCTTTTTGAAGGCGGGTTAGTTAACTTACCAGCCATGCTGATCGTCATGGCTATAGCATTGCTACTATGTATTGGCGCCAAACAGAGTGCGCGGTTTAATGCGATAATCGTATTTATTAAATTGATCGCTATTACTATATTTATAGTTGTTGCTACCGACCATGTGCAAGTTCAAAATTGGTCGAATTTTTTCCCGTTTGGCTGGTCAGGGGTCGTAAGTGGAGCTGCGCTCGTTTTCTTTGCTTATATTGGTTTTGATGCTTTGTCTACTACAGTGGAGGAAACTATTTCACCGCAACGTGATATTCCCATTGGCATTATTGTGTCACTCGTTATTTGCACTGTAGTTTATATTATTGTCTCTATCCTCCTAACTGGCATTGTTAATTATACAACTCTTAATACGGCCTCCCCAGTAGCAAATGCGTTATTAAGCATAAATCGGCCCTTTGTTGCTGGTATCGTCGCCGCGGGGGCGATTGCTGGACTCACTACTGTTATCTTAGTCATGTACTATGGATTAACCCGTATCTTTTTGGCTATGTCACGTGATGGTTTATTGCCCGCTATTTTTGCTAAAGTCCATTCGAAAACACAAACTCCTGTTACCATTATTTTGTTAAGTGGCATAGTCATTGCACTTATTGCTGGATTTACGCCTATTGAAAAAGCTGCTGAACTTGTCAACATAGGCACACTCACTGCATTTGTTTTTGTTTGTGCAGGTGTTATTGTACTGCGCTATACAAAACCTTCTTTACATCGTCCATTTAAACTACCATGGAATCCTTTGTTGCCATTACTAGGTGTTCTATCTTGTGGTTATCTCATGCTTAATTTATCTGATGTCACTTGGTGGCGTTTTTCAATCTGGACACTACTAGGAGTTATTATTTACTTCGCCTATAGCTGGCGACATAGTGTGCTGAGTAAATAATCTTAGACCTTATCAAAAAAATTGTGTCGCAAACTCTACTCTTGGTTGTCAAAAATCATAAATGCATTTTCCCTAGGTGAAGTTATAGAGTGGTCTATTTCTGCCTATAGTGATCAGTAACTAAATGATTTACAATTTGAAATTGTTCTGCGCAGGATCGCAATTACAATCTTAAGGAACAACATGCAAGCTTCAAAATGGCATTCAGCCAACAATCAATATCTACTCTGTTGCACTACCACGATTTTTCTCAGTGCATTTTTGTTTTTCTTGGTGCAACCACTTGCGGCAAAAGCGATCTTGCCATTCTTTGGCGGAGCCCCCGCTGTTTGGAACACATGCATGATGTTTTTTCAGGGCGTGTTGTTACTAAGTTATCTTTATGTGTATCTCTGTACGCGTGTGCTTTTTGGTAAATCACGATTGCTTGTTCACTTTGTTGTGGTAAGCAGTAGTCTTTTAATGTTGCCACTCTCTTTTGTGGGAAAAGTCCCTGATATTGGCACGTATCCAGTGTGGACAGTAATCTGGTTGCTGACGCAGACCTTATTGTTACCTGTATTTATACTCGGAACAACATCATCACTGGTGCAATATTGGTTTTCACATTCAACTCATTCGCAAGCAAAAGATCCTTATTTTCTTTATAGTGCCAGCAATATAGGTAGTTTACTTGCCTTGATTAGTTTTCCTTTTTTGCTCGAACCCAAATTTGGATTACAGCAATTATCATGGGTATGGTCTGTATCTTATTTTGTGTATATTCTAATGTTATTTCTGAGTAAACGAGATGTAGGTGCTGTACCGACTGTTATAGAGAATAAACAACTCTCACCTGGTACAAACCAACGTCTAAAATGGCTATTGTTGAGCTTTGCACCTTGTAGCTTATTAATTGCCGTCACTCAATATATCACGACGGATATCGCGTCAGTTCCCTTGTTATGGATTCTGCCACTTCTATTATATTTATTGGCATACATTATCGCTTTTTCACGCAAGCCATGGATTTCGCAAGCGTGGATATTACGTGAATTGCCTTTGTTTCTCATCTTTCCACTGATATCACTCAGTATTCAAGCCTATGGTATGCCAGCATGGCAGATTATTTTATTTCATATGCTCGGTTTTTTTGCTTTAACGATGGTTTGTGTCAGCGAATTAGTTGCCTCACGGCCCTCAGTCTCTTATTTAACAGAATACTACCTATGGATAGCGTTAGGTGGCTTCCTCGGATCAGTATTCAATAGCGTGATTGCGCCGCTACTTTTTAATGATGTTTATGAATATTACATCGCCTTTTGCTTGTGCGTCTGTCTGCAACCATGGGGATTACGTCAATCTGAAAAAAAGAATCGATTTCCTGATTATGCGTTACCGATTATTGTAACGTCCTTACTACTCGCAGGATATCTGCTTGATCCGTTAACCGTTTCATATTCTCAATGGATTAATTATTTCATTATCCTCTCCACTATTACATTGATTCTTACCTGGTGGCGGCATCCAGCCCATGTTGCAACAAGCATAGGTATTCTTTTCCTATTTGCTACGCAAATGTCTTCACTTGTGCATGGCGATCTTATTTGGAAAACGCGCAATTTTTTCGGTGTAGCACGTGTTTATAATAAGGATGAATCGAAACAGCATAGATTGGTGAGTGGCACAACGTTACATGGTCTTCAATCAACAAAGGAACCCTTTGATCCCAATCAAGCGCTTTCTTACTACAAACCGATGAAAGAGTTGGCGCAAGTGTTTCATCAACGAAAAAAGTCGCTTCATGTTGCAATAGCTGGCCTGGGAGCAGGGACATTAAGTTGCCAATTTAGCGGGGATTTTCTTAGGTATTATGAAATTGACCCAACCGTTGTTTCTATTGCGACAACGCCAGCACTTTTCTCATTCTTGACACATTGTCCCCCGCGTCTTGGAATTAGTTTAGGGGATGCTCGAATTAATATAGCAAAAGCACCCGAAAATTATTACGAATTAATCATTATTGATGTTTATAATTCAGATGCCATTCCGATTCATTTATTTACGTATGAAGCTGTGAAAATTTACTTGAATAAGCTATCACCGCAAGGAGTAATCGCTTTTCATATTAGTAGTCGGCATATGAATCTCTCACCCGTTCTCGCAGGAAACGCACAGCAAGTTAATATGGGATTTTTATATTTAGTTGATACGCCCTCTTTGAAACAGGCTGAGCTTCAGTCAATATGGGTTATCTTAACGAACAATGCCGCGTTGACGAATGAGCTGGTGACGAAAAATAAATGGAAAAAGGTAAATCTTCTGACGAAGAGAAAAGTTTTTTGGACAGATGATTACTCGAATATTTTAAGCGTGTTATTGTAGGAACGACGGCACCACATTCTATTTGAGGTAACCTGGATTGATGACGCTTCGGATATAAGCCCTCACCCTTTTCCAGAACGAAACTGCGCCCAAATTTGTGGCTCTTCTTCCCAAGGTGGTTGTACTTTCTTGCCCTTTTTCCAAAATTGAATATGCCCGACTAATTCTTTTCTATGCTTATAAATAAAACGTAATTCCTTTACTGAAATCAAGTTTCTAACTACACTTTCTTTCTTCACAACTGCTTGCATATCCCAAGGATGCTCAGAATCATCCATTACAAAATGTACCGTACCCCCATGCTGTGCTACATCTTGAACTCTAGCTTTACACGAGCGTGCTAATGCTCGCCTTCTTTCATCCACCGACATTATTTCACGTTTTGCCAACTGCTGATATTTTGCAACAGGGTGTTTTTCTAAAAAACGTTGATACTCTATTACTTTAGGAGGCATTGTCTCAGTAGCTTGCGCTACAGTTTCAGGTACAATCCAATGATTATAAAAATCTGCAGTTGGTTCTTCTTGATGTACAGTATCTTGCATCACTTCAGCAATATATTTCGTCCTTGGATTAGAAAACCCATAAATCGCATCATTTTCCCAATTGAAACTTTGCCGAAAAGATAGGGAGAACGGTTGTTCTATTTGGCTATCATTAATAAATGACCTATTATTGTCAGACTCAGCCTTACATACTAAACTGGCATCAGGTGCTGGTTGTTTGCCACCAGGTTGTATCAATTCATTTTTTTCAGATTTAGATCGTGCGAACATGAGCCACTCCTCCTTGAGTAATTTTTATACCATATAAATATTATTTGTTTGCCTTATATACATATTTCGAAAGTATGATAATGAAATGTTAAGAAAACATTAAGACAAGTAGAATATGATTAAGGAAAATACAGCAATAGGAGCAAAGCATCATGGGCGCCATAAAAGCATGGGATGTGCAAGAATTGACAAGCCACGTCTTCCTACAAGAGGTTGCTATTTGTAAGCAATTACAAGAATTAGATGCGCAAAACCAAAAAGCAGCAGAAAAACGCCGCCGTGAAAATGATGATTTTTTCAATGCCCTCAATTATTGGGCTGCTGTTCAGGATTACAAGGATTTTTTGTTTCTTCTTCAGCAAATACAACGACGACTTACTGAAGAGCGCCATGAATTAGAAAAAACATTAGCACGCAAGGAACGAGAGCAAGAGCAACAATTGCCACACACATCTCTAGGGTCTGTTGCAAAAACACAAACCCAAGTTAATAATGCTGTATCCCTGATGCAACAACTTATTGCCCTAGATAACCAATATCATGCTGTACGTACCCAGATAACTCAACAGCTTGCAACATGGCATCAAACTACGTGGATACCACAAATACAACAACTAGCAAAAAATACTGTAGCACAATTAGCCCAGCTTCCCCTTGCTCCTGCTATACAACAAGTATTGGATAAGCATCCTGAAAAGAATCCATCTTTTCACCTTGCATATCAACAAGCCATGGAAGATATGCAGTTACATAATCAGCCTTCTATGGCACAGCTAGAACAACATGCACCTCATATTAGGGAAAGAAGACTAGCAGACTATCATGCTGCAAGAGAAGCCCATTTATCTCCACAGCAAGCAGCGCAGGAAAGTATTGTGCCTATACACAAACAGCGTGACCTAATAACAGAATTGAAATATGTATTGGCTATGCGAAAATTGTTACAACGTGCCCGCAGCCATCATCATGAAACTGACGATAAAAGCGATATCCAACTTGCTGTAGAGCAAGCAAAAGAGGCAAAAGAAGTATTACTTACCTTCTGTACCAAATCCAAAGAACTAGTTAATGCTTGCGTTCGTATACATATTCCACTAGATGAACTCTACTATCAAAGGCAAAAAGTTGCTAAACAAGCAACAGATGCATTAAGAAGCTTACACGAACAGCTAGGGCGCCATATAGAAGATTCGGAGCTGCGTGAACAAATGCAACGCCTAGAAACACAAATGGATAAAATTAGGAGTAACCATCCCCAGTTAGCTATTCGTGGAAAACCCTAGGAATCATACATCGCTTGATTGACTTTGGATTGTGGCTGACATCCTATTTGCTCGGCAATAAATCGCCCCGCCTGAACCAGCTTTTGCAAATCTACGCCCGTTTCAATGCCTAACCCCTGTAATAAGTACAAAACATCTTCTGTAGCTACATTACCTGATGCACCTTTTGCATATGGGCAACCACCTAAACCTGCTACAGAGCTATCAATCACCCGGACACCTAATTCCAGTGCCGCATAAATATTCACTAAGGCTTGGCCATATGTATCATGAAAATGTACCGCTAATTTCTCAACAGGAACTTTTTCCATTACGGCATTTAACATGCGTTGCGTCTTCAATGGTGTACCTATTCCAATCGTATCGCCCAAAGAAATCTCTTCACAGCCCAGCGCTAATAAGGTTGCAGCGAGATCGGTCACTTTCTCTGGTATCATTTCTCCTTCGTAAGGACAGCCCAATACACAAGATAGATAACCTCGTACATGTAAATGCCGCTGTTTCGCTATCTTCATCATATTCGTAATACGTACGACACTCTCAGCAACCGAACAATGCGTATTATGCTGTGAAAACAATTCAGATGGTGATGTAAAAACAGCAATATCTTTTACTCCTACTGCTAACGCGCTCTCTAACCCCTGCATATTAGGTACAAGTACTGGATAATGAATATGTGGCTTCTTATGAATCCCCTCAAAAACGGTTTGATGATCAGCAAGCTGTGGAATCCATTTAGGTGAAACAAAACTGGTCGCCTCAATCACTGTTAATCCCGTTTCTGATAATTGCTCAATAAAAGCAATTTTAGTCGCTGTAGGAATAATATGCGCTTCGTTTTGCAAGCCATCGCGTGGACCGACTTCTACGAGTTTCACAACCTTAGGAAATGCCATTTACTCCCCCACAAATACGGGATCACGCTTCTCGTTAAAAGCACAAATCCCCTCGGAGCAATCTTTGGTTAATAATAATTGATTATAGGCTTCTATCTCATAAAAAAAGCCAGTTTTCACATCCAAGTGTTGCGACATATTTAATGCTTTCTTGGCTTGTTTAACCGCTAAGGGCGCATTAGCAACTATAATTTTTGCTGTTGCCATGACTTCATCCATGAGCTTTCCTCGTTCACATAGTTTATTAATAATACCCCATTGATATGCTTCTTCTGCGGTAAAAATCGCACCAGTAAATGTTAATTCTTTAGCACGCTTTATGCCACAAGCACGTGGTAAATGTTGTGTCCCTAATGCACCCGGCATTAGCCCTACTTTAACTTCCGATTGTGAAAACGTTGCGGTCTTATCTGCGTAGGAAAAATCACTAGCCAGCGTTAATTCTAAACCACCACCAAATGCAGCCCCATTAACAGCCGCTATAATAGGCACAGGGCAATCTAACATCGCTAACATAGCTTGCTCAAATACAGCATGTTGTTTCTTCCATGCCGATAAGGTAATCGTGTTACGTTCTTTCAAGTCAGCTCCGGCACAAAATGCAGGACTCGCACCCGTCAGAATAATGCAACGAATTTTACCGTGATCAACAAACACACCGCGCCATAATTTACCCAACTCATTCATCATCACGCTATTAATGGCATTGCGTACATTAGGGCGGTTCAAAGTAACTACAAGAATATTTTCATGTGGCTGTTCTAGCTTTAACGTTGTAAATGTCTCCATGGTTTACATCCTGAATAATCCAAAGTGAGTAGGTAAAATCGGGGCATTTAATGCGGCAGACAATCCTAGTCCAAGCACCCGACGTGTGTCTGCCGGATCAATCACTCCATCGTCCCACAAGCGCGCACTCGAATAATAAGCGTGTGATTGTGTTGCATATTGTTCGAGAATAGGAGCTTTGAGATCTTGTTCTTGCGCTTCTGACCAAACTTCTCCTCGGCGTTTTTTCTTTTCTCGGGTCACTTGCGCCAATACATTTGCCGCTTGCTCGCCACCCATCACCCCAATGCGTGCATTAGGCCACATCCATAAAAACCGTGGATCATAGGCACGCCCACACATGGCGTAATTTCCCGCACCAAAGCTGCCACCAATAATCACGGTTAGTTTCGGTACTTGTGCACAAGCTACAGCTGTCACTAATTTGGCTCCATGTTTCGCTATCCCTTCTGATTCGTACTTGCTGCCCACCATAAATCCAGTAATATTTTGTAAAAAAATTAGCGGAATGCCACGCTGACAACATAACTCAATAAAATGTGCGCCCTTTAATGCCGATTCGGAAAACAAAATGCCATTATTCGCAATGATACCTACCGGCATACCATATAAATGGGCAAAACAGCACACTAATGTCTTACCGTATTGTGCCTTGAATTCATCCAATTCAGAACCGTCTACAATACGTGCAATCACTTCACGAATATCAAATGGATAACGAGAGTCTGCAGGGATAATTCCATATAAATCTTGTGGATTAAGAACTGGCTCTTGTGGCTCGCGCAATGCTAACAACTCTTTTTTCTGATAATTTAAATTATTCACAATCCGCCGAGCCATAAGCAATGCTTGCTTATCGTTCATAGCATAATGATCTGCCACACCAGAAATACGACAATGAACATCCGCACCGCCTAATGTTTCTGCCGTAACCACTTCGCCTGTGGCAGCTTTCACTAACGGTGGGCCAGCAAGAAAAATCGTCGCCTGTTGGCTCACCATAATCGATTCATCCGCCATCGCTGGGATATAAGCACCGCCTGCTGTACATGAACCCATAACTACAGCAATCTGTGCAATACCCTGGCTCGACATGGTTGCTTGGTTATAGAAAATCCGTCCAAAATGATCCGCATCAGGAAACACTTCATCTTGCTTGGGCAAATAGGCACCACCCGAGTCTACTAAATAGATACACGGCAATCGATTCGCTTGTGCAATTTTTTGTGCACGCAAATGTTTTTTTACCGTAATCGGATAATAAGTACCGCCCTTAACCGTAGCATCATTTGCAACCACCATACATTCTATGCCTTCAATCCGTCCTATGCCGGTAAGAATACCTCCTGCAGGTAATTCATCACCATAAAGCTGATACCCGGCTAACGGCGACAGCTCTAAAAATTCGCTACCAATATCAAGTAATAATTCTAAGCGTTCACGCGGTAATAATTTGCCATGTTGGCAGTGTCGCTCGCGGGATTTAGCATCACCGCCAGGATGTAGCTTAGCTAGGGTTTTTCTAAGGTCAGTGACGCAAGACTGCATAACACTGGTATTCTGTTTAAATACTTTATCAGTAGGATCAATCTGCGTTTGAAAAACTGCCATGTTTATTCCTCTCCCAAACAACCTGCTACTACCGCTGTCACTAACAAAGTGCGAAACTCCTATTATCTTTTCATCGGGTGTGACCTGTGATTAATGTCATGCTGGTGGTGCTCTCCTGTTCTCAGGAACGTACATCCCTGTACTCGGCTCTTCTTGCCCTCCCTGGTGTCGAGACGTCCCTCGAACTGGAGAGCACCACCAGCATGACATTAATCACAGGTCACACCCTTTTCGTCTCACTAAATAATTCTCTTCCTATCAACATTCGCCTAATTTCCGATGTTCCTGCACCAATCTCATAAAGTTTTGCATCGCGTAATAATCGGCCAGTAGGAAATTCATTGACATAGCCATTGCCACCTAAACACTGTATTGCTTGTAACGCCATCCATGTGGCCTTTTCTGAAGTATATAAAATCACTGCTGCCGCATCTTTGCGTGTACATTTTCCTTTATCACAAGCATTAGCTACTGCATAGAGATAAGCACGAGAAGCAGAAAATGCTGCATACATGTCTGCCAGTTTACCTTGCATTAATTGAAATTCACCTATCGCTTGGTTAAATTGCTTACGTTCGTGCACATAAGGCAATACCACATCCAAGCAAGCATGCATAATGCCCACCGGCCCGGCAGATAAAATCACCCGTTCATAGTTTAACCCACTCATCAACACCTTCGCGCCTTGGTTTACTTCTCCTAATACATTGGCTACCGGTACATGGCAATTCTCAAAAAGCAATTCACACGTATTTGAGCCACGCATTCCAAGTTTATCTAATTTTTGTGCGGTATTAAACCCAGAAAAAGTTTTTTCAATAATAAATGCAGTAACACCCCGTGAACCAGCTTGTTTATCTGTACGTGCATAGACTACTAAGACATCAGCATCTGGACCATTGGTAATCCACATCTTGGTACCATTCAAAACATAATGATCACCGTGTTTCTCGGCACGCAGCTGCAAACCCATTACATCAGATCCAGCTTGGGTCTCACTCATAGCTAACGCACCAATATGTTGCCCTGTACAAAGCTTAGGAAGATAACGCTGCTTTTGTTCTTGTGACCCATTTAATCGAATTTGATTAACGCAGAGATTAGAGTGAGCGCCATAACTTAACCCTACCGATGCGGAGGCTCGGCTAATTTCTTCCATGGCCACCACATGCTCAAGATAGCCTAAGCCTGCCCCACCATATTCTTCTTCTACTGTAACGCCTAATACACCTAGCTGCCCTAGCTTAGGCCATAATGCATTGGGGAAATGGTTAGCTCTATCAATATCAGCAGCTTTAGGCGCAATTTCTTGTTGCGAAAAAACGCGCACTGCCTCCCGTAACATTTCCGTCATTTCACCTAAATCAAACTCAAGAAAAGACATAGTTATTCCTTCGTTTCTTATCCGGGATTCACGTTATAAAATTTGTTGCTGATTGTACATGAGAAATGACTGTTAAAGCTAACAGGAGTTTTGCACTTTGTAAGAGTGTTTATTGAACTGTGTCCAGTACCTATATAACTCAGGAACGTACGTCCCCCTGCTAAAAGGCATGCGGGGTTAATCTCTGTAGCAACTCGGCGCTTCTTGCCTTCCGTGGCCGCGACGCGACGGCCTTCGTTTACATAGATACTAATCACAGTTCAATAAACACTCTTACAAAGTGCAAAACTCCTGGCTACTAGAATAACAAAAGAAGAGAAAAAAAGTACAAACCGCAAACCATCTCTTGATTAACCATGCCTATATCCATTATCTTAGCATTTATTGCTTATTTCTATTTATGATAATAAAATGAGCTTTTTTGGCTATTCCTGATAGGAGAAGAACAATGTCGCAAACAAGAGCATCATTTCCAGATCCACGCATCTTATGCGCTCTCATTGATGAATATCTTGGGCATAAAGAAAAAGAATGGCATACGCTCGCAAGCAAATTTACGGAAACAGTGACAAAACCTATTCATGCTCTTATAAAACGTTCTGACCCAATACTACTAGGAACCAAAGAAGGCCAAAGAAGTACCCATACCCCAGAAGAAAAAAGACAAATATGTAAGGAGCTGAAAAATTCCTTTCAACATGCAGCAGCAACTGAAGAAAGGGATGAAGCTCGCATAAGGCAATGGGTTAGTATTATTCGTACATTAGGACTTCTTGCAAGACAAGCACAAAATGAAAAAACAAGTCGTGGAGATTCTGATTTTTGTTGGACGTTACATGCTATTAGAAGTTATATTATTTTATGTATAGATCCATACATTTTTGTATCGTTATATCCTAAGTTGTGTACAGAGCAAGATCGCAGAAGTGCTGCAGAAGGAAAAACTGCAGCATCACAGGTTTTTGAACAAATTCTTGGTAAGAGACAAAATGACGTAAAAACAGCAGAAGAAGACATACATGCACTAAAAGCAACTTCCACTAGCACAGAAAATGCAGATATTGAGCTTAATAAAATTCTATTTGATCTTGCTAATTTAGGAGATATGTGTGCGGCTATAGAAGCCACGAAACGTGGTGTGTTTTCAACAATGGAATTACCAGCAACCCAAGTAGGCGCAGAATTAAGCGTTCTCGACATAAGTTTAAGAAAAATAGATACAACTCATAATCCATATTTACCTTATTGTTATCAACCTGAGTTTTTTAAAGGATTTTTTGAAAGATTTATTCAACAAAGACGTATGGCAGCTAACATGGTAGTATGGCCAACATGGGAAACTTTTTTAGAAAAAGTATTAGCAGGGCAATACAGTTTTAATACAGAATCAATGGCAGTAACCACCACTCAGCCAGCTATCGTGGCCAGCCATGCAGCATCTGCCGCATCACCCTCAGTTGCTACTGCATCACCCTCAGTTGCTACTGCATCACCCTCAGTTGCTACTGCATCACCCTCAGTTGCTACTGCATCAGCAGCTATGTTTAGTGCAGCAGCATTACCAGCCGCAACTGAACTCGCACAACAACAGCAGCATCATAATACCCCCCCCTCCTCTCCTACTGGCAGCCACGATGGTTTGCTTGTGCCACAGAGCCCATAATACAAGAAGATGAACTTACTTTCTTACCCTCACGCTCTACGCTCTAGAGAAAGGGTAAGAAACAGTTCATCCTAATGCTGTCATTGCTGCTATCTCACGATGAATATCCCCATCCCTATACTGAAGCTCAAAAAAAATGAAGAACGCCGTTTACGTGCTGGGCATGTGTGGATTTACAGCAATGAAATTGATACCGCCCATACCCCGCTAAAACATTTCCTTCCTGGCGAAGAAGTACTGGTTGAATCTCATGATAAGCGAATACTAGGTGTGGCTTATGTCAACCCCCATTCCCTCATTGCTGCTCGTCTATTTAGCAAACACCGCTATGAACGGCTCGATCAAGCCTTTTTTGTTTCTCGTCTAAGAACCGCCTTAGCTTTGCGTGAACGTCTTTTCTCTAACCCCTACTACCGCCTAGTATTTGGTGAAGCAGATGGCTTACCTGGTTTAATCATTGATCGATTTGCTGATACCCTCGTCATGCAACTCAATACCGCTGGAATGGAAATAAGAAAAAATATCCTTGTAGCCGCAGTTCTTGAAGTTTTACCCATCACTACCTCCATCTTATGCCGTAATGACAGTGCGATACGTAAACAAGAAAAGTTAGAACAATACACCTCTCCTGCTTTTGGCTCTCCGCCGGAAACCATTCTCCTACAAGAAAATCAATTATCATTTTATGCCCCGCTACAGCAAGGGCAGAAAACCGGTTGGTTTTATGATCACCGCTCGAATCGTGCACGCTTATCTGCTTATGTAATACAACATCGGGTGTTGGATATCTTTAGCTATGTGGGCGCCTGGGCTATTCAAGCTGCTAAGCATCAAGCTACGCATGTGGATTGTATTGAAGTATCTAGCACCGCAGCCGCATGGATTATTAAAAATGCCGAGCTGAACCAAGTCTCGGATAAAGTCCAGATTATATGCGAGGATGCCTTCACTGCCATGAGAGCTCTAATACAAGCCCAACAACACTATGATGTTATCGTGCTCGATCCTCCTGCGTTCATCAAAAAACAAAAAGATCGTCAGGAAGGCTTGCGTGCTTATCAACGCTTAAATGAGCTTGCTATGAAACTGCTTGTACCTGGCGGTGTTCTTTTTAGCTGTTCCTGCTCTATGCACATGGATATGGGAGAAATGATAGCGGTGCTACAGCGCGCCGCTGTCACTACTCATCATTCGATACAAATACTTGAACGCGGACATCAAGGGCCTGACCATCCTCTACATCCTGCTATTCCTGAAACGGATTATTTAAAAATGGTGGTGGTAAGAAAGGTGGGGTAAAAAAATTGGGGAGGATATTAAACATCCTCCCCAATTAAGTGGGCTACTACTATCTCTTCTTCTTTTTAGCTGTTTTTCTTACGGTAGTTTTCTTAGCGGTTTTCTTAGCTGCTTTTTTCTTTTTCCCTGCCATGATGTTTTCTCCCTAAAGGTTAAAATTAATTACTCAGCGTGACTGAGCAAATTAATTATATACCTTTCTACCAATTTGTGAATAGCTTATCGTTATATTCCATGATGGGTCTATTACTAGGAAGTACCATTGTCATAACGTACACATCTTATTAAGAATAGGAATATCCCCTATTTTTAGCAGAAAACCATTTAAAAATAGCTGCCAAATGTAAATCCGTATTATATTAGTCATCGCCATCCCCTACCCAATTACTTAGTGAATCACCACAGCCAAAATTTTCTTCCAGGATAGCAGTAGGTAAAAACATCAGTCTTTAATATGGTTTATCGGGCAAAATATTACTGGGTCGCAAGAGATCAGCGATCATCTCCTCATTGTGCATTGTGAATTACAGCTCCAATGGCAACGATCGATTTTTTTCTACAATATACCCCAAGCCAAATTAGCGAATGTTCTCTCATGAACAAGAAATACCTGCAATAAATGCTAAGGATTAAAATTAGTTGTCCACCGTGAACAAACAGCAAATTCTTGCCTAAATTTATTTAACGCTTTGCATAGTGCATTATCCTAATCGCTATACTGCAGCACTGGATGATCTGGTTGGCTGGCTTTTAACCTGCGCCATAGATTCTGTTTTTCCGTAGATAATTGCGCCACAAACTCCTCCAATGAATATAGCTCCAAAAAATCTAGCTCGCGATAAGCATATTGTCGTAATAGTCCTTTAATTTGTGGCGACAGCAAGATCGTATCTTTAGAATACTTACCTGCTTGTAAGCTAAGCACTGTATGAATAGCTGGAGCAGCAAACTGATAAAAACGTTCCATAAAAACATGTTTCTCTTCTGCAGCTAATCGGGCAATTGCCTCATCGATCACCGCTTCACGATAAACAAGATATTCTTGATGAATGAGTTCAATTTGCCGTTTTAATTCATCTAACTCCGTCTCTTCGCGTTCTTTCAGTTGCTTTATGAAGGTATGGTTATCCAAGTTAGCTCGCGGTAATTGATAATCATGCTTTAAAGCGCTAATCAGATAACCCGCAAGATTATGTACTTTACCCTGTTGATAATTAGCCGACGACTCTACAACATAAATTTTCTCGATAAGAAATTCTAACTCATACTCACTCAGCAGTTGCCTAGTCTGCTCTTCTGATAGCCCATACTCGTTTACTAACTTGAGGCGTATATTACTTACTTTATCCTCTATCTTCTCTTGAGATTTTATTATAGGTACACCCAAACGTAATTTCTTAGACCGTTCTTTAATACGAAACCGGATCTTAGCCACACGCCGCCCCTCTCGCATAAGCTCCGGTTCTATAACAAGATCAGAATAAGTATTTACTTCCTCCACTGCCTTATCCAAAACGCGGCGTTTGAAATCGCGAAAAATATCATACTTACCATCAGGAATACCCATCAGTTGACGAAATAACGTTATATTCGCCCACTTGGTATAAGGCAATCCACGATAACGTGTACAATTTTCATATAAAGCCAATCCATAACTAGACTTAAACCGCGATTGTATTACTAAATTAATTTTTCCAAACATAGAAGGTGAATGTAAAAGCTGCTTCATACGCGGCGAGTAAGCATAATAGCATAATGGTCCCTGCAAACTCACACTAGCCAAAATAGAACTGGCGGTCCAATCTTCCGTACCCGTTTCATCGTTAGTAAGATTCCATTCAATGACCGTCGAAATTAATCCTCTTAATGCATCTTTTATTGCCGCATAATTATGTCCTTGGTAAGCAATTAATTGACATAATTGTTTAATGCTAATCTCATGCTCTTCTTTAATGAGTAACTCTTTATAAGCGTGATACAACAGTGCGTTACTAATTTTACGTTGCAATAAACTAAGCGTATTCGAACAGTGAATAGCTGCCGCATGTTTTTTTAATTCTTGAGACTTTTTAACATTTCCCATATCCGTCACTGGTTTTCCCATATCCGTCACATTTCATCCCATAAATGTCACAACTTTTCCCATATCCGTCACGCAACTTCCCACAGATGTCACATTTTTAACAAAAAACCTCTTTTTTTACAAATGGATAGCCTTTCCTAAACAAAAACAAACAAAAGATAAACAAAAACACAACATGTCGATGTCCTTATTTGATTTTTTATTTATTCCTTAACAAAGTTAATGATATATTGAGCCATACGGTAATACAATGGCAGAGGATGGCATATGAAAGTAATTGCTTTTTTAAATAATAAAGGTGGGGTAGGAAAAACAACTTGTAGTAGATTAATGGCTGAGTATTTAAGTAAAGTAAAAAGAATTCCTACATTAGGAATTGATTTTGATCCTCAGTGTAATTTTTCTCACCAATACCTCAGTATGGAAATTGATCCTGCTGCACCTGAAGGATTAATGCCTCCACTACATCCTGATTATAATCCACATGACCCTGATGATGCGGATTGGGATGGACGGAGTAGTATCGCCGAAATTTTCTATGGACAAGGTGTTATCCCCTATCCTACTTACGTAGAAAATCTTGATTTTGCTCCAGGGCATGCCGAACGACTTCTTGCTGCAGAAGCGGTCAGAAAATCGGAAGTTGTTGACAAAGTGCACAGACAGTTAACGGGATTTCTAAGTTCTCCAGATGTATGTGAAGCTTACCAAGCCGTGGTGATTGATACAGCACCGTCTAAAGGACCGTTAACAGTAAGTGTAATGAAGGCCGCAACGCATATTGTGATTCCTTCTGTTATGGAAGAGCAACCAGTACAAGGTATTTATGGCATGTTGCAACTTTGGATGCAGGAATCTTTAACTAGGGAAAAATCAAATCCGCTGACTTTAATTGGCATCTTACCAAATATGTTTAAACAAACTCGTTTACATAAAGATATTTTAAAAAGTCTTCAAGACAATGCGGCGATTGGTAAATATATTTTGCCCATTAAGTTATGTCAGCGTATTGTTTTTGCGGAAATTGATGCCGAAGAAGCTACACCCCGCTCTATATTTGATTTTCCTGACCATCATGTAGCACGTTGCGAAGCGTTGGAGGTCTGTGAACATCTAGCAGAAAGGATATTAAATCATGGCTAAGAAAAAACGTTTTGGTGTTTCTCAAGCATTAACTCGTGGGCTGACAGAAACTATTAATGTTGTTGAGAATAATGCGGGTATATTTCGTAATACGGTATTACCCTTGTCTCGCATCGAATTAGATCCTGAAAATCCCAGAAAATTGGCTATAGACTTATTGGATATCAGACAAGGTATCCAAGCAACTGACCCATGGGTTTCACAGAAACAAGAAGAATTAGAAAGGTTAAAAGAACTTGCGGCGACCATAGCAAGCACAGGGGTTATTAATCCTATAGTAGTTTATAAACGTGGGGATATATATCGTGTAGTAGCTGGAGAACGCCGTTGCCTTGCTTCAGTGTTAGCTGGTAAGCAAGAAATTGATGCACGAGTATTTAATGAAAAACCGAAAGGGTTTGATTTAAAGTTAGTGCAGTGGGTGGAGAATACGGCTCGCGATGATTTATCGTTAGACGAGCGTTTAGATAACATTAGAGACCTTATTAAAGAGTATTGTGTGCAGTATGGTGATGTGCCGATTACAGCTACTTTACTTAAAGATATAACTAGCTTGTCTTTACCTCAAGCAACCTATTATTTGACGGTGTTAAATGCACCGGATGATGTGAAAACCTTAATTAAGGATGGTACACTGCGTAGCCTGGATAAGGCCGCGTTAATTGCAAGTATTACTGCCCCAGCTGTTAGACAAGAAGCAATTACAGCTTGTATAGAAGGGTATAGCTTGAAACAATTACGCAGTATTGTTACTAAAAATAAAATACTAACTACGAAAAAAGTGATTGTGCCTAATGTAAAACGCAGAGGTAGAACTTCCACACGAGTTAATATGGGCTATACAGCCAACCCCAAGGTGGTAAAGCAATTAATTGATGCGGTTCTTCTACAAGAACGCTATAAAAAATATGTGGCTACATTTAATAGCGTGAACTGGGATTATTTGGATCAAGCAACGAAGGCATTTAGACAGTTAATTGATATTTTAGAACTAGAGCAAGTAGGTTGAAATAATGAATAAGAAGATCATGACGTCTATAAAGCTACAAAAAAAACTACATCATACTATGTTGCAGCGTATTATCAGTGACGGTTATGGGATGCGGGGAAAAAGTCGTTGGATTATTGAAGCCGTTGATACTTTTTTGTCATTACCAGACTATCCTGAGCTAGTTGATATTGCTAATGATATGGATCAGTTGACAGAGGTGGTTAGTATTCGTGTTCCAGAGCAGACAGTGATCCAGATCGAGCAAGCAATTATTCAGGTTAGGAAATTTTATCCAGCTATGGAAGGGGTAAAGAGTAGCCTTATTCGCGCAAGTATTATTCAGCGACTAATTCGAGAAGTTGCTTCGGTGGCCGAAGTGTGATGTAACTCGTTGAATTCAAATGAGTTATATTAATTAAATTCGATCTTCTTCTGGAAGTGTGACATCTGTGGGATATGCTGAAAATGCATATTGTTCTATGTAGAACAATTTTTTATTATATAAATCAATATATTATGATCACACCGTGGTCGCCATTATTTATAAGACGAGTTTTCATGCGCCCGTAGAAATGCTGAGTCAGAAACACGTTTATCACTTTGTTATATCTGTGCTATAAACTCAACTTTTGTCAAAATTCCCAACCCATTTCGAGCTAGCACGCGGATTCCGCTGTGGAACCACAAAGGCCAAATCCTGGCGACTTTGCGCCCAACTGCCGTTTCTAGGGTTATTTCTGTGTAGTGGTAAAGTGACCTGACCACAGTTTTTGTAAAAAATTGTGCCATGACCAAATATGGATTCCATCAGCAGTTATGCGGTCGCTTGGATCCAGGCTCACGACACCATATGTTTGAATTAATCCTTCTTCTTTTAAAGCACGGAGTCCTTTGAGGTGTTTATCGGTAACAAGATCGGTGCCTTTTGCTTCAATGGCCAGTCTATTTCCAATAATAAAATCAACTTCAAAATGAGAAGTGGAGCGCCAATATTGCAATAGGAGATCAATCCGGCGGTAGCTAAGAAATGCTCGCAATTCTAAAGCGATAAAGTGCTCGAAAAGACGGCCAAATAATTCTGATTTAAATTCAACATATCCTCGATGTGTAAGAGAGTTAACAATACCAATATCGAAAAGAAAATATTTTGCACGTGTAATGGCTTTGCGTTTAGTGGTAGATAAAAATGGTGGTACAGAAAATCCAATGAGTGTGTCATTCAATATGCCAAAATAGGATTCAATAGTACGCACAGCCACGCCACAGTCGCTCGATATATTGGCGAAATTAATTTCTTCACCATTGCAAAGCGCAACCACTTCGAGAAAACGAACAAATCCCGAGAGGTTTCTTGTCAATGCTTCTGCTTTGATTTCTTCCTGAAGATAGGTGCCGACATAGGCTTTAAGAAACTCACATGCATCGGCTTGGCCATAAAATTCTGGCAATCCAGTGGTATTTAAATAAGTGAGCAGATTAAAATCAGATATTTCTTGCGAAGTGAGTGGCAGCAGCCATGCTTGAAATGCACGTCCTGCTAATAAGTTTGCGCCGCCCTTACGTAATTTTCTGGCACTGCTTCCTGTTAGCAAAAAAATTTGTTTGCGTTTGACAATTAAACGATGAACTTCATCAAGTAATTCAGGCAGCTTTTGAACTTCATCAATGACAACCAATATATCGGGTTTGGTTTCCTGGCTAATGAGTGTAGGTTCACGTAACAAACGTTGAAACACAGATGCATCAAGTAAGTCATAGACTTTGGCAAATGGGAGGGTTTGTTCGATTAGGGTGCTTTTCCCAGTGCCCCTTGGCCCTAATAAAAAATAACTTCTTTTTTTCAATAGATTAGGCAGATCTAATATTCGACTATACATAAAACCTCATATACGGCATCAATGCCGCCAATTGTCATTATAATCGGCAACAATGCTGCCGTCAACAAAGGTGTAGCTGACTGTAGCTGACACATGATTTGTCCAGTTTCATTAAGATGTTGAGTGAACTCAAGAAAAGGAGATTACTCAAGGATGAAACAGACAAAATTGCTAGAGGAGATCCAGAAGATGAGATTTGAAGAAACCTATCGAGCATGGTGCGTATTCTGATGAGTGTGAACGGCAATTCTGACGATAGTGAACGGTGTGTCGCATTGAACAAATTGCTGGAGCCGTTAGTTAAACCTAAGCGTTTACGTTCAGTCAGAATATGCAAGAGGAAGCGGCAAGGATCTTGGGGGTATCAAATAGAACATTTAGGCGCTTATGTGCAATACAGCAACTCACTAAATGGCAAACACAAAAAATTTGTGAAAATAAAAAGCACAAGAGGACAGAGGCCAATGAGCTATTGCGCGCTTTACCTTCCGCAAAGCGCTGTGTTACACCATTCAGTGAAAGCTGTGATTATGTTATGTTGAAAGTCCAGAAACTAAAAGAGGAGCAAGTTATGAAGCATGATTTTGAATTATTATTAACCAAAAAGGTGTGGGAGGATTACATTTTTGCTGAACAAGTACAAAAGGACCCGGACACTGCTTTAAAATCACTCGGTATTAAAATTCCCACTGGTGTTAAATTAAAAGTGATAATTCAAAAACGAGATACTATTTATTTTACAATTCCCCCTTTTCAAAAAAAACCTGCCTCTAATAATAAAGAAATATTACTTAATCAAATAGATTTATGGTCGAGTGCAAATCTATTTATTTGGCTAGCATCCGTTTCTTTAAAAACTGCTTTATTGCAAATGCGAAATAGCATTTTTTCAAAAAAGGATTAATTATCATGACAGGAAATAAAAATTTTACTGAGGAACATTACCGCCGAATTATTTATGATAAAGATTATCGCACTCGATTGTTAGGAAATCCTAAAAATGTCTTATGTGAAGAATTTGGCTATCCAGTCACTGATTCTCTAAAATTAGAAATAATTGAACAACAAGAAGACACTATTGTGATTATGATTCCTCCTAAACCTGTCAATTCTCAAAATTATGAAGAAGATTTAGAAAGAGTAACCCAACAAACGCTGGATCTTTTATTTTCCACAGGAATAGGCGGTTTTTTCATCCCTGATGATAAACAAAAATGGATATTACGTAATATGCGCAAAACGTGGATAAAAAAATTAGGCCTAAATTTAGAAGAATTGTAGTAAGGTAGCAGCACTCGCTGAAGAATGAACACAAAGAATTTCTGGTAAGATAGTAATTTAGTTTCTTTAGGTGTTTTAATAATGAACATAAATAGCAAGATTTACGTTGCAGGCCATACTGGTCTAGCAGGTTCTGCAATTTATAGAAACTTACAAATGAAAGGTTATAAAAATCTTATCTATCGTACCCATGCAGAATTAGACCTAACAAAGCAACAAGCTGTGTATGATTTTTTTCGTGCAGAACAACCTGACTATGTTTTTTTAGCTGCAGCTAAAGTAGGTGGAATTTACGCTAATAATACATTTCGCGGAGAGTTTATCTATCAAA
>Ga0155554_106_pt1 | contig 50676 bp, 43 predicted proteins | sample RifCSPhighO2_12_FD_107211 | JGI IMG/M metagenome (GOLD analysis project Ga0155554, IMG submission 107211) | Gammaproteobacteria bacterium RIFCSPHIGHO2_12_FULL_41_20 | reverse complement strand
TGTCCTCGGTGTGTTTGCGCGAGTATCGCACCAAGCTGAAGAAGCGAGTGCTTTCGTACGGCTACTGCCTGGCGTAGTGGCTGCGGCACCAGAGTCTTATCAACAAGTAGATGAGACAAGATTGGCAGCGATTGCTATTTTGAAAAAATATCCTGAGTTATTGTTTAGAGAAGCGATAGTAACAGACCACTTTGGTCGAAAGATAAAAGCTTCTCCCTATCAACTTTTCCTGGGTGCTGGCGATGTATGGGCACTAAAGCAAGTGCATGAAGCCATCATACCGAACATAGAAAACGGGGAAGCCCATGCACAAGCCCAATTTCAAGCACAGTTTCCAAATTGTCAGTGGCCACCTGCTCCGGATATGAGTGAAGCAGCGCTCTATGACGATAGAAATAAAGAACAGATCGAACAGGTGATTGCCCAGCTAAAGAAAATTGTTGAGAAGATAACAGCCGACCCCTGCACCCATGGTCGAGCCACGTTGGATGAAACAAGACAAGCAGTTGCAGAATTACGCCGGATCTTTACACCCAAGGAAAGGGAAATCATCGAAACAGGATTGCATTTTCCGCTAGGCATTATGCATGAGATAGGCAAAGTGTACGATGCTCAATGGGAACCATGGAGTGTTGATCAGTTATCTTTCTATTCACGCGAGGTCATAGGGTCAGCGGAAGCGGCATTAACAGCGGTGGATGGCCAGTGTTGCAAGAATGGGTTAGCCAATCTCAATATGGATAAAGGTCCTGATCGCCGAGATGGTTTGTTCTGCCGCCATCCGAAAGGTACTCCGCAGTCATTGTCCCCACTCGTTGGTAAGTTGGGCCAGACGATGTTCGTGGATCCTTATGATGGAAATTCTTGCTTTGTATCTGCTACTCCTGGCGCATTTGATTGGTACAATAAAAATGGGGAGCACGGGTGGTGGGGTAGTCTGCTTCGTTGTTTTGTTTGCACGCACGCTTTGGAAAACTTATGTCGAGCAAAAACAGAGAGCTTATCGAAATTATGCAGCGAGTTGCGATGCGAGCCTCTCATTAAACGCCATCGCGTCAGCTGAGATGAGCTGCCTGATCTTGCCCCGATTTTGTACCTGGTGAATTATGGATGCAAAGAAAATTACATTATCGCGCAGCTGAGGTATAACCATGAGATTGTTTGGATTTAATGATGCCAACCTGGGATAAATACCAAACAAAAGAGATGCATGTCTACCATCATGACTAATTTAACCTATAATTAAAGATAAGTATAAAAATACAATCAGACTTACACTAAATGAGTGCAAAATCATGGCCTTACCGAAGAGAACTATGTCATCTGCGGATGGGTTATTTGCTTCCCGCAAGGAATGGGACAGTCAGATATCTTTTATCCCTCCTGAAATAGATAGGGCACATTTACATGCCAATGGAAAATTACTCACTCAACAAGAAATTGAGGCAGCAGGAAAGATTTTTATCCATGATCCCCAGGTTCAATATCAAGAGATAACCTCAGCGAGTCAGCAACATTACCTAGTGCTCAGGCTGGTCCATCCACAAACAGGTTGCCCACATGATTATGCTGTGTATTTAGCTCAATCTTTAGGGAGAGGTAGCTTTGCAGAAGTGAGATTAATGCAAGCCTTAGATACGGGTGACTGGTATGCGGTGAAGATTTTTGAAAAGCCTCAGGCGATCCAGGTTGACTTTATGCCGTTTTCGAGCGGTATCCCACCTGTTTCTATGCCTGTTTTTTCAAATCTGAGTGTGTCACAAGCCTCTTCTACGAGGGAAAATCCATTTTCTTCTATTTCTGTTGATGATGTACATGGAAGTGGAGCAGTAAATGAGAGGCCAAGTGCTGATGAATCCGTTGCAGAGGATACTGACTATTATGATACAGAAGCAAAGAGACTTTTTAAAATTAATCAAGAAATCGCTATGCTACGCCAAGCTAACCAAATGATAGGTGCGGTGGATATCCATGGTACCCATTATGTTGGGTTAAAACTCGCCCGCGGCAAGCCACTTAGCAAATTATCCAATGAGATTAATGATGATAAATTATTACTATCCATATCTACTTATGTTATCCGCGAATTTATTGAAATTATCATGTGTAAAGTGCTGCATTGTGATATTAATCCTGACAATATTATGTATGATCTTGTAAACAGTAAGGTGACGGTGATTGATTTTGGCTCTGCGAGAGCATTAGATGCACCACCTACAGATAGCCCGTGGGCTCGAGAACTTTTGTGTGCTCCTGATTATACTGCACCTGAATTATATCGGACTTTAATACCGAATGAAAAAACTGAAGTTTATGCATTAGGCATGAGTTTGGCGGTATTTTGTAAGTTAGTGACAGAAGGGGAGATTTTCACCCTTGTTGATGCAGCGACAGTAAATAATCCAACACGTAAAAGACTACTTAATTACCTTGCGCAAATGACTGATTCAGATCCTGTACGCCGACCTTCTATGCAATCTGCTCTGGAGTTTTTCTCTCTGCTAGTGGAAGAGCCATGTTTAGCTTTGCGTGCCACGCCGCTTTAGCTGAAAAAAATCTGGAGATCTACGAGACTTAGGCTAACTGTGGTATTATTGCGGCAGTCTGCGTGCAGAGCAGCTATCCCGTGGAATTTATTTTGTATAAAAGAGGTTGACTGTGCAATTAACTTGGTCCAAGTTTCATACTTTAACAGTTGATCAACTGTACACTATTCTTGCTTTACGTTTTGAAGTTTTCGTGAGGGAACAACGTTGTTTCTACTTGGATCCAGATGGCAAGGACAAGATTGCTTTACATCTATTAGGTGAGAAGGATAATAGATTATGCACTTATCTACGCCTTTTTCTACCTACCGACACGGAACCGTATTTAAATTTTGGGCGTGTTGTTACTGCTAGGAGTATGCGCCATCAAGGATACGGCCGGCGCTTAATGGAAGAATTATTGCGGTATTGCCAAGCTCATTATCCAGGGGTGCTTATTATCTGTTCCGCACAGGCTTATTTACAAAAGTTTTATGAAGAATATGGATTTCAGGCCGATGGCGAGTTGTATGAGGAGGCCGGTATCGCTCACATTGCTATGAGAAAGAAAGGGTAAAAGATAAAGAGATCCGGCATTAGTATAAATTTAATCGGGGGCTCATAATGAGTATAGGAAGAGAACGATTTACCGCGGAGCAGCTAATTAAAAAACTAGAAGAGGCATCAGAGGCAATGTTACTTGCTGAAGTTTGTGCAGATAGAGCGCTATGGGCGGCACGCGAAATAAAGAGTGGGAATACCACTAGGGAGATGGCAGAACAAGCTGTGGAAGAAACCCTATGCTATGTGGGGTTGGCAAATCAGGGAATTAGCGCTGTAAGACAAGCGCTTTCTACGCAGCCGCAAGTGCTGGATAGCTGGGTCTTAGACGCGGATCTTGATGTTCAAATCTATGCGCTTACCCAACGTGTTACTAAACTAGCTTCAGATAAGGAAGAAAAGATACTATCCATTAGTGATACATTAGCAGCAGCGCTGCAGATGTTGGAAAATGCAGAGATTACGTTACCATCTTGTTCTCGCGGATTAACCAGTACTACATCATCGGGATTTTTTGCTGATCTATTTAGAAAATATCGTCGCCGACAAGCTTGGGACAGATTTCTTGAGGCAAGAAAACAGGATGAGATAGAGCTTAATAATAAATTATAGAATTTTCACAAATCAGTGAATCATTGCACTAGTACAGTGTCCATTTGATTTTGTTCTTCTAGCATCTCATCTTGCGTCGTCTTTTCAACGTTCCTCACGAAAAAAAGTTCGAAATACTTCAGTATTCCTGCACTTTTTGTCGCTCAGAACATTTAAAATACTTGCAACCTGAGCGCTAGAAGAACAAAATCAAATGGACACTGTACTAGATTTTTTATCTAATTCTGCAGGGGCTGGTTGTTCTCTACTGACTTGTTCAGTATTAAATAAATTACCGGTCTTTTTTCTATGAGAAACTGGACTTGGTAACCCGCATTTTCTAAGAAATGCATTTACGGTAGGGACTCTACCTAAAAAATTTCTCATCAATTCCATGCCATTTTGCGAGGCGCCAGGCTGTAAAATATAGCGACGATATTTTTCTCCATTTACAGTGGATAGAGGATCACGCTTGAACACAGTATCATACATATCTGCTGCATATGCTTCTGACATCAAATAACCATAATAATTACCCCCATACTCACTAAGAAGATGGGTAAAGCTAGCTGGGTCGCAAGTTTCATCGATTATCGGTAATTGTAGGTTTTCTCTTTGTAGATGATGAAAGAAGGTTTTCACATCAAGGCTTGTTAATTCTTCAATAGACATAGTATGAACCCAATAGTCAAATAGACTAAGCATTAGCGCTTGTCTATATACATATCCCGCGTGCATTCTGAATTGTTCTTTTAATTGCATTGCCACAGTTTCTGGTAAGGGTTCATGGGTGTCTGGATGCGCGCTTAGCAAGCGTAGCACGCCAGGTTCATAACACCAGTTTTCTAGCATTTGTGATGGTGCTTCTAGGAAGTCCATTTCTACATTTTCCCCATGAAATGCTGCTAATGCAGTGTGTGAGCAAATGAAATGCATAACATGGCCGAACTCGTGAAAAAATGTGATAACATCCTCTAATGGCCAATAACCATGTTTGGGAAAGTTACATACCATTGCTACAATCGATAATCGGCGCTGATTAGATTGTTCCAGATGCGATAAATCGCAACCATGAATAATTCCATAGGCTTCTGCATGATTGTATTTTCCATCTCTTGGATGTAAATCTAAATAAAAACTACCTATTTTCTCTCCTTGTCTATGCTGAGCATGATCATAGTTGTATACATCAAAGGTTTTCACATCATTATGCCAGGTTTTTTTATGTTCTTGCTTAACAAATTGTACTCCAAATAGTTTTTCATAAATATCTAATGTACCTTGAATAACTTTTTCCCGTGAGAAATACGTTTTTATTTTTTCTGAGTTAATATTTAATAATGCTTCTTCGCGTAAACGCATATAATACCGTAGGTCATAATATTGCAAGATAAAGGAGTCATCATGTTCTATAGAACGGGCAAAATAAGTTAATGCTTGTAAGTTATTCTTGAGCAGTGGAGTAAATTGTTCATTCATTGTCTCTAAAAATATTCTAACATTGTGCCCAGTTTTCGCTATTCTAGTTTCTGTCACATAATCAGCATACGTTTCATATCCTAATAACTTAGCTAATTTTTGCCTTAACAGCAGAGCTTCTTTCAAAACAGGAAGATTTTCTTTTTCACATATACTATGAAAAGCCACATATATTTTTTTTCGTACTTCTCTATTTTTAGCATAATCTAATAGGGTAAATATATCAGGGCGTTGTAATGTAACGCGATAGTGATTAGGAGAAACTTGCCGATCTTTGCTAAACCAACACTCAGGCACCCCTGCTAATTCTTCTGTCGTCATGATAAAGCTAGTCTTAGCTTCGTTATAGTTATGCTGGAATTCTATGCAGAGTTCAGATATGCGTTTTTTGATGCTAGTAATCTCTTCTTTTGTTTTTTCATCCTGAATATACAAGCCATTGCGTTTGTATTCTTGCATTAATTGGATAACATAGCGATTCTGTTCTGTGCTCAGTGATGATTTTTCTTGTTGATAAGTGGTTGCCTCATATTTTCGCAATACTTGAAAAACATCTTGACGCTGTTCACAAGTAACGATGAGATTGCCTAATTCTTTGCTAGTTTCTGCACTTGCTTTTCGCACACTTTCTATAGGATGCACGTGCATGGGGAAGACGCATAATTGATAGGCGGTTTCAACGAAGATGCGTAAATCTATTAGTGGTTGTATTACAGTAGAAAATTTAATGTTTTCTGGGTGGGGTTGTAATTCAGCAATGACATCATAAGTGGCGATATATAATCTTTTTATCCGTGACAGATATTCTTGAATAGATTTATCTGTTAGTGAATGAAAGTCTAAATCGGTATGATATAATTCTTGTTGTAGAGCTTGAATGTTGTCTGTACCTGTATGTTTTTTACTAAAAACAGCTAAGAGTTTCGGTTGCGCGAACATAATCTTGCTCCTTGGAAAGCCGTATCCTTTTTTGAACAAAGGTGACATGTAATACTTAGTAGAGAGCATGTATACATGATTCGCCAGAATAGCCTCAATATTCATTAAGGCTTTGGTAAAGTAAGTATAATAATATTAGACCCCAGCAATCTAGGGTCTGGTAAACTAACGAGGTTTAGGGGTTAACTTCCTGGTTTGTATGTAGGCGGTGGAAAGGGAGGTGGTGGAGGAAGCGCTCCATATCCTGTTGGCATGTTGGAAAGGATAGAAAATATAGAAACACTAGTTAGTGAGCTATTTGTTATAGCAGCGTGTAATTTAGCAAATATGCCAGCAGTAACTGCTCCTGTGCTAGCCCATATTTGCTGTTTTTCATTGTCTTCTAATTGTGGCCATAATGCTATACTGGCTTGAGCGGCAGCTTGTTGAGTAAGTGGATTCTTTAGCATGGCTAAAATAGCCATGCGTAATCGAGAGTGTTGTTCATCATTGAGTGTTGTGTATAACTTTTGGCAAGTATCCAGAGCGGCTAGTTTAATATTTTCATTGTCATCTTGTAATCCAATAAATGCTAATCTTATTATCTCATTACGAGAGATTATATTTGCTGAGGGTTGTGCACATAAGGCGCCACCTGCTAGTAATGCAGCACAACGAATTTGCATATTGTCATTTTGCCATAAAGGCTGAATAGCAGTAATAGCTAGCTGATATTGTGCTGGTGTGAGTTGTGAGGCTATTTCTGCGCAAGTATGCAGCGCAGATACTTGTGTTCCGACTGCTAGTGGATCAGTAATCCGGCTTAATGTAGTTTTTAATAAGGAATCTTTTTGCTGTGCAGTGAGGTGTGGCCACATTGCACCACAAACTTGTTGTGCTACGGAGAATATTTCTGGATCAGTCATGTAGCTGCAAAATTTTTCTGTTATGGCCGCTTGTTGTGTACGATCAAAATACGGGAGCATGGTTCGGCAAATATACAATGCCTTAACAATATTATCTTCTGTGCCACTCGCAAATAAATCTTGAATTTTAATTGCTAATTTTTGTTGTTCTTCTGTACGCAAATAGGGTGCAATCGTGGAATTTCTTCCTGTTGTATCTTGTAGAATGTAATCTGCAGTGAGAGGAAAATTAGGTTTATCCGGTAATCCGAGTTGCTGCGAAATCTTGTGTAGTAAAACAGTGAGTAACAAATGGTTATTTTGTCCTATCAGTAATAGTTGTTGTAGAGCAGAATCAAAATAGGTTGTCTTATGCTCGCGGTCTTTTTTAGCTGCGGCAATTTCAATCCGTATGATTGTCATCAGTGCTAGCATGCGCAACTCTATATTCGCTGCAGGCTGTTGTGCAATGGTAGCGAGCGCACTGAGCAAGTCGTTACACGTGGCTGGATCGCTCTTATCGGCAATGGTTATGCCAGCTCTCAGTAGCGGTGTTAACAGGGTGGATTGAAATACAGGGTTTCGACAAAGTACTGCGAGTGCATTAGTGCGTAGTATCTGACACGTTCTAGATAAGCGGAGTAAGTCGTTAGTACTTAAGCCTTGCAAGATAAGCTGTAATACCTCATCTGGAAGATCTGCAAATTGCGTAGTTGAGGAGTTTCTTGTCTGGGCCATAATATTCTCTGCAAAAGGGGTTATTAATTTATTTTCGCGAATTTTGCCTATACTTAACAAATATAACACAGAATAGATATAGAGGTTTTTTACTGTGGCTATAACACGGATTTCACCAGATCTGGCGTATCTTATTGAGTGTTCAAAAGAATCAGAATATGACTTGAGCGCGCGAGGCTTACGTTATGGCTTAGCTATGTATGCCATATGTGCATTACAAGAACATGATTTTGATGCTTTCAATGCCCAATTGTTGTTTTTTAGTAAACGGATTGATGAACAGCTGCCGTTAGCAATGAATGATTTTTTTAATTCTTTATCTTTTTTTGATCGTAGAGATGTATCGCCCGGATTATTGGCAGATACAGAGCGCCTTGTTGCACAATCAGAAAATGCTACTACTTTTGTTCCTGACAATATAAAAGAGCTTAATGGTTTTTCTGGTATCTATACACGTGCTGAGCTCGAGCAGTATTTTTCAAGTTTGCGTCGAGCCTTATCTGGTTGTTCTTATCCAGTTACACTATTACTTAGAACTGTGGATCTGGCTGTGGCTATTAATTTTGATACGGATAAAAACTGTTGGACCGTAGTGAATGCTGATCAATTACCTGGACGAGAATTATCTACTGAACAAGAATTGATTTCCTATTTGGATTCCACATTATCTGCGGATTCATTATGTGCTAAGAACCAAGTATTTACTTTTTCTACGCAAGTTTATGCAGAAGTCTCCTCTGTTACAGATCTTAATGCACGATTGCAGAGTTGGCAGCGTTATCCTGAATGGATAGATATGCATAGTCAGCAGGATGAGAAGCATCGTCTTTTAGGATCTGCACAGCTGTATATGGCGGCGAGGATGGGTGATGTAGCGACGGTACGTGCTTTGTTGCAGCAAGGTGTAGTGCCAGATACGGGTTGGTTATCACCCTTGGCGATTGCAGTACAAAACCACCATACTCAGGTGGTTACCACTTTGTTGCAACATGGAATGGATCCAGATCAGACATTACCAGATGGAAGAACACTAACTTATATCGCTGCACGTAATGGTTATGCTGATGTCATCGCAGAATTGGCAAAATATAAAGCTGATTTAAATCAGCAATTATTGACTGGCGATCTAGCAGGTGCTACGCCGCTCAGTGTTGCTGTAGGCCTAAAATGGAAAGACGTGGTTAGTGTTTTGCTTAGATTGGGTGCTGATCCAAATATTGCTCTTCAGAGTGGCGAAACACCATTGCATTTGGCTGTTGGCGATGATGATAGTGAGATGGTAGAGATTTTACTTACAGCTAACGCAGCTATGACACCTTTTCCAGAGAGTAATATGACTTTAGCACAACTGGCTGTGGATATGGGATGCAATCAAGCTGCGCGAGTATTATTGCAGCATGGGGGGGATACTATTTCGCTTTTTTCTGCTGTGCTTGTTGGCAGTGTAGCTGTGGTGAAATCTTTATTAGCGTTAGGTGTCAATCCTAACCAAGAGCAAGAATCAGATGGAATGACGCCACTGGCGCTTGCAGCTAAAGCGGGCAATATTGCTATGATGCGGCTTTTGCTTGGTTATGGTGCTGATCCATACGTAATACTGCGTGACGGTAATACCCTGTTAGGCGTGGCGATTAAGTTTGATCAGGATAAGGCGATTACTTTTTTGCTAGATGAAGCAAAAGTGAATCCTGATTATCCTTGTTTTTTATCGCAAGAGAAACCCTTACATTACGCAATACGTAATGGTTATTCTCATGCTATCAAGGCGCTAGTTAAAGCTGGGGTAGATGTTAATCAGGAAGATGCTAGTGGTGGGATGACGCCGCTGTGTTTCGCTGTAAAAAACGGCAATGTTGCTGCGGTCAATGCATTATTGGCTTGTGGTGCGAACCCTAATCAACCTCAGTCAGATGGTAGTACACCATTTAGTCTAGCGATTGCTGCAAAAGAATTAGGAGCACAGCGGTTACGTATCATTGAAAGACTAGCAGAAGCAGGAATAGATTTAAATCAATACCTGCCTAATGGTGATACCGCGCTATATTCGGCTGTTGCACAAGAAGATGTTGAATTAATAAGAGTGTTGCTTGCAGAAGGTGCTACTGCTGATATCCCGACACGTTGGCAGTTTACTCCACTGTGTGGAGCCGTATTTTCTGATAATGTAGACATGATAGGGGCATTGATTTCTGGTGGAGCTAACGTGAATCAAGGCATTACTGAGGATAATACTACGGCATTAATGTTAGCGGTTGAGCAAAACAATATGCGTGCTGTAAACGCATTACTTTGGTATGGAGCTGATCCCCAGCAATTACGCAAGGATGGTATTTCTGCTTTGGATATAGCAAGGCAGAAGGGGGATAGGCTGTTAATAGAAAAATTACAGGAATATACAACTCCAAAATCTGCATTACCGTCTTTCCGTTTATATGATAGTTCACATAATGTTTATCAAAGTACACGTGAAGAGGAAAGGCCGCGGTTTTTATTTTGGGAGGATAGAACTCCGGATTTATCTACTCATGAAAGAATAATGCGAGTCAAAACAGCAAGAGAAGAACAAGCAAAAGTAGCAGAACAACAAGAACGAGTTGCTACCCAGCAGCGGATTGTGCCACGCAAACCGCCACCTCCGCCTCCGCCTCCGTCGAAACCACCACTTTATAATCATGGTGTGCAGCAGAAAAAACCACCACCTCCGCCGCCTCCTCCACAGCGGCCACAACCAGTGGATGATGCCTCATCGCCGTTGTTACAGCGTCCTCCCGATGCAGACCTTCTTATTGGCAGGCTAGAACTTGTAACAAAAAACTTACCTGACTCGACTGATCGTGATGCTACTATTAAGCATTTACGTGAATTACTCGAACGTGCTGAGATTATGAAACAATGTTACGCTGATTATATACATAAACAAACTACAGTAGAGACTGATATTGTTCAACAACATGTGGATCTAGTTAGAGTTATCCAACAGGCAGAAGAAGCTATTCAGCAGCTAAAACCTCCATCTCCTTAACTGAGGGTAAATACTCTCAGTTAATTCTTCCTTAAGCATTAACAAATAATGCATTAATACTTCTCCTCTATAATTATCGTAGTTATTAGATATATAGGTATAGAGGTGATTATCATGTCAGGAAGTAGGGATAGACAAGATACGTCTTTAACAACAGAACATTTATCTGTTAGCCCCGGATTGTTTTTTGATGAAGATCGTTATTGGCTTATCCGTGATGCAGTTACTCAATCAGCAGTTATGCGCAAAAAAGCTGATGAAAAGATGCTTACAGAGCGAGAAATAGAGAGCGAGCTTCGAGAGCTTCACCACATATACATTAATAAATCACAACGGATAGATGATCTAGACGACAGCGTGGTTAGCCTTGCTGGCGATGATGCTATATCTCAATATATGATCTCTTCTTTTTCTCGTCGTATACGGTTTTTGTTACATCAATATTTGCTCCTAAAAAAGAAAAAACTGCCCGAGGAATTATCTAATAAACCAGAACCTACCTCACAGCCAAAAAGCCGCTTGCGGGCTGCGTTTGATATAGGTAAAAAATTTATCGATATTATTGACGACATTTGGTCTGCGTTGAGAAATACTTCCATACCTAAACATATTATAGATATGCTTAATCCATTTTTAGTAAGTGCTTCTGGAGGTATTATCAATGTCGTAGAGGCAATATTCGGATTGAAGCGTGCTTACAAAGCCTATAAAAATAAAAACATTGGTCAACGTAAATTACGTATTGCCACAGGTGTGGGTGCATTTGCCTTGGGTATTACCGGTACAGTTTGTGCTGGGCTATTGATTGCCAGTGGCGTAGGTGCGGCGATAGCTGGCGCTGCTTTTATGCCAATAATTATACCCTCTACACTGCTCGGGGTTTATAGTTTGATATTGTTGCGTAAAACCTACACTTTACATCGCGCTAAACAAGAGGAGGCCAAGGCTAAGGCGGCATATTATAAAGTGGTTATGGAATGGGATAATGAATTAAATAATTTTAGACAACAAGGTCTAGCTTTGCAGAGTGAGTTAAAGAAAGCAGAGAAAGCAGTACTTGAAATCTTAAATAAGAAAAATGTATCAACAGAAGATCAGGAAAAACTGGATAGTTATCAACATTATTTAGCGTTACAAGAGAAACTGGATGCCGGCTATCAAGAAGTACAATCACGTCTTGAATCAGCACGCTTAAGATATGAGCATTGCCATCAGGAGACATTAAAAGCAGAGCGTAAAGTGGCATTGAGTATGTTGGAAGCGGCTGCTTCGGGTTTAGTATTAGCCGGGACTATATTAGGGCTTGCGGCTATTTTAGGCGCAGCTAGCGTGGCTTCGTTTGGTGTTTTGCCATTAGCACTAGTTGTGACTGGAGTGGTACTAGGCGTTTTGGTCAAGGTTTTTGAGAAAGTAGATAATAAGACAGCGAATAAATTGAGTGGAAGCATCCGGAACTTTTTTTCTCGATTATTCTCTCGAAAACCCAAAACAATTACAGAGGAACAACAGCCACTGTTGAATCTAGAAAAGCCGCAGGTTGCTCCTACTAGACATTATGGTACAACGGCGCGTGCTGTTGCGGCTCTGCAAGCGGCTGCTGTGCCTACCCCTTTCCCTGCTCCTGCTAGCAATAGAGCTGGAGTATTAGCGCTGGTCCCACAGCAGCACAAGCCTATAGCAGCAATAGGACAACAGGTAGTCGAGGTAGGAGCTATTGCATCGGTAGTTGTACGGCCATCATTGTTTGCAACAAATAAACTCCCTTACCCTGTAAGATTAACAGAATGTCCTGATGGAGTACGTAGGCTTATTCCTGAAGGCGCACAGAGGCGGCACCTCTATAATTTGTCATCCTGAACAAAGTGAAGAATCTGGTTTGTGCTTGATAAATAATCAGATTCTTCGCTTCGCTCAGAATGACAAAAGTCGAAATGGTAATTTCTAGAGGTGCCATTAAGAAAACCTTAAGGGTTTTTACGTTATCCTATAACAGGAATTCATAGGGTATGGCGCGCAGCAAAGCTTTATCCAGAATTCGCATTAAAAGTTAAATATATGTTTATCACAGAGGGGAAAAATTCGTGCTATCAAGACTATGCAGTGGTCTATTTGCAAGTTCAAGTGCAAAGTATAGGGAATTACGTGAGCAGTTATTAGGGCCTAATGATACTAATAGCGTTATCAGTGATGAGGGAGGTGAAGAAGTTGGTCTTCCTGTTTGGATGAATGAGCCAGTGATTAGCCCCCATATAGAGAGTTTATATTCCCATATCGATCATCTCCGCGCATTGGGTGATAATACCCTTAGTGGCAAAGCACAAAGATGGCTTTGGTCTTCAGCTTTTTGTTGCTGCAGTAGTTATCAGCTAGAACTAAATCGGGCAGCATTATTAGAGAGTACAATGGCTGATTTAAGGCGCGCCACAGAACCAGTAGAAGCATTGCGAATTCTTGTGCGGGATATGCGAGATTCTCAACTAACAGCTCCTTTGGATCGGGATAAGGCAGTAGGTGGAAAATCACAGACGGTGGGGTTGCTTGGTAAACTTAGTCAGGAAATACAACGGGTTTATCCTCAAGCTGCTGCAGATGTTACGGCACAGCCAGTGCAATCACTCAGTAAGTAGGGTCTCTGTTGACATTTTATAGGGTGAATATGACGCGCTGTTTGCGTCTAACCCACTGCATAATAACAAAATTTACACATTAAATCGAAAATAAATTACATCACCATCGTGAACAAGGTATTCTTTGCCTTCTAACCGCCAGCGTCCTGCTTCTTTTGCACCTTGCTCCCCTTTATAATGTATAAAGTCTTCATAGCTAATAACTTCTGCGCGAATAAAGCCTTTTTCGAAGTCAGAATGGATCACGCCCGCGGCTTGTGGCGCAGAGCTGCCCCGTTTGACTGTCCATGCACGGACTTCTTTCACGCCGGCAGTAAAATAAGTATCTAAATCGAGAAGTTTATAGCCAGCATGAATTAAGCGATTTAAGCCAGGTTCTTGCAGATTAAGATCGGCCAGAAAAATCTGCTTCTCTTTTTCATCGAGCTCGGCTATCTCTGCTTCTAATGCGGCACAAACTACTACTATTTCTGCTCCTTCTTTTTTAGCAATATTCTCTAGCTGGGTTAAGTAAGGGTTATGAGTAAACCCTTGCTCTGCCACATTGGCTACATACAATGTGGGTTTAAATGTGAGTAACTGTAAGGGTTTGAGCGCATTCTTTTCTTCAATAGCAGCAACTAATGTGCGTGCTGGTAACCCTTGGTCTAGGTGGTGTTTTAAACGTTCTAAGAGTGTGGTTTCAGCAAGTGCTGCTTTATCGCCTGCTTTCACTTGTTTTTGTAGGCGCTGTAAGCCACGTGTTACCGTATCTAAATCTGCTAAAGCTAATTCCGTATTAATAATATCAATATCTTCTTGTGGGGCAATTTTACCAGCCACATGAATAACATTCTCATCTTCGAAGCAACGTACCACATGGATAATGGCATCAGTTTCACGGATATGTGCTAAGAATTGGTTACCCAGTCCTTCACCTTGTGATGCACCTTTGACTAATCCAGCAATGTCGACAAATTCAACCGTAGTGGGGACAATGCGTTCGGGATTGACAATAGTAGCAATTTTATCTAGCCGCATGTCGGGCACGGGGACAATGCCTATATTAGGTTCAATAGTGCAAAAAGGATAATTGGCCGCGGCAACTTGTGCCTTGGTTAAACAATTAAATAACGTGGATTTACCTACATTTGGTAAACCAACAATGCCACAGCGTAAAGGCATAAGATGCTCCTGTTTTATTACTTTTTAACTGATAGCTGGAGGGGTATGTAATTGTTGCATGGCTTTTTGCATTTGCCCGGTTAATAGCAATGGCAAAGTCGTTTGCGCCAAGGCAATAGTCTTATCAATATCCTGTCGTTCTATCTTACTTGGCTCGTGTAATACGTAATCGACTACATCGCCATATGTCGGTCGCCCCACGCCAATGCGCAGGCGATAAAATTGTTTAGTTTGTAGATGATGAATAATATCTTTTAGGCCGTTATGTCCCCCGTCGCCACCCTCGTATTTCAAGCGAATAATACCTGCTGGTAGATCAATTTCATCATGTGCAATTAATATGGCATTAGGCGGTATTTTATAATATTGGCTAATAGCACGAACCGCTTGCCCACTATGGTTCATAAAGGTGGTTGGGATAAATACATGGCATGATTGGCCATGTAATTCAACAACGGCATGCTTTCCAAAGCATTTCGCATTGGGACGTAAGTCAATATGATTGGCATGTGCGAGCTCTTCTACAAACCACGCCCCAGCGTTGTGTCGTGTCTGGATATATTTATCTCCAGGATTGCCCAGGCCTACAATTAGTTGAATTCCGGACAAGATAGCTGACATTTCGCACCTTCGTCTTTTTTGATATCTCTAAGGCCAATCTCTTTGAAAAAATTCTCTCGAAATCCTCATTTACTTCTATGTAAGCTCTGGGTTCTCACTCGTTTTTTCGACTTTGTCTCTTTGCTCAAGGGTTGGAAAGAAATTTATTTTCGCCTTGATTTATAAAAAAATACGCAGGTGCGAAATGTCGGAGCCTCCGGGGCTATTTCTCCTTTTGTTCTTCGCCTTCTTCTTTATCACCACCCTTTTGTATAGAAGTAGGTACTTCAGAAGGCGCAGGCGCGGCCTCTTCAGCAGCTGGTGTTTCTTCTTCAACAATACGCGGGATATGGACAGAAACAATAGGCTGATCACGGCCATGGGCTAGAGCAACTATTTCTACTTCTTTAGGCAATTTAACGTCAGAGAGATGTAGTATTTGGTTTAATTCTAACTGAGAGATGTCTACTTCGATATATTCAGGTAGGTAGTCTGGCAAGCAAGATACTTCTACGTCACTCATAAGATGGGAAACAAGTCCGCCGGCTTTGACACCCGGCGCTGTTTCACCGCCTAGAAAATGCAGTGGTACATGCATGTGAATTTTTTCATCAGCTTTAATACGTTGAAAGTCAACGTGCATAATTCTAGGTTTAAAGGCGTGACGTTGCACATCTTTCAAAATAACACGTTCACTACCTTGCCCTATTTTAAGAGTTAGAATTTGTGAATAAACGGCTTCATGCTCTAGGGTGCGTAATATCTTGTTGTGATCTAAGGTTAAAGCGGTGGTTTCTTTGTCTGCACCATATACGACGGCTGGAGTTTTTTCTGTCCGACGTAGGCGGCGGCTCGCACCTTTCCCCACATCTTGCCTAACCTCGGCTTCGATTTGAAATTTAACGGATGCCATGAATGAGTCCTCTTTATTAATCAAACAATTATATTGCTTTTTCTCCAGCGACTCCCGCTAACACTGTCATCCTGAGCGTTAGCCCCTGTCATCCTGAGCGTTAGCGAAGGATCAGTGTCCTTCTTGAATTCGTTTAACAAGGACACTGATCCTTCGCTAACGCTCAGGATGACAGGGGCTAACGCTCAGGATGACAGTGTTAGCGGGAGTCGCTGCTGTTTCTCTCGCGACCAAGAGAAATAAACCGGGCATTCTACATGAAATGAATGGGAATACCAATCTTTACTGTTTAATCCTTACTGTTTAATCTAAAAACATTCTACTTAATGAACCCGCGCCACTGATACGTCGAATCGCTTCCGCGATCATGTGGCTTAAGCTCAAAGCGCGAATACGCGAGCAGGTTTTAGCCGCGTCATGTAATGGGATGGTGTCTGTGACGACTAATCCATCCAATGCAGAAGACTCTATGTTTTTAATAGCCTTGCCAGAAAGTACAGGATGAGTCACATAGGCAACCACCTTGGAGGCGCCATGTTCTTTTAATGCATCGACTGCACGACATAAGGTGCTGGCTGTATCGATAATATCGTCCACAATTAAACAGTCGCGGTCTTTAACATCACCGATAATGTGCATGACTTGAGCTTCATTAGGCTGAGGGCGGCGTTTGTCGATAATGGCTAAATCCGCGCCAGATATGCGTTTTGCAATAGCACGTGCACGAATCACTCCACCTACATCAGGAGAAACCACCATGATATTTTGAAAGCCATTAGTTTGAATATCTTCTAGCATGATAGGAGTGCTGTACAGATTATCCACAGGCATGTAAAAGAAGCCTTGGATTTGATCGGCATGTAAATCGACAGTCACTAAGCGGCTAATACCTACGGATGCCATCATATCTGCGACGATTTTTGCAGTAATAGGAACACGGGCAGAGCGCACACGCCGGTCTTGTCTAGCATAACCAAAGTAAGGGACAACGGCAGTGATTTTAGCTGCCGATGCACGGCGTAAGGCATCGGCAATAAGAATGAGTTCCATGAGGTTATTATTAGAGGGTGCGCAAGTCGATTGAATAATAAAAACATCGCGACCACGTACATTCTCCTGAATTTCCACCATGGTTTCACCATCGCTAAAGCAACTAACAGTGGCTTTTCCCAGAGAAAGGTTAAGGTGTTCAACGATTTTTTTGGAAAGATCTTGACTGGCATTACCACTAAAAATCATGATTTCTGGCACGGCTTTGCTACCCTTATTATGTTGAGAGTTTGTAAAGCAAAAATCACTGGGGTGCTAGGATTCGAACCTAGGAAATGCCGGGATCAAAACCCGGTGCCTTACCGCTTGGCTACACCCCAATAGTAAAAGAGGCTAAATTTGAGTCGCTATTTTGCTGTTAGTGCTTTAGAGTGTCAATGGTTATATTCCCCAGCGATATACAAATAATTTTATACGCGTACTTCCCTTGGTTAAAGTAATTAAATCGGGTAATTCGATATGCGGGAAATTAGTATAATGTAAAAACTGAATTTCCCAATTTTGCTGAGTTAAACGTGCTAAACGATGGTAACGATCAAAACCTGCTTGATAGGGAGTATTCGGCACCGGTAGTCCGCGCACCCAGTAAAATAAACTTGCTACAGGTATATTCCATCCTGTTTGTTGGTGTAATAATGCAGCGGCGTTAGCAGCGGAGAAATGTTGCCCCGAGCTTGTTTCTAAGGTGGTTTTTCCTGGTTGATTTCGTAGAATTGCCGAAGGTGTACCCATAGGCCCATATAGCCAAATAGTATAATAAGGGTGATGTTCTTGCCATTTAATTGTGACGCTGCCGCTCTCAGTCGCGGTACGCATAGCGATTTTTCCATGCAGGTTCCAATGTTGTAACTCCGCTACAGTTTTTTCTCGTGTATCCCACGGGGTAGAAGCGGGGGGCGGTGGGGAAAAACTAGCACAGCCTGCTAAAAAAAGGGTCAATATTAGCAAGAGGCAATGCGGGAGATATTTGTTTGTCATAGATCAGACCTTTGTTTTTTTTGTGAACTGGCATAAAATTAAGCCCAATTTTTAATTTTGGCAAGAGTGGTTGTAACTTTAGCGAGCTTTAATATGACAATTTTGGTGGTTGGCATTAATCATAAGACTGCGCCGATAGAATTGCGCGAGCAAGTTTTTTTCTCACAAGATAATTTGTCTCTTTATTTACAAGATTTACTCAGCTGTGGTGTCGTTCAAGAAGCCGTATTGTTATCAACGTGTAATCGCTCAGAACTTTATTGTGAAACTGAAGAAGTAGAAAAAGTCCAGGCGTGGTTTTGTTCACAGCATGCATTACCAGCAGAGATTGTGACTAGATCGATGTATTGTTATCAAGGTGCGGAGGCTATAGCGCATATGATGATGGTAGCATGCGGATTAGATTCTATGATCTTAGGTGAGCCACAAATTTTAGGGCAAATGAAAGCAGCCTTTTCTGACAGTTGTACCGCAGGAGCGGTAGGTAGTTTGTTCCATCGGCTGTTTCAAGAAGTATTCACCGTAGCAAAAGAGATACGCACTACGACATCTATTGGCGCTTGTCCTGTATCTCTTGCTTCTTCAGCGCTGCATTTTGTGAAACAACGGATAGCTGATTTGCAATGGGCGAAAACAGTGGTAGTAGGTGCGGGAGAAACTGCAGAGTTATTATTGCGCTATTTGAAAACTTACGGTATCGAACCTTATGCGATTGTTAATCGTAGCCACAGTAAAGCTATGCATTTAACGCAGCAATACGGGGGTAAGGTACACATATTAGAAGAGTTGCCTACAGTATTAACCTATGCAGATCTCGTGTTTACCACAACAGGTAGTACGATGCCGATTATTTCTCATGCCATGTTGCAGGCAGTGTGGCCATTACGTAATCATAAACCTTTACTTATTTTAGATATGGCTGTTCCGCGTGACGTTGAGTTACGTGTGGCTACGCTTTCTGGGGTGGAATTGTATTGTATTGATGATTTAAAGGGGGTGATTGAGCAACATCGTCAAGGCCGTGAACATGCAGCTGATAAAGCTAAAGAAAAGATTGAGCAAAAAAGCCGAGACTTTATGCTTTGGTTAAATAGTCTAGATAAAGTAAATCACACTATTCGTGCATGTCGAGAACAAGTAGAAGCTTTATGCCACATTGAATTAATGAAAGCGAAACAGCAATTATCACATGGTTATGAACCGGAGCTTGTCCTGGAAGGGTTTGCTCGTGCTTTGGCTAAACGTTTATTACATACACCTAGCGTACAATTACGCCAAGCCGGTGCCGAGGGGCAGTTTGAATTGTTACATCTAGCTAGGCGCTTATTTGCTTTACCAGATCCAGAGGTAAAAACATCATGAAGCCCTCAATTGTGGCAAAGCTACAAGGGTTGGTTGCTCGGTATGAAGAGTTAGGTACACGACTAGCTGATCCTCGGGTGATTGGTGATCAGAATCAATTCCGAGATTACTCCAAAGAATATGCGCAGTTGGAGCCAGCCGTCAATGCTTTTAAGCAATATCAAATCTTAATCCAGACGCAAGCAGAAACTCGGCTTTTGCTGGAAGAACCAGATTTTGAGTTACAGCAGCTTGCTAAACAAGAATTGAAAGGGTTAGAAGAGCAGCTAGTAAAGCTGGAGGCAGAGTTGCAAGTGATTTTATTGCCCAAGGATCCACATGATGAAAATAATATTTTTCTTGAAATACGCGCAGGTACGGGAGGCGATGAGGCGGCGATTTTTGCGGGTGATTTATGCCGGGCATATATGCGTTATGCAGAAAATCGTGGATGGAAGGTGGAGGTAATTAATGCGAGCCACGGTGAACATGGCGGATATAAAGAAATAATTTTGCGCATTATTGGTCGCGGTGCTTATTCTCGGTTGAAGTTTGAATCGGGGGTGCATCGTGTACAGCGTGTACCTGAGACAGAAGCACAAGGGCGTATTCATACCTCAACCTGTACAATTGCTGTGCTGCCTGAAATTGAAGAAGTTTCCCATATTGAAATTAACCCAGTTGATTTGCGGATTGACACCTTTCGAGCATCGGGCGCTGGCGGGCAGCATGTCCAAAAAACAGATTCAGCCGTGCGTATTACACATCTTCCTACTGGGACAGTCGTTGAGTGCCAAGATGAGCGGTCGCAACATAAAAATAAAGCCCGTGCTTTGTCTTTATTGCAAGCCAGATTATTAGACGCAGAGCGTAGCAAACAACATCAACAGCAAGCAGCGACCCGTCGTAGTTTGGTGGGCACCGGCGATCGTTCTGAGCGTATACGTACTTATAACTTTCCACAAGGGCGACTGACTGATCATCGTATTAATCTGACCCTTTATCAATTACCTAAAATTATGGAAGGTAATTTGGATCCTGTCATTGAACCACTAATTCATGAACATCATGCTGAATTAATGGCAATGTTAGGAGAGTCGTAAGGCTCTGTTAAAAAGGGAAGTTATTCTTTCACAGAGCCTAAGGGGTTATAGGTTGAATATGCAGCAACAAACTATCCATCAAGCACTAGTATTAGCTAAACAAATGCTACCTGTTGTGACAGATGTTCCCATGTGGGAGGCAGAACAGTTATTGGCTAATGTGTTAAATGCTCCCCGTAGCTATTTGTATGCTTATCCTGAAGCAGTACTTACTATGGAGCAATCCCAAAAATTTATTGCTGTTATTTTCAGGCGGATGGGGGGTGAGCCTATTCCTTATTTAACCGGGCATTGTGAATTCTGGGCATTGGCGCTACGTGTAACACCAGATACCCTTATCCCGAGGCCGGAAACAGAGTTACTTGTGGAGCTCCTGCTTGAACGATTAGGACAGGATGCTGTTGTTGCTGATTTAGGTACAGGATCAGGTGCAGTTGCATTAGCCTTGGCCACAGAGCGCCCTCAGTGGGTTATCTATGCTACCGATCATAGCCCAGCCGCGTTGGCTGTTGCTCAGGCTAATGCGCAAAGATTAGGGTTGACGCAGATTCACTTTCGACAAGGCGATTGGTGCGCTGCCTTAGCGGAGGATACAATAGGTTGTTCGCATAAATACCAGTTATTTCATGCTATTGTGAGTAATCCGCCCTATATTAGCGAGGTGGATTGGCGTGTTTATGGAGAAGGATTAAAGTTTGAACCTCGGACTGCTTTAGTGGCAGGAGAGCGTGGACTTAGTGAGATTAAGAAGATTATAGTGGATGGAAGGAGGCATTTAGAATCAGGTGGTTATATTATGATTGAACATGGATTTGCGCAGGGCGCTGTAGTGCGACATTTACTCCAACAAGCTAATTATCAAGAGGTTGCAACTTATAAGGACTTAGCAGGAAGGGAGCGTGTAACAGGAGGTATTATCCTAGGAATGCCATAGTTACTTTGAGATATTTTTTTGGTATAGCGGCTAGTTTTGCACTACAATTATGTTAATAAGGATAGGAGATTGAGTAATGGCAATTAAAGAAAAAGACATTCTAGAGCCTAGCTTAGAGATGTTAGGGATAGCACCGTATAAGCCTAAAAAAACCGAGAAATATATGAGTGCTCGGATGATGGGACATTTTGAAAAAATCTTGATGGCATTTCGTCAACGTATTATGGAAGGGGTTGATCGTACAGTAAGTCACATGAAAGAAGAGACCACCGTCAATTATCCTGATCCTAATGATCGAGCATCACAAGAAGAAGATTTTCGTATTGAATTACGTACACGAGACAGAGAACGTAAGCTACTGAAAAAGGTGGAGGAAGCATTAGAATTAATTACCGAAAAAGAATATGGTTACTGTGAAGTGTGTGGTGTGGAGATAGGGTTACGACGGTTAGAGGCAAGGCCAACGGCAACGCTATGTATCGATTGCAAGACGCTTGATGAAATTCGTGAAAAACAACAGCGACAAGAAGAGGAGTTTTGAGTGTAGAAAAAATGCTATACTTTACTTTAAATGGATTATTGTTTTTTTGCGAGTAACAAAACATGGCGGCGCCACAACAACCAGGTCAGGAAGATCAATCCACGGCTATTTTATGGATTGTGGCTGCTGTATTTGTTGCTGGCGCAGTTATTTGGTATTTATATAAAAGTTACATCATCACTGCTTATCTGGATCTTAAACTTTATGAAATCAATCTATTAAGTTTTTTTACATCTAATCTGGCTGGCACTAAGGCAACGATACAATCTTATTTAGCAGATCCTAAGAGCGTTACTTTCCAACAAGTTATAGATGCAGGCCGTGCGGTGGGTGATTATTTACGGTTGCCGCTGGTTGTCATTTTGTTTTTTTTAGCTTTTTTTGTATATAAAAGCAATTTAGTACGTACGTATAAGCGTACCTACTCAATGAATGAATTAGCGAAATTAGAAAAAACCAATTGGCCACAAATTTATCCAGTAGTTAACTTAGACTTGGTGCATACCGATATTGATACCGGACCATGGGCGATGGCATTGACGCCCATGCAATATTGCAAAAAAAATAAATTATTAGAAGAGCATAAAGTACAGCGCAAAGAGGGCATGACACGTGAAGAATGGAATCGCGTTGAAGTCACGTTGAAACGTGGTGAGGCAAATAAGTTATTTGCTTTGCAACTAGGCCCGATGTGGGGTGGAGTAGATCGATTGCCGTTACACATCAAAGCGTTATTTGCTGTTTTTGCTGCGCGCATAGAGGCGGATACGAAAACAGCGCAAGATATGCTAAGGCAATTCAATTTTTCTTGTACGACGAAACTAGATTTTCAAGGGGTCAATGAGCTTTGCAAGAAGCATGAGAAAAGTAAACGTGTGCAACAAGTTACTCGGTCACATGCTTATGTGTTTACAGTGATGGCTGCTATGTTAGAAGCGGCACGTGAGGATGGTGTGCAAGCTTCAGCAGATTTTTTATGGCTAAAACCTATGGATCGTCGTTTGTGGTATACCCTGAACGCAGTAGGGCGGCAAACACCTTTTGTAGAGGTGGCAGGTATTTTTGCACATTGGGTGGCGGAAAAAACTTCCGGCAGAAAGTTACTAGTGCCGATGGTGGATGAGGCAACCAGGGCGCTTGAAGTGGCATTAAAAGATGTTATTTATCATCCGGATGAAAAAGAGGAAAGATAAATGGCAATACGTGGCTTAGAAGAAAAGCAAGAACTTCAGCCCCAGTTATTGTTGCGCGATACGCGAACATTAGGGATGAAGTTTGTTGATTTCTTCAAGGACCCGGTAAATAGTGCGATCTTGATGATTGCTTTCGCCTTAGCTGCTTTTTTCTTTGCACCGATGACTGATTTTATAACGCTAATTGGTTTTTTTCTATTTCTCTATGCGTATACGCGGCGATTTAGTTTGCCATTTCGTATGCCGCAGCGCTCTAATGCCTATGATCAGAATGATCCTTTGCCAGGTTCAACTAAACCGCGTAAAGCGCGCGGTATTTCTTTTTTTGGTAATAGTCGCCTATCTGGAGAAGAGCTTTGGTTTAATAATGATGACATGCGTACGCACGTTTTGATTTTTGGTTCAACCGGTAGCGGTAAAACAGAGGCATTAATCTCATTGGCATTTAATTCCTTAATCCAAGGCAGTGGTTTTTTATACGTAGATGGCAAAGGCGATAATAGTGTCTTTGCTAAATTGTTTTCTATGAGTCGCTCACTGGGGCGCGAAGATGATTTACTGTTAATTAATTTTATGACAGGCGCACGTGATGTTGTTGGGGCGCAGGAAAAACGTTTATCTAATACGATGAATCCATTCTGCACTGGTTCATCCAGTATGTTGTCTCAGCTTGTTATTAGCTTAATGGATGCCTCCAGTCAAACTCCAGATGGAGACATGTGGAAAGGTCGTGCCATGGTATTTGTTGAAGCCCTGATGAAAGTGTTGGTTTATATGCGGGATAAGGGGAAGATTCTATTAGATGCGAATACTATTCGTAACTATTTTGAGCTTACACGGTTAGAGTCTATAGCATTAGATAAAATGTTTGTGCGTGATAACCAAGAGCCGGTGAGTTTAGCTGATACACCGGATGTGATTCTAGAGCCGATGTCCAACTATCTCATTACTTTACCGGGATTTGATCGATCACGTAAAGGTAAGCAAAGTGGTCAGACCTATGAGCAACATGGGTTTATCACTATGCAATTAACTCGTGTTTTCGGTTCATTAGCAGATACGTATGGCCATATTATTCGTACTAACCTTGCTGAGGTTGATTTAAAAGACGTGGTATTAAATCGACGTATTTTAGTGGTGTTACTACCTGCGTTGGAGAAGTCTCCAGAAGAATTAGCGAACTTAGGTAAGGTAATTATTGCCTCATTGAAAGCAATGATGGCGGCAGGTTTAGGTGAATCAGTAGAAGGTACCTATCGTGAAATGATCACCCGTAAACCTACGAATGCGCCGACCCCTTATATGTGTATTCTTGATGAGTATGGTTATTATGCGGTGAAAGGATTTGCCGTTGTTCCAGCACAAGCTCGCTCTTTAGGGTTCTCAGTGGTTTTTGCAGGGCAAGATTTACCAGCTTTTCAAAAAGCTTCCAAAGAGGAAGCAGCATCCATTGGCGCGAATACGAACATTAAAATTTGTATGAAATTAGAAGACCCAATGGAAACCTGGGAGTTTTTTCAAAAAACTGCTGGGGAATCCTATGTTACTAAAGTCGATTCTTTTCAAACTAATGCTGGTAGTTTACTGAATAATTATATGGATAGTCGTAGCGCCTCTTCTGAAAAACGCCAGCGTATTGATTTGTTGGACTTAAAAGATCAGCGCGAAGGTGAAGCACACATATTTTTTAAATCTAGAATTATTAGAGCTAAGATGTTTTATGCTAATCCAGCGCCCTGTGAGCAAATGCGCATTAACCAATTTCTCAAGGTAGAGCCACCAGTAGGGCGTATTCTGCTGGATATGGAAGAGCGGATGCATAGGTATGAAGAAGTTGTTGCGGCTGGAGAGGTGAGTTTTGCTTCTCCACATGACGAAGGAGAAGAAATACCTATTATTGCCGGTGCTTTAAGGGATCAGGCAGTTGCTAATTCTATTGAGCGTAGTGTAACTGCTTTATTAGCTTTTCATAATCGGCATGCTATACCTGAGGAGCATAGAAAAGCACCTGAGGTTGAGGAAGTTATTCCAGGAAGAGTGAATATATTTAGCCAGATTGCATTGCCTAGTTCTGTAAAAGCGTTAGTGGGCGCAGCCAGTTTTAGTGGTTTTAGTCAACCTTTAGTCAGAAAAGCTATTATAAAGGATAAAATGGAGCTTTTAGAAAGGGTGATGGGAAGGTCTGCTTCCCAAGCTAATGCGCTGACTGGGGAGATTGTAAAAGACATGACGGTAGCGACAGATTACCCTCCTGAGGTACACGGTTTACTAATGCCTAACCAAGAAGTAGTGGCTATTGCTGGTGAGTTATGTGATTATGTAAAATCACTTAGTGTAGCTCAGGAAGGTAAATAAAAGCAGTGATGCGTTTTTTTATTTATTTTAAAAGTCTTTTTTTGTTCCGAGGTTTGAATTGTAAGCAGACCCTATCTTTTTATCCTTCATCCTACGGTATTTTTCTATGGGAGAAGATGAAAGAGAGGTTAATACCTCTATGTATGTATTCTTTTATTCTTTCGTGTATTTTCGTGCTGTCTGGTTGTGCTTCTTCTGGGGTGGCACGTGAGGCAGCTAGTCAGGTAGATCAAGGATATCAACATACTCAGGATATGGTGTCAAATGTGACAGACACCCGTATTTCTGATAGTTATGGCAATACCAGTCAAGCTACAAGAGGTGCCTTAATAGGTGGTGCGACCGGTGCGGTTGCTGGGAGTCTTGTTTCTGGTATTGGGGTTATTCCAGGAGCTGCTGAGGGAGCTATTTTTGGCGCGGCTTATGGTTCCTATATCGACCAATATACGACATCGCGTGATCAATTAGAAAATCGTGGTGTGAATATGATTGTTTTAGGAGATCAAATACGTTTAGTTTTATCTTCAGAACAATTATTTCATTCTATGACAGCGACTATCCGTCCCCAAGCTTATTCTATTCTTTATATGGTTGCGCGTTATATTAATCAGTATACTACTATGTCAGTGACGATTGCTGCCTATACAGATGCGACAGGCTCAGCACGGGTTAGAACAGTATTATCAAAAGATCAAGCAAGTAGTATAGTAAAATTTCTAGGCGCAGCAGGTGTAAATACGCGGGTGCTTTACGGCGTAGGGTATGGGGGGCGGCATCTTATTGCAAAAAACTCTACCGATTGGGATACGAGTGATAATTATCGTATTGAAATCACCTTAGAGAAATTGCCTGTTTAACTAAACGACAGCAGGAACCTGGCTAAAGGGTGAATATGATGTTGGCACGACGCCATGAGATAGCAAGATTGCAAAGTGATTTTTATCGACGTTGTTATCGTAAATCTTTGTGGGCATTGTTAATATCTATAGTTATTATGTTTTTACTGATAGTGACTATTATTTATTTGATTTTATTTCAACCTGCGCGGCATTATTATATATCAACTACGGAGGGTGAGATTATTCCATTCAGCGCACGTCCGTCTTGAGGGATGACATGGAAGGATTTTTAAACAGTAATGCTTTTTACAAAGACCATTCTCAACATATTATTTTTGCTATTATCTTTGCCGTAGTGATTTTATTATGCATTGTAGGGATTTTGCTCTATCAGGTATTCCATCGCCCTATGCCTGCTTTTTTTGCTGTGGAGCCTAATCATAATGAGATGCGGTTGTCTCCATATGATGAACCGAATTTGCTGCCAAATACAATATTGACTTGGGCTAGCAAAGCGGCCACAGCAGCCTATACCTTTGATTTTGTAAATTACCGTGATGAGATTGATATGACACGGCCTTATTTTACTGAGAATGGGTGGGGAGATTATTTGGCCTCTGTACAGAGCTTATTAGGAACGGTTATTCAAAACCAATTGTTTGTTAATGGCGTCGTTGCTGGGACTCCTGTCATTTCTAACCAAGGGGATTACCCTGGGTTGGGGTATGTATGGCGAATACAAATTCCTTTTTTAGTTACTTATCAGAGTGCAAATACAACATCACAGCAAAATTATATGGTAACCATTACGATTGTCAAAATACCGACGACGATAAATCCTCAAGGGATTGGGATTGATCAGTTTGTTATGTCATAAGGATAAGCAATGGCGGATACACTCGCATTGATTTTTGCTCGGAATATGTTTTATCGCCGTCAATATCAATTGATATTAGGTGCACTAGCCATCTCTTTCATTATTATTGTTATTTTAGCTTGGATTTTATTGTATTTAGTTAAATATCCGCCGACGCCTGTTTACTTTGCAGCTGATAAAGCAGGGAGACTTATTTATGAAGAGCCATTAACTGAGCCTATTCCTACTCAGGATGTACTGGAATGGGCAGTCGAGGCGGTACAAGCAACTTACTCTTATGACTTTATTAATTATCGTGCACAATTACAAAATGCTCAGAAATACTTTACTAGTTATGGTTGGATTGAGTACATGAGAGCGTTAACTGCCTCTAATAATCTTTTGGCATTGACGAATAGAAAGATGGTTATTATTGCCCAAATTGCAGAGCCACCCAAAGTTGTTACAACAGGAGTATTAGGTGGAGCGCATGCCTGGAAACTAGAAATGACATTGCTAGTAACGTATTGGTCGCCGCCATTTAGTAATACATCGCAGTTTTATAATCCCTTACAAGTTAGCATGATTATACAGCGTCAGCCTTTGTTGAAAAGTTATAAAGGACTAGGCATTTTACAATTAATAGGTAGCATAACAGCATCATCAACAACGCAATCTGGGTGATACGATGGCAGAAGAAGGGCTACAAGTAGTTACTCTTCATGACGATTTTTATCGCGATGGTGTGCGCGTCGTGTTAGCTATAGTGATTTCCTTGAGTGTAATTATTTTGGCAATGCTGGGTATTTCTATTTACTTGCTTTTTAATAAGCCACAGCCTATGCGATTCCCTGTCGAAAATGATTGGCGTGTTGTTAAACCTGTGCCTGTAGAGCAGTCTTATCTCAGCATAACAGACTTATTGCAGTGGGTTGCGAATAGTATACCTAAGACATTTAATGTTAGTTTTGTAAACTATAATGCTGATCTCACGAGATCAGCGCAATATTTTACCGGGACTGGGTGGAAAAATTTTTTAAATCAAATTAATAATTATGCTGACTATAACTCTGTACAAGCCTCCAAGTTTTTTATAAACAGTACTTTAGCTGGAGCACCATTTATTTTAAACCAAGGATTATTACAAGGAAGATACGCATGGTGGGTGCAGGTGCCAGTTGAAATTACTTATACCAGCTATGAAAAAACTTATACGAAGTCATTAGTGCTGCAAGTGTTAGTAGTGAGAGTCCCAACTCTCGATAACTTGATCGGTGTTGGTATTGAAAATGTGCTGGTAAATTCGAGTAAGTGACTCTCAGAATTCCCAGGAGTTCCCGCTAACACTGTCATCCTGAGCGTTAGCGAAGGATCCTCTTAATAAATCTTCGATGTTTATTAAGACAGTTGCTTCGCTAACGCTCAAGATGACAGTGTTAGCGGGAACTCCTGGGAATTCTGAGAGTCAGTTGACTTCATTACTCACCTTACGCGAGATGAACCTTAAGCCCGAGGAGGTGGTGCTGACAGCCGGGGGGGCCGCGTGGTTACACGCGGGGTGGCGGAAGCACCGGATCCCCGCAAGGGCTAATCTTAACTATTGCGTAAGGTGAGTTCATTAGATGTTTTGGTAATGAGAATCTCATGGTAATATCTTAAGATTCTTCTATATGGGTTGGGTATCCTGCTAAGGAGAAGCATGAGAAATATGAGAGGAGTTACATTCTTATTGTTGGCATGGATTAGTATGCCGCAGAATGTATGGGCACAATCATCATTAGCAGATGCGACAACAACGCCTTCTTCCGCCACAGGAGATGGGCAATTTCAACAGTGGTTACAAAACAATGGTCTTACTCAAGGACAATCTGCGACAGCAGCACCCTCAGTGGCGTTTAATACTAATAATTCATCCGCTATTTCTGGACAATCTTCTGTTGTAAGTAAAAATCCTAGGTTGCCCTTAACTTATGAGCAATCCCAGCAAGTCATGTTAAATGCAGCGCCGCCTTCTCAGATTCCGCCGCAGCCTGATGCAACTGCTGCATTTGATACAATGCTGCAAAAAAACATGCCATTAACGCCACAGCAAGTTGTACAATTACGTCAGGAGATCGATGCAGCACAGCGTGCAGCCTCTATTCCTGCAACCATTCCACCTAAGCCAGTGTCTACGACACTAATTATTAATTTAGCACCAGGAACTACACCACCTGCTATTCGTTTGGCGCAAGGTTATGTGAGTTCATTAGTATTTGTAGATTCAACTGGCTCACCTTGGCCTATTGCGGCCTTTGATATTGGTAATCCCAAGAACGTTAACATTCAGTGGGATGGAAAAAGTAATGTCATGTTGATGCAAGCTGTTGCACCGTATATGGCAGGGAATATGGTTATTCGACTTGCAGGGTTACCTACACCTGTTACTTTGGAATTGGTGTCTGGGCAACGGGTGGTAGATTATCGCGTGGATATTCATGTTTCTGGCTTAGGACCCAATACGAAAGATTTGCCAATAGGCACAGCCCTTCCAGAGAGTGCCAATCAATTGCTGCTTAATGTATTAGATGGTGTTGCGCCATCGGGAAGTAAAGCATTGATGGTAAAAGGGGGTGATTGTCAGGCATGGTTGTTGGGGGATACAATGTACCTGCGTACGCGGCTAACGGTACTTTCCCCGGGATGGGTAGGAAAAATGATGAGCCCTGATGGTATGCAAGCATATGAAATGCAAAAGGCTGCTTCTGTGTTAGTTTCACGCTATGGGGAACCTATTGAACTTAAGATTGAGGGGTTCTAATGGCGTTTAAACTTCCTAATATTAAGTTTAATTTTTTTTCACATCTTGATGCGCGTTCTCGAATTTTCTTTTTACTCGCAGCAGTAGTTGGCATTGGTTTTTTTGTTTATTTAGGGTTGCGGTTTTTTACCGGTGCTACAGATACAACGGGTCCTTCGCGTGTAGCCAGTGCACCTGGAGGATTGCAATCTGTTCCGGGTGGTCAATTAACCCCAGAGTATTACCGAGCCTTAGCACAGGCTAATGTGCAAGCAGCACAGCAGGCACAAATATCTGGAGGCAGCGCTGTACCAACATTAGTTAATATTCCTGGCCAACAGCCACAGCCTTTGGCCGCTGCTGGTATAGGGCAGTGCAATATTATTTGCCCTGAAGAATCCAGTAATGTGAAATATGATCTCGATGATTGGGTAAAACAAGGCAGTATATCGCCAGATTTAGCTAGCCAGTTACAAGAAATGGCAAATCAAAATGTTCCTGTTGAGCAATATGCGGCTATGTTAGATCAACTGGTAAAGTCAGGAAAGCTGACGCCAGAGCAAGCACGTCAACTTTTAGCACGTTATAAAGCACAGCATGCTAATGCATTGTTGCAGCAAAGTGCCAATGCCATGGATAATTTGATTAAGTCGGGACAGCTTCCACTCTCTGTAGCGAATCAATTATTAGCATTGCAAAAGGAAGGAGTATCTCCCGCTCAATATGCAAATGCGCTAAATCGCCTGGTTGCAGAAGGTAAGATATCTCCTGATACAGCGCAACAATTGCTTGCCCAGTATGCACAGCAGCGTGCGCAAGAAATGGCGAGACAAGGGGAGTTTCAGCTACAACAAATGGCGCAACAAGGGCAAATTACCCCTGATGTAGAAAAACAGTTAGCAGATTTACTCAAGCAAAATCTTCCAGTGTCTCAATATGCAGCCGCATTGCGGAAATTGGTTGCCGAGGGAAAGTTAACGCCTGCTGTAGCAGCAAAATTGCTGGCGCAATATCAGAAACAACGTTTAGCATTAGGGCCTAATTCTACGCTGAATGATTTGACGCAACAGGCGCAGTTGGTAGCAGATCGACAATTGGAAGATTTAGTAAAAAATAAACAGTTAACGCCTGAGGCGGCAGCACAATTAGCTAATGCGATGCATGCAGGTACATCGCAGCAAGATTATCAAGCATTAGTAAATAAACTGGTGGCAGAGAAGCAACTTTCTCCAGATGCAGCAAAATCATTGATGGATAGTTATCAAAAGTTACTTGCATTACGTAAAGAAGCACAACAGTTACAAGCATTGCAAGGTAATAATGCTTCTTTAGGAGAGTACGTGAATGCATTGAAACAAGCGGTGCGGAACGGAGTATTAACCCCGCAAGCCGCTGCTGCATTAGCTCAGGAGTATCAGGCATTAACTATGCCACTCCCTGCCAATTTACTCACTGTGGGTGCCACTGCAGATACCTCAGAGGTGCCAAGCACCGCGGATTTTACTAAGCTACAGCAACAGTTACAACAAGCAGAATCTGGTATCGCTAGTGGTGTAACACCCACGGGTGTTCCAACCGGTACTCCTGAAGATGTTGCACAATTTACAGCGGCTGAGCAACAAGCCCAAGCTGCAGCAGTACAAGCAAGGGCAGAGAGAATACAAGCGTTAATGTCTGAGATGTCTGCGCAATCCCAGCAGTTGATTACATCATGGCAGCCCCCAGCAATGTCTTATCGAGAGGGGGCGGCAGCAACGTCATCGACATCGAAAGAGACATCGGCTACAGGTAAAGCAGGAGGAGGGTCGGCAGCTGCGGAAGCAGCAAAATCAGCGGTTATCAAAGCAGGGACTATTGCTTTTGCGGTATTAGATACCGCTGTTGATAGTGATTATCCAACTACGCCAGTGATGGCAACGATTGTTTCTGGTCCATTTAAGGGCGCAAAACTGTTAGGAAAGTTGAGTGTAACACAAAGTACTACTGGACAGTTGGATCGTGTTGGTTTGTCTTTTAATTTGATGAATATGGATGCCTGGTCACAATCAAAGTCAATCAACGCTTTTGCTATCGATCCGGACACAGCACGAACCGTGTTAGCTAGCCAGGTTGATTACCATTATTTAAAACGTTATGGAGCGATGATGGCATCTTCCTTTATTACGGGTTATGCAAATGCAATTACCACTTCTGGTGCGACAACTACGACAGGTATTTTTGGTACTAGCACGACACATCCTCAATTAAGTCCTGGACAAAATATCGCAGTTGGGTTAGGGCAGGTAGGGCAAACAATTGGAAATACGGTGCAAAACTATGTAAACATTCCTCCTACAGTAAAGGTGGATTCTGGGGTGGGCTTAGGTATATTATTTATGTCTGATGTAACAGTATGATTGTTTTTGTGATAAGAGCTAATTAGCAAGGAAGTCACAAGAGGCCAGGATATGATTGATAGAGATGATAAATATGAAGGGCAAGAAGACAGCGAATATCATTTTTCTGATGATGAAGCTAATTATGAAGTAGAAGAAGAGAAAAAACCTGCTGTTACTGCCTCCCCCAAGGTAAGCTTGCTATCCCATTTGCCAAATCTTAGGCGGATGGCAGTAGGAGGGATTATATTTGTTATATTGGTATTGGTTATTTATCGCATGTTAACTTCTACGTCAACAACACCTTCTACGAATATTGTTCCGAGCGATACCTCCTCTTTAGTGGCTGCAGCTAAACCTACTGCTCCTGCCTCAGTGGCGCAGCAACCACATGTAATATCAGCAGTGCCAGCTGTTCCCCAGCAAGCTCAAGCGACTGTTACTCCAACATCACCGCCAACGGTATCGACAGTGGCTACAGCATTGATACCGCAATCTGCGCCAGCCGCTACTCCTCCACAGGCAGCACAGATGGCATCAGCAACACCAGCAATGCCACCCGCAGTATCCTCTCAGTCATTACCTACACAAGCGCAACCAGGCGCTACTACTATGTTACCTTCTGTAGCTGCTATACAAGGAGAAACCGCTGCTCCGGGCAGTCAAATGGCTGCTTTGCAAGCAGAAAATATGCGACTAGTGACACAGTTACAGGTGGAAGCAAGCCAAAAACTGGCTGAGTTTAGCGTGCAAAATAGAGTGTTACGTGAGCAAGTACAAGTATTAACCGCACGTGTTACTGAAATGGAAAGTCAGCTTAGCCAATTGGTTAATCAAACTTTAGGAAAGCCAGGACCATCTGCTGTGACACCGAATAATGCTAGCCCTGTAGCAGGTCCTTTACCAAGAATACCTTTTTCCGTACAAGCCATCATCCCTGGACGTGCTTGGTTGAAGTCAGATAATGGAGAAACCGTTACAGTGGCGGAAGGGGATATGCTAAAAGGCTACGGAAGAGTGACAAAGATTGATCCTTACGACGGTATTGTAGAAGTTAACGTTGGCAATAGAAGCGTGACTTTATCTTATGGCAATGGTGGTGGATAGGGTATTATTGTTAACTATGAAAAGACAAAATGACAACCTACGAAATTTAAATTGTCAACAGACCCTAAGGATGCTAAGTACGGTTTATGTTTTTTATTTGTTGATGTTTGTCTTTTCTAAGACAGCCTATGCTGTCGGCCCTACTAATCTAGGTCAGTTTAATTTACAAACCATGCTCACCGCTTTCCAAACTCAGGTTCCGGCCTTAATGAAGTTAGTGACAGCGGTAGCCTACGTGATGGGGATGTATTTTATTATTATTGCTGTTATTGGATTAAAGCATTTTGGAGAGTCTCGGTCGATGATGTCGCAAGAGCATTCACTAAAAGGACCCTTAATTTTCTTTGCTATCGGCACGGCATTAATGTACTTACCTTCGGCTGTTTCTGTTGGTTTAACCACTTTTTGGTCTTCTCCGACTCCCTATGCTTACCAAACTTCATCTACGGGGCAGTGGAATTCATTTGTGAGCGCATGTTTTTTGATTGTGCAATTGATTGGTACTATTTCTTTTATCCGTGGATTAGTCATTTTAAGCCGCTTAGGTGGGCATGGTGGTCAGCCAGAAACTTTTAGCAAGGGCATGACCCACGTGATTGGTGGTATTTTATGTATTAATATATATCAGTTTGTACAAGTGATTGCAGCGACATTTGGTATACAATGGAGCTGGAGTTAGTATCTGGTTATTGTCATTGCTTAGCGCAAAACGCTAGGCGTGCAATGATCAAAAGAAGGGGATAGGATAAGTTGGTGTAAGGATTTTTAACATTTAAGGAGAAACTGTAATGAAGAGAATGTTGCGTTGTTTGTTAGCCTTGAGTTGTTTTGCAGCAGGAACGGTAGCATTAGCTGCAACTACCTCAGGTATTGGTGGGGTAGCAGGACAAGTAACAACTAATTTAGCTAATATTGCAAAGCTTATTACTGCGGGCTCATATGTAGCAGGTATGGCATTTGCCGTGGGTGCGATTGTGAAGTTTAAAGCGCATAAAGATAATCCTACGCAAGTGCCGATTGGTATGCCAATAGCGTTACTATTTATTGGCGCAGCATTAATTTTTGTACCTTCGGTATTTAAAACAGCAGGTGGCACCATGTTTGGTGGTAGTGGTAATGTTGCTGGAGTATCAGGTATTACCTCCTTTGGTGCATCTAAGGCATCATAATCATAATTGGTGTTACTATAGATGGAATTACAACTGGCAGCTAACCTCAGCGGGTGGCGTCTTTTTGTTAGACGAAAAGAAGATAAGGCTTTTCTGCCAGTTGCGAAGCGTGTTTTTGAGCGGGATCAGTACACTTGCCAATATTGTGGTTTTCTTGCGCAAGAGTATCAAGAAATTGCAAATGTTGATGGCAATTATACAAATAACAAATTAAGTAACATGATTACCACGTGCTGCTTTTGTTCTCAATGCTTATTTTTGCAGGCAGTAGGGTATGATGATATGAGTGGCGGCCAATTAATTTTTTTACCAGAAGTCAGTCAAGCGAATCTTAATAGTTTTTGTCATGTGCTTTTTTGTGCAATGGGTAATGGTACGGGTTACCAAGATAGTGCCCAGGCCATTTACCGTAGTTTAAAGTTTCGTAGTCAGCCAATAGAAACTAAGTTTGGTAGTGGTACCAGTAACCCAGCGGTATTCGGGCAATTACTTATCGAGAATCCTCATCCTGATATGCAAGCAAACTTGTTAAAAGATGTAAGATTATTACCCTCTTATACTAAGTTTAAGATACAATTAGAGGCATGGGCTGCTGCGGCATTAAAAGAATTGGAGGCAGAATCACCCACATCGAAGGAAGCATGACAGCCGAAGAAGCGTTCCAGCTGAAGACGGTGAGCTGATCCTTCGCTAACGCTCAGGATGACAATTTGATAGTTTAATTGCCAAATTGTCATCCTGAGCGTTAGCGAAGGATCAGCTCACCGTCTTCAGCTGGAACGCCTGACTCTCGATCGCGGTGAATTGCCATGTAAGGAATACAAAGCATGCGCGTGCGTAGTGTAGTCGATCCATTTCTTGAAAGTATCGATGCTATTCTTGCCTGGTTTAGTACCGAAGTCGGGCAAACGATAGAGTCTTATTGTGATTTAGAAACTGCCGATGATCCTCAGACTTTAGTCGCGCGCGATGGTTCGTTAATTTCTATTATTCGTGTTTATGGTGTAACTAAGTTAATTGGGCAGGAAGAATTTGACCAAATTCATGAAGGAATAACGCAGAGTTTACAAGCAACGCTGAAAAGACCAGGGCATATTTTACAAGTTTATTTTAGTTATGACAAAGAGGCGGTAAAAACAGAACTGAGCGAAATTCTTGCGCCAGCAAAAGGCACTGCCAAGCGGCTTAAGTTAGAATTAGATGATTTATTTAATGAACGTATTAATTATATATCTCGTTATTGTGCTCATGAAGAAGTGTATTTTGTTATTTGGACACGCCCCTATTCCTTATCCGCAGAACAACTAAAGCGTGCAGGCAAGGATAAGTTAAATGCTATCCGTGAGCATAAAATTCCTCCGTTTAAAAATGGCCAAAACCTTATTGCAGCCATTCCTGATTTACGTGAAGCACATGCCTCTTTTGTGCGATCGGTAGTAACAGACTTAAATGCATTGAATATTTACGCTAAGTTATTAGAAGTGCATGATGCAGTATATGCAATTCGGATGGCGGCTGATCCTGAGTTTACGGCTAAAGATTGGCGCGCGGTATTGCCAGGCGATAAAATCCCTTTTCATGATGCGCGACCAGTGGCAGGGGAGTTATCTAGTCTGATGTGGCCACCTTTAGCACGTCAACTAATTGCGCGCGATGCAGAAACCATCGATTTGCGCACGGCACGTGTTGGAGATCGTTTGTATACGCCTATTTTCATTGATTTATTTCCCCAAGATTTGAAACCATTTTATGCTTTATTAGCCCGTACTTTACCTACACATATCCCTTGGCGAGCGTCGTTTTTGATAGAAAGCGGCGGTATGGCAACGCTACGATTTAAATCTATGATGGCCGCCATCTTGAGTTGGACATCATCCTATAATGGCCTAGTGAATGATGCAGCTAAACAGCTTAGCGAAATTGATGTCAATACGGATGATGCTGTGGTGCGTTTACAGGTTTGTTTAGCAACTTGGGCTCCCCAAGGTAATATTCGTTTATTACGTAGTCGTGCTGCAGAACTATCTAAAGCAGTAGAAGGCTGGGGTACTTGTCAAGTTTCTGAGGTAGCAGGGGATGCTTTTGCTGGAGTTGTGTCGAGTTTACCCGCTTTTAGCGCAAATAGTGTGGCGACACCTTCTGTTGCGCCCCTGTCGGATGTGGTGTACATGTTGCCGTTTTCAAGGCCGGCATCTGCATGGGAATTTGGGGCGGTATTATTGCGCTCTCCAGATGGTAAGCCATGGCCTTACCAGCCAGGTTCAGCGCAACAAACTACGTGGATTGATTTGATGTATGCACGTCCCGGATCAGGTAAGTCGGTATTGTCGAACTCAATCAACTTGGCTTTGTGTTTATCTGGTGGATTGCAACGGCTGCCGCGGATTGCCATTATTGATATTGGTCCCTCAAGTAGCGGGCTAATTTCATTATTAAAAGAAGCCTTACCAGCTAATCAACGGTACTTGGTAGCTTATTATCGCTTACGCATGACACCTGATTATGCTATTAACCCATTTGATACGCAGTTGGGCTGTCGTTATCCTACTGCTCAAGAACGAAGTTTCTTAGTGAATTTTATTACCTTATTGGCTACGCCATTAGGTGCTGAGCGGCCTTATGATGGCATATCGGATATGGCGGGATTAGTGATTGATGAGATGTATAAGTATATGGCTGATGATGCTAAGCCACACCCTTATACGAAAGGATTGGAGTTACTTGTCGATGATATTTTAACTGAAATAGGCTTTGTCATTGACGAGCATACCTCATGGTGGGAAGTCACAGATGCTTTGTTTTTAGCTGGATTTCAACATGAAGCCATGTTAGCGCAGCGCTATGCGATGCCACTAATGGCAGATGCGGCTGCAATTTGTCGTACTCAAACTATAGAAGATTTGTATGGTCAAGTACGTGCACCGACTGGAGAACCATTAATTCAAGCTTTTAGTCGTATGTTATCAAGTGCGGTACGTGAGTATCCTATTTTATCGAATATTACGAAGTTTGATATTGGCGATGCGCGAATTGTTTCTTTTGACTTAGATGAGGTTGCAAAAAGTGGTGGCGATGCTGCCGAGCGGCAAACGGCTGTTATGTATATGTTGTCGCGTTATTCTTTAGCTAGACACTATTATCTTACCGAAGATGTGTTGAACGATATTAATGATGCGTATCGAGAGTATCATCGTACGCGTATTGGAGAAATTCGTGAAGACGCAAAACGTATTGTATATGACGAATTTCATCGTACCTCCAAGGCGCGTGCAGTACGTGAACAAGTAATTTTAGATATGCGCGAAGGCCGTAAATGGAATGTGCAAATAGCTTTGATTTCTCAGTCATTAGAAGACTTTGACTCGGTGATGGTGGAATTTGCTACATCTATTTTTATTATGGATGCGGGACCGGAGCAAGCGATAAAACGTTCCGCAGAGATTTTTGGTTTATCAGAAACAGCTAAGACGGCATTACGTACACGTGTGCATGGCCCTCGGGAAGGAGGAGCCACGTTTTTAGCGCAATTTGCTACTAAACAGGGGATGAATACACAACTTCTTACGAATACATTAGGGCCGATTGAGTTATGGTCATTTAGTACGACAGCAGAAGATGCGCGTGTGCGTAATAAACTTTATATTAAGTTAGGCCCAAAAGAAGCGCGACGTGTATTAGCGAACCTATTTCCCTCCGGCTCATTAAAAGCCTTGCTTGAAACGCGCTTAGCAACTTTCAAAGAACAGCAAGGGGTAATTGAGGAGGATGCCAAGCAAGGCATGGTGGATCAATTAGTGGATGAGATTTTAGCTGCTTATATGAAAAATTCAGATGTGAAGAGCTTGGTGGTGTAGACTGAGTTATCCTTCGCAAGTCCAGGATGATGAGTTACCCTAATATCTCAGCAAAAAAGTTTTGCATAGCTATCCAGGAGCGGTTGTCTGCCGTAGCATCGTAAACTGTGCCAAAATCACGGTCATTGGCCTCTGGATTGGTAAAGGCATGCCGGACATTACCATATAAATCCATTTGCCATTTGGCCTGTGCTTCATTCATTTCACGTATAAATGCGGCGACTTGGTCAATAGGAGCCATAGGGTCGGCTGCGCCGTGTAGCACTAATATCTGAGCTTTGATTTTTTGTGGAGTGAGATCAGTAGGTGGATTCAGTAATCCATGAAAACTGACGGATCCTTTAATATCAGCGCCACTACGTGCCAAATCCAGTGCACACAAGCCACCAAAACAAAAACCAATGGCGGCAATGCGTTGGGTATCGGCAGATTCTATGTTTTTTGCTGCGTTTAATGCGGCAAGCATGCGCTGCAGAAGCAGGGAGCGTTTTTGCATGAAGGGCTGTATGAGCGCCATTTTTTCTTCTTTTGTTTTTCCGCATATAGCATTGCCGTACATATCAATGGCAAAGCCGATATAGCCTAATTCAGCTAACTTTTCGGCTTTTTTCATAGCAAAAGTATTGCGCCCAGTCCAATCATGTACAACAAGGACAACAGGCTTTTTCCCCTGGGCATCACTCTTGACGGCATAATATCCCTTTAAGGTGATATCACCATCTTGGTAAGAGAGTTCTTGTGTTTTTAGCATAGAGATTCCTTTTTGTGGATCCTAGTTTCTATCAGGAGTTTCCGTTGAATAAAGTATGACCAGCAGTTCCCGTTAGTACTGTCATCCTGAGCGTTAGCGAAGGATCTTCTTAATAAACACCCGGTGTTTATTAAGAAGATCCTTCGCTAACGCTCAGGATGACAGTACTAACGGGAACTGCTGGTCATACTTTATTCAACGGAAACTCCTGTTTTTCTATCAATTCTGATGGTAAATAAAAATCTTGAAAATTTAAAGGTAAAAATGGATTAACGTGTCCTTGAGTGAAGAGTAGATATTTTGCCTGATATTCAGGAGTGGAAAAATTAAGTAATATTTTTTTACGTGCATAGATTCTCTGCATGGATTGATCTACTAGCTTAAACCAACCCCAATCACCGTGAATATTACCAGAAATAGTTTTTTGGTTAGGGGTGACCCAACTATAATGCGTATCATGGTTGTTCTGATTTTCTCCTGGCCACGCTAGTTTGCGAGGAATTGGCATGGCTGAATTATCAAATGCAATAGATTGACCATTTATCGTGAGATTAAAGCTTTTTATGTTTTTACTTAAAGGTAATGGTTGCAATATGAAAGGCACATTCAACTTATTATTTCCATCTTGAAAAAAGGCACGTTGTACACGGAAAGCGCGTTGAATTTGCTGTAATGCTTCATTAGAAAAAGGTAACGGTTGATTGTCTATGGTTTTCCATTGCCAATGATGGGTTGAGTTATCCACAAAGTCTTGTAAATATCCTTGATAGAATTGCGATAAAATGCCTGGATTACCAAAAAAACGAATGAAATGTGGTAATGCAATATCAGTCTGAGCGGATTTTATAAAAGGATAGCGATGTGCAATTTGACTTTGGTAAATATCGCTTACTTGCGTTTGCCATTGCAAATTAATGTATTGTGCAGTTTCTTGTAAAAGATAATGTTGAACACTCTCAGCGATGCTAGTTAACCAGTTTTTCACTGGCTCAGGTGTTGTGTCCGCAAGGGTAAGTAGTGTGATAAGCGGATCAGCTGCAGATGATGTATGGCGTATGCGTTGCGTTACAGCTGAAAAAGCAGCTTTTCCTTGGTCTGGTGCGGTAATGATAGGATTTAGATATTGATGTAATGATTTTAACGCAATAAAAATGGAATAGAGTGTATTTCCTTCCGCATCAGAAGACCCACTATTTACCATCATCATGTTCAAACCTTGTATTTTTGGGCTAGCTAGCATAATAGCGGAGAAATGGGTGTTTTTCTGTATGGTTTGCAGTAATTGTAGCAAGGGCGAATTTTTGCTAATGAGATTAGCGATCATCGCGTCGGTTTGTACAATGTCTTGTGGTTTGTAGAGGTGGATGTTTGCCAATAAACTCTCCCAAAGATCGACATAGTGGCTCACGTAAGAGGTTTGTAATTGGCCTACTAGTTCAGTAACAAGCGCTGGGTTGCGATGACTAGCTAGCTCATCACCTAATACCCAATTACCGCGTAATGCTTCTTGAGCAGCAAATGGAATATCTTGGGAGAGTATGGTTGAGAATGTTCGAGCAGTGAATAAGCGCGGAATTGTGCTATCTAATGCTTGGCTTATTAAGGCAGGCGGTGTGCCAATATTAATACCCAGATTCATATTGATAGTTAAATTATTGTCATGAATGTTTTTTAGTATGACATAGCTTAATTCGTTACTAGGTAGATTGTTCAAGGTTTTTCGTGTTTGCTCAATGAGCGAGTCATTCAGTGGTAAGGTGACATTTAACGCTAAGGCGGTTTTTATATTATTCGTTAGAGATATTTTTATTTTTTCATTGAGCGTATTAAATAAGGTTTCATGTAGGGTATACAAGATAAACTCATCTTGTTTATGTTGAGGATTGCCTAGCATGAGATAGGCTTTTAAAATCGCATAAATTTGTTCAGGATTTTTTTCTTGTTGGGTTTGTAAATAGGCTTCAAAATAATTTTTTATCCCGGATAAAATAATATTATACAGTGCTTGTTGATGTGCTTGCTGTGCAGTTTTAAGTAGTTTTTGCGTATAGAAAGAAAAAAAACGTGGTAATATGGTTGGTTGAGGATTTGCGCTAGTTTGTTGTAATGCTGCTATTACTTGCGTAGATTTTAATAGTCGGTCAGTAGCATTAGGTATTTGTAATAGGGTTTGGTATTCTGCAAGTTGATTGCGAATAGTATGAGAGCGTTGCACATTTTCTCGAAAATCCTTGCCTAAAATAATAGCGGCTGTGGCAATGAGTCCTAGTGATAATAAATAGATAGATTTTTGAACTTTCTTGCGTGGCGCAAGGTGTGCTCTATGTGTGACTGTATGTGGCAATCCTTGTGAAATTATTTGCTTGATGAAATAAGGAAGAGATAGAGTTTCTGGATTCTTAAAAACTTGCAACGTAGTATCTGTTACAGATGGCATTAGGTATGCGGTGCGATAGTCCTCTTCTTTGCCTAGGGGTTGAATAGCGCTAGTAAGATAAATCCCTTTAATCAAGGGATTGGGTAGATGGGTAGAGAAGTTTTTTATTAGCAGCAGTAATATTTCTTTTAAGCGTTCTACTTGTAAAGGAAAGTCTTTAATATAAGGACGTGCTACAGGATTTCTTTCTTGATGTAGGCGCCAAATTAATTGCTTGTTTAATCTTCTAATCAATAAATTGAAGCGATTATGAAAAACATCAAGCAATTTTTCATGTTCTTTTAGTGCGGGTAAAGTAATTCCCCAGGCTTGTGCTAATTCATCGCTGCCACTGTCTTTGAAGAACTCAATAAAACCAGGTAAACGATCACACTTGGTAATGATAAGATAAAGAGGAATAGTCAGATTAAATTGTTGTTGTACTTCCAGAATGCGTTGCAATAAATGTTGACTCATGTCGATAATTTTTTGTGGATGATAGGATTCCATGAGTTCGGGTAAGGGTAAAGTTAATATAATCCCTTGGATAGCTTGCTGCTTTCGGTGTTTTGCGATGAGATTTAATAGAACTTTCCATAAAAAAGCGTCAGCTTGAATATACTGGCTTGGAATGTCAATCATTGTGAGATCGCGTGTTACCCACCAGTCACAGTGTTCTGATGCAGGTAGTGATTGTACCAGGGATGGTTTAAGTTGTTTGGATAAAATGAAATTAATATCAGTATTGGCTAATAGAGTGGTTTTCCCTGATTGAGTTGGGCCAATAAGTAGATACCACGGCAGTTGATGTAAATAAACATTTTTCCCTTGTTTTGTAATGACGGTTTTTTTTAGAAACTGTATAGCACCTTCTATTCGGCCCTCTAGTGATTTGATTTTTTTATTGGTTTCTGGGTCATCAGTGGCTTGTTGTAGTGAATCCGGTTCGAAAAAAATGATTTTTAGTAACCAGATAAGGAACAATAAAACAATAGCATAAATTCTTTCTTCTTTTTGTTGTAAAGGAGTTAGGTCACCTAGCATGATAGTTGGGCCGATAAACCAAATGCCGATGGAAAATACACATAAAATACCGATAGTGGTGATGTATTTTTTATAAGGAATGTTATTCATACGTAGCTACTTTTATGAGTTGTTCTAAATTTGTGTGGATGTTGTCAGCCGTGTTATTTAATATAAAACCTAAGACAATAAAGATAGACAAAATAGCGCAGATACTCATTAGCAAAGGAAATGCAATGGCAGATTGAGTATGAGGCGTGCTGATTGTTTCTATCAGGTGAGAGGGTTTTATTGGTAAGGGGGATAAGGTTTTATTGAAGTTTCCACGATAAGCACGAATGTGTTGATAGAGAATTTCTGTTGTAAGTTCTAAGTGATGGTGACTATATTCTGTTGTTTTATATTGTCCTTTGAAGCCGAGGCTTAAACATAAATACATGAACTCCATTAAGTCAATATAGAGAGCAGGATTTTTGATAAGACGCTCTAGGATAGCAAAGAATTTTTCTTGGTGCCCCATGTCTTGTTGATATGCGAGTAATAAACTATAGGGCTCCCATTGTCCCTGACCTCCCCATGCGGTGTTACTGATAATGTCATCGAGCGACGAGCATAAGGCATAACGGCAAACAAGTAGGCATTCTGCATTGTAATTAAGCATTTTTGCTTTGTCTTGGAATAAATCAATTTCTTCAGTTAATTCTTTTTGTAATTTTCCTAAGTGCCGATGTGATTTTAGCCGTTTTAATTTTCCCATCGCGGAAAATAGATAAGCTGCAGTATCAACCAAGGGATTTAAGCCGGCTTTAGGATGGTGGGTGATAATTTTGCTGGGCAGCCATTGTTGGCCAGGCTTAGGGATGTGTTGATTGTTGGCAGTGGTTGGAGCGATGGCATGGGTTTTTGCTTGGGGATCGCATTTTTTTTGTTTAGGCTGGTTGTGAGTAGCAATCATCCTTGTATCCCTTATTGCAAAGCGAGGCATTAATCATTCTATACCAGATATTGCTTTGGCTGAATAGGGACGTGAATAATAGGTATTATGTGGTCATTCTGAGCGTTAGCGAAGGGTCAGTGTTCTTCTTAAAATACATGATAAAGATACTGATCCTTCGCTAATGCTCAGGATGATTGTCACATTCAATGTGAAATATTAATTAATCCAGTAACCCATATGCTTTTAGCTTTTTACGCAAAGTTCCGCGACTTAACCCTAGAATGATAGCAGCGCGTGACTGGTTGTTTTTAGTGTATTCCATGATCGCTTCCATCAAAGGAGCTTCTACTTCGGCAAGTACTTTTTCGTACAAGTTTGCTGGTATCTGGCCTTGTAGCTGGGATATGTGATTTTCTAGCGCTTGTCGTACACTATCATGTAATGGCTGGTTTTTTTGTGAAAGCACAAAAGCATTCGCTGCAGATTTTTCTAAAGTATTTGCTGTCATATAATTTCTCTCATTAGTCCAGATAATTGTGCATAGAACAGTGTATATTTTATCCATTGTTCTATGTTAGATCAACCATTTATTTGAGTTATAGTAAAAAAGGTTATAAGTTCATCCATTTTTCTAAATAATGTATATTAATCAATCCCTTCTGAAAGGTATTACCTCGTAATATATCTTGATGTAGGGGAATATTGGTTTTAATTCCTTCGATAACTATTTCATCGAGAGCGTTACGCATGCGCGCTAAAGCAATTTCACGTGTTTCACCGTGAGCAATGATTTTAGCAATTAAAGAATCATAATAAGGTGGAACTTTATAACCATTATATAGATGTGAATCTACACGAATACCCGGCCCTCCTGGAGCATGGAAATAGTTGATTGTTCCAGGCGAGGGGGTAAATCGATGTGGGTCTTCTGCATTGATGCGGCATTCAATAGCATGTCCGCTTATTTTTATGTCTTCTTGACAGTAAGCCAGTTTTTCTCCCGCAGCAATATGCAGTTGTGCTTTAACGATATCAATACCCGTTACCATTTCGGTGACGGGATGCTCAACTTGCACTCGCGTGTTCATTTCTATAAAGTAAAAACACCCATCTTCATACAGAAACTCCATCGTGCCTGCACCGCGATATTGCATTTTACGACATGCGCTTGCGCATAGCTCGCCGATTTTGTGTCTTTGTTCTGGTGTAATACCGGGAGCGGGAGCTTCTTCAATAATTTTCTGATGACGGCGTTGAATTGAACAATCACGCTCCCCTAAGTAAATGGCATTGCCTTGCCCATCGCCAAGGACTTGAATTTCAATGTGACGTGGATTTTGCAGGTATTTTTCTATATAGACTTTCTCGTTATTAAAAGCGGCTTTTGCTTCGCTGCGTGTTAAGGTAATGGCATTTAATAAATGGGATTCGGTATGCACCACACGCATGCCGCGACCACCTCCGCCACCTGCCGCTTTAATAATAACGGGATAGCTGATTTCTCTGGCGATACGTAAGGTGTCTGTATCGTCTTCGCCAATAGGATCTCTAGAACCAGGAACACAGGGAACACTTAATTGTCGCATATATTGAATGGCAGCTACTTTGTCGCCCATTTGTCGTATCGTATCAGGAGAGGGCCCAATAAAAATGAAGCCGCTTTTTTCGACTTGCTCAGCAAAATCGGCATTTTCCGCCAAAAACCCATAGCCTGGATGGATAGCAACGGCATCCGTGATTTCAGCTGCGCTAATAATAGCGGGGATGCTAAGGTAGCTTTCTGCTGCGGGTGGCGGACCGATGCACACAGATTCGTCTGCTAGGCGTACATGCAGCAAGTCACGATCTACGGTGGAGTGTACAGCAACAGTTTGGATGCCGAGTTCTTTGCAGGCTCGTAAAATTCGGAGTGCAATTTCTCCACGGTTAGCAATAACAACTTTGTTTAACATGGGGTTATTCGATCACAAATAGGGGTTGGTTAAATTCAACAGGAATGCCGCTTTCTACGAGGCGTGCAGATACCGTGCCAGATTTGTCCGCTTCAATTTGATTGAACATTTTCATGGCTTCAATTAGGCATAAAACATCACCTGCTTTTACCATTTGTCCCACTTCAACAAAAGGTTTTGCACCCGGTGATGAGGATAAGTAGACGGTTCCTACCATGGGTGCTCTGATAACATGTTTGTTGGCAGAGATAAGATTGGCTGATAATTCTGCTGGCTTGGCTTCAGAAGAGGAACGTTCGGGGGCATGTTGCTCTGCAGCAGAGGGCGCAAATACGGTGTGTACGGGTTGTGGAACAAACTGCGGTATTCTGCTGCTTTCTTGGCTAATGCGGACAGATTCTTCGCCTTCGCGAATTTCTATTTCCGCAATGCCGGTTTCTTTGATTAATTCGATCAGCTTTTTAATTTTGCGCATATCCATAAGGGAAGGAATTCCTCTTTATTCTCAGAGAAGTGAATTTTGCATGAATAATATCGATTTGTCTAGATGGATGCAAGATACCGGCAAGTTTATGACGTATTCACGGAAGATAGGGTAAGTTCCCTGTCTTTCTGCGACGTCCTTCGTTTACATAGGCAGTAGACACAGTTCAATAAACACTCTCCTTTTTTATGGTGGTAGGAGGGGGTTTAAGGTGTTACATTTAAAACCGTGAATCAACCGCCATTTCTAGGTTTAAATATAAAAGCAATTACTGGCGGTAGTAATGAGACGACAATAATTCCTATAACAATCAATGAGAAATTATCTCGAATAAGGGGTAGTGATCCAAAGAAAAAACTAGTATATAACAAGCCACCAATCCACAATACAGCGCCTACTAGATTATAAAAAAAGAAGCGTGGATAACTCATGCTAGCAATGCCAGCAACAAAGGGGCCAAATGTTCTAATAATGGGTATAAAGCGGGCAATAATGATAGTTTTCCCCCCATGGCGTTGATAAAAACGATGCGCTTGCGTTAAATAAGTGGGGTTAAGTAGCCGTGATTTGGGGAAGGCGAATACTTTTGGCCCAACTAGGCGCCCAATAAAATAATTAACCATGTTGCCTAGTATAGAAGCAATTGTGAGTAGGATAAACAATAGATGCACACTAATGGCTTGGTGAGTGTGTGCAGTTAAGGCGCCAGCTGCAAATAGAAGAGAGTCTCCAGGGAGGAATGGGGTAATCACTAACCCTGTTTCACAAAAGATAATGGTGAATAATAAGCCATATGTCCATATACCATAGTTGCTAGCAAAAGCAATTAAATAGCGGTCAATATGCAGGATATAGCTAGTAAGATGCTGGATTGTGTCCATAATTATCGTGTTATATAAATATCAAAACGCGCGCTTTTCCCTATTAATTGAAATGTTGGCAATCGTTTTGTTAACAAGGGTGCCAAACGGGGTCGTTTTACCACAACTCGCGCAGCGGCACAAGCTAAAGCAACGGCAAATAATTGTTCAGTATCGCTGTCATTACCTACGAGGCTCTGTAATACCTGCATATCTTTTTTGACTTGTGCCGATTTGCGTCGTTCCGGGAACATAGGGTCGAGATAAATAACATGCGGTAACAGATTAGCTGCATGCTGATTTTGTAACCAAGAGATGGCATCAGCTTGAATAAGATGCAGTTTATTAATAATGGGTGCCGCAATAGGGTCCTGAGCAGCACGTTGTATAGCATCGCTGATTAACAGGTGCAAAATGGGAGAGCGCTCTAGCAAGGTAATATTATAGCCTAAACTGGCTAAGATAAAACTATCACGCGCCAGACCGGCCGTCGCATCAATGATAACGGGGTTTTCTTGTGGCTTTATTCCAATTGCGCGTGCAAGTGCTTCTTTGCGCAAGCTAGCTTGCGTTTGTCGATAATGCAGTTTTGCGGATAGAAAATCGATATAGAATGGGTTAGTGGGTGGGGTGCGAATAGACTGAATACCAATATACTGGTCAGCAATGAGTAACAAAAAATCATAAGGCTGACCAGGCGCAAAATAGGGCAAATTTAATTGCTGGGCGATAGCGGTTGCCTTGGCTAAATTAACAGGGTTGGGGGCAAAAACGGCGATAGTGGGTTTAGTTGGCATAAGGGCACCTCTAGAAATTACCATTTCGACTTTTGTCATTCTGAGCGAAGCGAAGAATCTGATTATTTATCAAGTACAAACCAGATCCTTCACTTCGTTCAGGATGACAAATTATAGAAGTGCTTATATAGAAATGCCCATAAGGAGTTCTTAACAAAGTTTCAAAACTACAAATGAAAAAATTGCTCAATTCCCGACAGAAACATTTGCACTGCCATGGTGGTTAAAATCATACCCATTAGACGCTCAATAGCCGTGAGTCCCCGACCGCCGAGGATTTTACTAAGAAAATCTGCAAAAACCAGAATAACGGTAGAAATAAACCAAGCAATAAATAATGCAAAAAACCAAAGGTAAATATGTTGGGGTGAATGGCTAGCCAATAAAATAACCAGAGCCATAGTAGAAGGTCCGGCAATTAAGGGGGTGGCGAGAGGCACAATAAAGGGTTCGCCAACTTGGCGGGTACGTTTTTCCTCTTCATGAGGAAAAATCATGCGAATAGCAATTAAAAATAAAATAATTCCACCTGAAATAGCCAATGCCGGCTGAGAAATATGCATACCTTCTAAGATATACTGACCAAAAAATAAGAAAATGGTTAATATAATAAAAGCGATAAACGTTTCGCGTAAAATAATGCGTTTACGATGGCGCTGTTCTACATGTTGTAGAACAGATAAAAAAACTGGGATATTCCCTAGTGGATCCATGACTAAAAGTAATGTGATGGTGGCTGTGTATAGTGTCATATGTCGCTAGTTTACCTTACAATTCCCGCTCCCGCAGCGGGTTTTTGCTGTACAAGGTCCCCTCTTCCCCACGGTTTTTGTGGGGGAGAGGGTGAGGGGGTATAAAAAAGATATGCTAACTAATCGACTCTTTAACTATGCCTTACTCATGCGGCTAGATAAGCCCATAGGCATCTTTTTATTATTATGGCCAACTTTATGGGCGCTATGGTTAGCTGCCCATGGCCAACCGCATTGGCAGATTATAGCTGTTTTTGTTGCTGGTGTAATATTGATGCGTTCTGCCGGCTGCATTGTCAATGATTTAGCAGATAGGCAGATTGATGGCCAGATACAACGTACACGTGAGCGGCCGCTAGCGACCGGGCAAGTCTCTGTAAAAGAAGCATTAGTATTATTTTGCTTGTTGAGTTTGCTTGCATTCGGGCTAGTGTTGTTATGCAATCGTTTGACTATCTTGCTGGCAGTGATAGCGCTAGGGTTAGCCGTGTTTTACCCATTGCTGAAACGTTTTACCTATTTCCCGCAGGTAGGTCTAGGCTTGGCATTCACTTGGGGTATTCCCATGGCATTTGCGGCAGAAACCCACACAGTACCAATAGCAGGATGGATGTTATTTTTTACTGGGGCAATATGGCCGATTGTTTATGATACTTTCTATGCCATGGTCGATCGTGATGATGATGTAAAAGCCGGGGTGAAGTCGACGGCAATTATATTTGGACAGTTTGATCGCCAGATAATCGGCGTGATGCAAGCTGTCTTTTTAGTGGGAATGTTTTTAGTGGGAAGAGTATTTCAATTAGGGTATTTTTATTATTATGGTTTAGTGGTGGTGGCCTTGTTATTTGTATATCAGCAATGGTTAGTGAGAAATCGCGAGCCAGCGTGTTGTTTTAAAGCGTTTTTGAATAATCACTGGGTAGGGCTGGTTATTTTTTTGGGTATCGTCTTGGGATGAAAATTGTCGCAGATCAACACATCCCCTTTGTGGAGCATTATTTTGGTCACTTAGGTGAGCTAGTGTTAAAACCCGGCCGTCAGATTGAACATCGTGATTTATTAGCTGCAGATATACTACTGGTGCGTTCCATTACCAAGGTCAATGCTGTCTTATTACAGGATACTGCGGTGAAATGGGTAGGTAGTGTTACAACCGGCCATGACCATCTCGATATTCCCTGGTTAGAACAACACGGCATAGGCTGGAGTACCACAGCAGGATTTAATGCGACGCCGGTAGTGGAATACGTGGTATGTACCATTGCAGCATTACAGTGCATGGGCATGTTGACGCAGCAGACATTGCAAGCTTGTGTTATCGGTGTAGGAAAGATTGGCCAACAAGTGGCGGACGTATTAAACATGCTGGGATGGAAGGTGATATTTTGTGATCCCCTTCGTGCTGCGCAAGAGTCGTCTTTTGTTTCTATAGCGCTGGAAGAATGTGCTGACATGGATTTGATTACGTTGCATACGCCATTAACCCATACAGGCCAGCATTCTACTTTTCATTTGATTGATCACGCATTTTTACAGCGACAAAAAGCCCAGGCAGTATTGCTGAATACCGGACGTGGAGCAGTGGTTGATTCAGCAGCGTTAAAAAAATATGGCCGGTTTATGCAGGTATGCTTAGATGTTTGGGAGCATGAGCCACGGATTGATAGAGATAGTTTACAAGAGGCAACAATAGCTACTCCACATATTGCTGGCTATTCTGTGCAAGCACGCTATCGCGGTGTGGCGATGATTTACCAAGCGGCACAGCGAGCGGGGATGATAGATGAAACAACGGCGGCATTGCCTTTACCACCGCCCGTGCAAACCTGTGTTTTTTCTGGTGCAACGCGCACTTGGCAAGAGGTCGTGTTGACGCTATTTAATCCTTGGTTAACAACGCAGGTAATGAAAACTGCATTACTGTCCGATGACCAGGGTGGAGTCTTTGATCAGCTACGTAAAGAGTTTAAAGATCGTCATGAGTTTGCTAGCGTGAGTCTTGCGGATGTGGTGTTGGCGGAACAAGATCGTCGCGTGCTGACAGCGTTGGGTTTTAATATTACTGGTTGATTTAACCTCTCCCACTCGCAAAAAACCAGGAGTTCCCGCTGAAGACGGTGAGCTGATCCTTCGCTAACGCTCAGGATGACAATTTGATAGTTTAATTGCCAAATTGTCATCCTG
>Ga0155554_131_pt1 | contig 51183 bp, 56 predicted proteins | sample RifCSPhighO2_12_FD_107211 | JGI IMG/M metagenome (GOLD analysis project Ga0155554, IMG submission 107211) | Gammaproteobacteria bacterium RIFCSPHIGHO2_12_FULL_41_20 | reverse complement strand
TAACTCTTTCCATGAGGGTCATAGATAATAATGACATAAAAACAATAGTCATGGGAATTCGATCCCATACTAAACTCGCATTGGTTGGCAACCAATGATAATAGGCCGAACCTATCCCGGTTAAGAATAACCCAGTAAATAAAGTAAAAAAAGGAATACTCTCTTGCCAATTGAATAAACTTCCTTTACACCATTCGTGGTACAGTGCTAAAAATCCCAAAATGGCTACAAAGAAAAATGGAACATTAGATATAACATTCCAAAAATTTGGTATAAACAATAACTTTCTATTATCTGTAAATTGATGATAGTTCAAATCTTGAGGAATAGACGGGAGCAAAAATACTATCCCAAAAAAACAAACTATCGTTAGCAAGAGTAAAATATATTTTTTAATCATTGTGTTACCTACTAGCCCTGAAGCATGAGTTGCTCTAAAAGCACAAATTCTAGCAGTCCTATGCAACCTTTGTCTCACAATCAAAGTTGTCACTAAATATAATAGATATTAACGTTTTCACCAAGAATTTATACGCGTTTTGGTCTTGCCACATCAGAAGCGGCATAATATTGAATCTCTCTAGAAAGTTCTGACTCAACTAATTTGATAAATTTTTCGACATTTGCAAATTGATATATAAAATTATTATATTAATAATCATATAGATATAGGCTATTACCCAACTATTTTTAGTTAAATGCTAAACTTAAGAAAAAGAGGAGTGTCATATAAAAGGGAGAGCATAACGTGGAATATAAAAAATGGTTTACTTTCTGTGTCATATTTATATTCGTTTCTCCTGTTTATGCAGAATATTACCTTGTATATTCCGAGTCAGAACCAATAGCTACGTGTAGCTATAATTGTGGTCGTGTTATAGTAAAAAAACATAAATACCATAAAAAAGTTGCACATAAACAGCATTACACAAAAGCCCCTTATAATAAAAAGAATAGTTACAGTATTACCGTGTACTGCCCATGCAGTAATATGTGGATACCTAGTGATTGTAGCTGCTGTAGCGGAATAATATATCAAACGCGCGGTTATACTGTATCACCTGCACCACCCCGCCATGATTCGTATGTTATGGAAGAATATGTCTATGATCCTGACTTAAGTACAGCTGATGATAATGCAATAACCAACCCAGGAATGAATATTGATAATTAAACCTAGAAACGGCAGTTGGACGCGAGTTTTAAACGTAACAGATTGATTGAGATAATCTTTCAAAAACTTGAGCGGCCATCCGATTGGTGATCCGAAAACTTTTGAAAGACCTAGTACAATGATTCACTGATTTTTCTATAGTAGATCACACCAAACAAAGGTATGATTTCTACCATGCAGACTAATTATAAAATCATCATTAATGCCAGTTTACTTGTTGCCATTTCGGGGATTCTATACGGGTTTCTTGGTTTTTTAGGCACTGCTGTTTTACAGGAAAAAATGGCCATTTCAGCTATGTTATTTTGGCGATTTTTTGTTGCTGGAATATGGATTTTTTTATTCTCTCTAAAAAACTCTCCGCAAGGTATATTTTATCAAACAAATAAACGCGCATTATTCTTTATGTTTTTTTTGGGTGCTATTAGCTACGCTGGTTCTAGTGAATTTTATTTCATCGCTAGTCAATATACAGGAACAGGGTTAGCCATGGTTATTTTTTTTTCTTACCCTGTCATTATTGCATTAGTCTCTTGGATAATTCATAGAAAGCATCTTAGTATTGGTATGATTTTAACACTCATTACTATGACAATAGGCTTATTTTTACTGCAAGATACATCTATACATCAATTCAGCGTAGTTGGGGTTTTATTTGGTATTATTGCTGCAATTTGTTATGCCATGTACGTCATAGGTAGTAAGCGTATTTCCTCTACCGCTGTAAACTCCAACTTACTCACCATGATGGTGTGTTTCGGGAGTGCCTTTATTTTTCTTGTATTAGCTATTTCATCGCACACTTTTGTCTTTCCACACGCCATAAAAAGTTGGTTATACTTATTAGCGTTGGGTATTCTTGCAACAGCACTACCTATTCAACTCATGTTAGAAGGATTAAAATACATAAGTTCTATGCGCGCATCTATTATTTCTGTTCTCGAACCACTTGTCACTGTATTAGTCGGCATACTCTTATTAGATGAAACTGTATCAAATATACAAATGCTAGGAGCTTGTATTATTCTTGGTAGCGCACTATTAATTCAAGCTCAGAAAACCTTATAATGTGAATTTCAGATAAGATGGCACAGTCTAGAAACTCTATCTCTATGCTCAGTACATGATAAGAATTCTTGCCGTTCGCTATGAGCTTGTCGAAAGGCTTTTCAGTATCATTTTGTGCTTCGAGATAGCGTACTTCATACGCTTCCTCAGCACGAGCGGTGACCTAAATAGTTTTTGTCATGTACTGAGATCTCTATGTTAAGTAAGTTGACATTTAGACGCCAATAAGGCGTAATAATTTTTTATTGTGCTTAAATACAGGGAGCGTTGTAATGTACATACGTCATCGGTTATTTACTCTTAGTGCCATTTCTTTTATTTGTGTATCCCCTACTTTTGCAGCAAAATCTGTGGATCTTACACATCAGCCAGTCTCTATATTGCAATCTCTATCATCTACAAAACAAATGGATGTTAAAGAGACAAGTCGAGCTACTGACTTTAATAAAACCACCCATATTCGCATTCAACAAACGTATGCCGGATATCCTGTATGGGGTAGTGATGCCATTATCCATGTTCCACATAATACACACGCTTCATTAACAAACTTGTCTACCGGCACAACAATGAATGGAACCATGTATCAAAACCTGGCTGTGGACTTAAATAACACACCACCCGCGGAAATACTCACCACAGAACAAGCAAATAAAGCCGTACAATTTGCTGTACAGCTTTATCAAAAGAAGACCGGCATCAAAACACATGATCTTAGCAAAGTTAAGAAAAACATCATTGTTTATGTAGACAATGAATACAAAGCACACTGGGCTTATTTAGTCACCTTCTTAACTGGTACAGCAGATGGCATGCCCGCGCTGCCCACATATATTCTGGATGCCAACTCTTTTACCATTTATGAAGAATGGAACGATGTGCAAACTACTAACAAAGAGCTTTCGCAAGGCGGTGGTTTTGGCGGCAATCCCAAGATGGGAAAGTTGATTTATGATGGGTTAACAGATAATAGACCCTCTCTTGCCATCAAGCGTGACGTGGCTAAGAATACATGCTATCTAGAAAATAACGATGTTGAATCTAAAGATGCCCGCCATCAACTCGGACCGTTTGGATCTGCTCCTGTTGCTAAATTTCAATGTAATAATACCGATAGCCAACATAATAACGTCTACTGGTCTGGTGATGTTGATGCTGTTAATGGTGGCTATTCGCCGGCAAATGACGCGCTCTATATAGGGCAAGTCATTAAAGATATGTATCAGGTATGGTATGGACTACCAGTATTATCACAATATGGTAAGCCACTAAAACTGAAATTAAATGTTCACGTATCTGATTTTTTCGGACAACCCATGGATAATGCTATGTTCCTCCCGCTTACCAATGAGATGTATTTTGGGGATGGTGCAAGTATGTTCTATCCACTCACTTCTCTTGGCGTCGGTGCGCATGAAATCAGTCATGGCTTTACCTCCCAACATTCCAATCTGGCTTATCAAAAACAATCTGGTGGATTAAATGAATCTTTTTCAGATATGGCTGCACAAGCTGCTGAATTTTATGCCTATGGTACCAACAATTGGCAAATTGGTCCGGAAATTGTAAAAGGCAATGGGGCATTGCGCTATATGGACGACCCAACTAAAGACGGTAAATCCATCGGTCATGTACGTAATTACAATGACAGCTTAAATGTACATTATAGTAGTGGTGTGTTTAATAAAGTTTTTTATCTTCTAGCCACCGCGTCAAACTGGAATACCAAAAAAGCCTTCGATGTCATGGTACAAGCTAATATGCATTATTGGACGGCTAATGCAACATTTCAAAGTGCTGCATGTGGGGTTATGAAAGCCGCCTATGATTATCACTATGATCTAGGCGAGGCTAGCAAAGCATTCAATGTAGTCGGTATTGATACAACGGTATGTTGATCAAAAATCAGCTTGCCCTGGTAAAAACATGCCAAGGCAAGCTGTGCATTCCGTGCAGTTTTAGCTTATATTATACGATGATAAGCTGATTGCTGCGCCGCCTTCTCAATGCTAGTACTACGATGGCAAATGCGTGCAAACAGTGAGAAACAACCGCACCCCGAACTTTTTGGTTGACTAGAAACAGAAAAACGAGATTCGTCGGCAGCATCGCCATTAACAGCACCATAAATAGGCGCTTGAGCTACAGTTCTATCTCTAACTATCAAAGGATCACGAGATTGATCATCCTCAGCAACCGTCGCAACATAGCCACGAGAGACTCGAACTCTATTTCCACGCTCTAGTATACTCTGTTGAGTTCGACGGGCTGCTTCTGTAACGTATTGCGCTTGATAGGCCTCGAGCTGTTTTGCTTTTTGATAAATTGCTAAATGCTGTTCTTGTAATTGTTGTACTTTAGCAATTAACCCTTTCAATGCAGCATGCCGGGTTTCAGGTTCTTTAGTTTTTGTATGTATGTACTCTTGTGCTGCCTGTACTTGGCCAATAAAAAAATCCGCTGCTGCGTCGATATCAACTAGTAATTTACCTAAGTGCCGTTGCTCATCATGCGTTAGTCGAGTTTGTGTCATCGCAGGGAAAGAAAACTGTTGCAAAGCAGCAAATGCATCAGATAAACGCTGAATAGTGGCATTCAGCCTCCCCATGACACTTTCTTCTCGCCAAATCTTTCTCCAGCCTCCTCGCGCACCGCCGATATCTTCCCAATGTTGTATCTCTAAAAAAGAAACTTGCGCTACTAAACCGTAAAAATCTCGAGCATGACTAGCTAGTTCAGCTGTTTTAATAGCAGCTAACTGCCGTAATTTTTCTATATTTTCTTGTAACTTTGATTTCATCTCACCCATAGTGCGACTTAGTGCCATAACCTATCCTCTGTATGTTATTTTTAGATAAAAATTATAACGATTCACAAAAAAAGAACGAATAGTTTACATCGACTCAAGTTATGAAGGTAATTTTTTTTATAATTGCAGTGTATAGGTAGGCATTTCCATACAAGAGCTAAAACAAAACACGGTCAAAATATGCCCTAAAGTTGCTGCTCTCTGTAATCTCTAACCCATCATAAACAATTCAGGTCGATATTCAAAATGCATGGTATCATAAAAATACCATCTACCACCCCAAAAAAACCCTTCTTTTTCAAAAATTCTAACTATTTCTATAGGAATATGATTAGGGCGTGGTAGTTGTGATACCGGGCGCTTATACCTCTGATAATCCCATAACCAATAATTAGAGTACTGTGAGTTAATATCCACTGCAATACCAAAGCTGTGTGAACTCAGATAGCCTTGCCCAGCCACTTTGCGCCAATAAAAACTACCGCCTGGATTATTTAAATAACGATAATAAGATCGAGGCAGTTTTTCTAATGCAGCAGAAATATGCTGTAATTTTTTAGCTACTCCATTTATGGTGGTCACACGTAACGGATAGCGATTACCAAATACGTGCGGCATCCAATAGATAGTCACTAATTTTCTTTTTACTGCACTCGGAGTATTGCCATACATTTTTCGAAAAAACGGCTCATAACTATCATCTAATATATCTCGACGCGAAATACTCCCTACCGATGAATCAGCGTGATGTAGCCACCCCATGAGACGATTAAACACAGGAAAAGAGCTGCGTATTTGCATACGTGTACCATCGCGCCAATCAATATAATGGGAAGTCACTGCTTTGATAGCATCAGGATAAGCTTTTTGCAAATTCTGCAATGCTGTATCGCCATCTGTTTGTGCAACGACAGAATTACTGATAAAAATAACAAATAGTAAGCAACGATATTTAATTTTGTCCATAATAATGTACTGACTTCTTCCATTTATGCCATTATTCTAGAAATGGCAGTTGGGCACGAGTTTTAATATTAATTTAATCGAGGACCCTCATGCACTATTTCATTTATTGTATATTATTATTAAGCTGCCTAACAACTGTACAGGCAGCTAAAACATCCTCCACTTCAGTTGCTCTACATCTAGACTGGCTCAATCCACAAATCGATCCAAAACAAAATTTTTATCAATACGCCAATGGTGGTTGGTTAAAAACGCATCCTCTACCTCATGACTATGCACGTTGGGGAGCGTTTCAAGTATTACAAGAAAAAAACCAACATATTATTCACCATATTCTTGAGGCTATTGCCAATACTCCCAATAAAAAACCCGGCAGCAATGAACAAAAAATAGGAGACTTTTATTTTAGTGGCATGGATGAAGTCGCTATTAATGCAGCAGGCATCACCCCATTGCATTCTGAATTTGACCGTATCACCAACATAAAAACGCTCTCCGATTTACAGCCGGTAATTTCACACCTACAAATATTAGGTGTAGATGCGCTATTTAATTTTGGACAAATGCAAGATTATCTAAATAGCAAAAAAGTCATTGGTGTGGCTTTACAAGGTGGCCTAGGGTTGCCTGATAGAGATTATTATTTAAGAAAAGAATCTAAATTTATAAAAATCCGCGCACAATATCAACAACATATTGCTAAGATGTTTACGTTATTAGGTAATAGCAAAAAACAAGCTACAGCCGCAGCAAAAACGGTGATGGACATAGAAACTAAGTTAGCTAATGCATCCATGTCACGCATAGAACAACGTGATCCCTACGCAATATATCATCCTATGAGTATAAAACAATTGGATAGCTTAACCCCTCATTTTTCCTGGCCCCATTACTTCGCTCAGATGCAGCATCCGGAAATCAATAGTATCAACCTGGCCATGCCTAATTTTTTCAAAACTATGGATAATCTATTGATAACAACACCCATAGAAGCTTGGAAAACATATTTACGCTGGCATGTAATCCATACTTTTTCTGAATTTTTACCAGCGCCTTATGTGAATGAAGATTTTAATATAACAGCTAAATTAACTGGAGTTAAAAAATTATTGCCGCGTTGGAAACGCGTCGTTAATGCAGAAGATCAAGCTCTCGGGTTTGCCATAGGTCAATTTTATATAAAAGAAAATTTCTCTATCGCAGATAAACAACATGCGCAAGTTATCCTTATACATATCCAACATGCGATGAAAAATGAATTACAGCAGCTTAGCTGGATGACAGCGCTTACTAAACAAGCCGCAATTAAAAAATTAAATAAGATGAATGCCCGCATCGGTTATCCCAATGTATGGCGTGACTACTCGCAACTAGATATAGATAAAGGACCTTATATACGCAATGTTATTCGTGCTAATGTATTTCTCCATAAACGCGAATTAAATAAAATAGGCAAACCTGTAGATAAAAATGAATGGGACATGACACCACAAACAGTAAATGCTTATTATGATCCCTCTAAAAATGAACTAACAATCCCTGCTGGTATTTTACAAGATCCATTTTTCAATAGTCACGCTCCTGCTAGTGTAAATTATGGTGCTATTGGGTTAGTCATGGGTCATGAAATAACCCATGGTTTTGATGATCAAGGTGCCCAATTTGATGAAGAAGGAAATTTAAAAAATTGGTGGACATCCGAAGATTTAAAAAAATTTAATCTAGCAACCCAATGTATCGCTAATCAATTTTCTAAGTTTACGGTTGCTGGAGATTTGCATGTGCAAGGTAAGCTAGTCATGGGAGAAGCTACTGCCGACTTAGGCGGCGGCATTTTAGCCTATCGTGCTTTCCATCTTGCCAATGAAAATAAGCAAGCATCAACAATCAAAACCTTCACCCCTGATCAACAGTTTTTCTTGGGTGCAGCACATATGTATGCAACTAATATCAACCCAGATGAAGCAAGAAGGCTAGTGATCACTGACCCTCACCCACCTGCTGTATACCGAGTCAATGGTACCTTTGCCAATATATTTGAATTTACACAAGCTTTTCAGGTAATTGCCCCTAGCTTAATGATAAACCAACCACGCTGTATAATTTGGTAAAATAAACGTCAAACGCTTTATTTAGGTTATTTTTTTATCCATTCTACGCATGTGTTATTGTGTTTTTGTGTTATATTTTCATTAGATACACATAAAATTAGCGCGGAGAATGGCTTATGTCTAGCACACGTCCTACACTAAAGGTATTTTTAATTGGAACGGATGAAGAGTATAAAGCTAGTTGCTTTAAGCAATTAGCGAGCAATATAAGGGAAGGAGCACAAATAACTGGAATGATGTTGGGATTCTCAGAACATGAGGATATCACCCTACAAATTTCTAGCCAAAGCGGTCAACAGCGCTTTAGAACGTTTATGCCGACTTCTGTAGGTAGTGCCAACATTGTTTTACTATGTGCTAAAGATACAGACGAGTTATTGCGCCTATCAAGTGCAACAAAAGAAATAAAAACGCCTATTGCTGTAGTAGTCAATAACAATGACACAAAAACGCTTGCCGCTGAAAAAGGATATAGTGTGGTTAATATAAACGATCCTCAAGGTACGTGCCTCGCGGAAATCATCCGCATTAGTCGTCAATCTTCATCTCGGCTACATCCTAGCCCAGATCGATAAAGAGAGAGGAGAAAAATCGTCGCAAATATAGCATAGCTGTCATAATACTGATAACTACAAATAATCCCCATGCACATAAACTTATGTGATTTGCCCACACTAAACCACAAAACTGGATATCTATAGTATTGATCTGACCACGTTGTGGAGTAACAGCAGCAATTAAATTATTCTGATAGAGTACGCTCTGATAAAGTACCGAATGACCATTTAATGTAATATGTAAGAGTTTTGGATAATACAAAATAGGTAACTCCAGTAATCGCACAGTAGACGGCACAAATATTTTACATTGCGTAATCGTTTTCTTCTGTTGACAATAGGGCATAATTTCTTTCACATCTATAGTTTCTGCATGCTTCATAAATCCAGATAACATCACTCGGGTAATAGGAATAAGTGTTTTTCTTGTATCAGGGCTAATTTTAATGATGAAATTATTTTGCAGACTCCATTGGTTGGGCAAAGAATATAAAGGGATATCCCAGCGAAATAACCCTGGTTGTAGCTTATAAGTCGCCAATTTTTCTCCATTTAACCCTGCTATCAACCTGTATTGATGCAGTCGAGAAGGAATCTCTCCCTGTATAGAAATAAACGGCGCAGCAGCAAGTTTTAACAAAGACTGGGGAATAATATAAGGTGTGTTCAACGGCAAAGTAGCTTGTTGCATCAAAGAATAAAGTAACATACTGTCAATGTTATCAACAAACTGCGTATATTTATTAAAGTTAATCGCATAGCCATTATTATTATATATAAGTAATGGCCGCTTAATAAATTTTTCTAAGTTCATATTAGAATGTGGCGGTACAGGGAACCACGGGCTAGCAGCCAGCATGACAACAAAAAAACTAAAAACAGCATGTCGCGTATAAATGGCAGAATTAAACACCCAAGAAATTGCCCAAGCCGCGAGTAATGCACCAATCCAAATAATTTGCCCTAACAAGCGCCAGCTATATTGGCCAACTAATAATACTTTTGGTAACCAGTACATGAAATTAATAGGTAACCAAATAAGCATAAAAACAATAAAAAATAATAATAATAAAAATGGCATCCAATAATCTGCACGTTTATTTTTAGAATGGAATTTTCTAAAAAAAACATAACTACAGATAGCTGCGGGTATCAAAATAGGCCAACCCACTGCTGGATGAATGCTGATTAGTGCAGAGTTACTTACTTCATGAACAGTAACTGTAGGGGATAATAAATAAGAAAGCAGTGGGGAAAAGTCAGCAAAATGCGCTACGTTACTAAAGGTATCGCTCATAACAAAATATTTTTTCAACATAAAAATAGGTGTCAAAAACCACATAGCTAGCAAACAGCCAAAAGCATAAGCAATAATAACTCGTAAAAAATTAGACCAATGGCGACGATTTTTTAATGTAATGCCTAATAATAAAATACCTATAAAAAAAGAAGAATAAATAAAAGTAATAATATGTATAGTAATCAGTAGATACCAAGCTAAAGCAACTTGTAGTAAAATTTTATGGGAGGCAGGATATAAATAACGCTGAATTGTATAATATAAAACAGCTGGCAGTATTCCCAGCGCCATCGCTTCGTTTAAATTACCTAAATGATCTAACACAATAATATAATAAGGAGCGGTAAGATAAATAACACTAGCTAGCAGCGCAGCGGGTCGTGACTGTACTAACCAATAGGCCAATCTATACATATAAATTCCACCAACCACTAGAGCGCACCATAAGGAGATTCTAAATGCAGTAAGTGGATTGTCTGGCGTTAACCATTGGTAAATAAGTGCTGAAAACGTAAAACTAGACGGTGAATAAAATTGATAATAAGGATAGCGAAATCCCATTTGTTCCAATGGCGCAACACGTAAAGGAAACTGCCCTTCAGCCAAGGCTAGTTTAGCTTGAATAATAGCAGCCAGGTGATTGATATAATCTGCCAACCCTGGAATAACCATGCCAGAAGAAATAGGCGCAATTAATATAGCAGCTAAACAAGAAAAAAATCCCACTATAAATAACCAGCGCCGCCATGGACTTCCAAGCCATTTCACTCGACATTCCTTTAATTTACTTTGCCAGGCAGTTCAAATTTTTGAAAGACTATCTCACAGGAGTTTCGCTGACGTGTCGTCATTGCAAGCCCTGTGTTCTTTACAGGGCGCAGCAATCCAGTTTTTGTACACTTTGGATTGCTACGTCGCAAAAAATGTAGGCCTCGCAATGACAAACTCTCATGTTCAGCGGGAACTCCTGTAGTATAATATTGTTAACAGCATATCAGAGATACTTATGGAAAACAGCCTTAAAAAATTATTACAAGGTTACCAATCGTTTCGAAAGAAATATGCTCTCGGCGATCAATCCATTATGCATTATCTTGCCCATTATGGTCAGCAACCACAAGTCATGGTCATATCTTGTTGTGATTCACGAGTTGACCCTGCGTTAATCCTCCAATGTGATCCTGGAGATTTATTTGTTGTACGTAATGTAGCAAATATTATACCGCCTTATGAAAAAGACGGAGCCTATCATGGTACTAGTGCTGCTTTAGAATTTGGAATATGTTTTCTAAAAGTAAAACATTTAATCTTATTTGGGCATAGCCAATGCGGCGGTATTCAAGCATTACTTAACAACAATATAACAAAAAATGATTTCATAACTAATTGGGTATCCATTATTAAACCTGAAGATACCGCACTACAACATGCTGATGATTATGCCAAATTAGCACTTAAGCAATCTTATCAAAACTGCCTGACCTTTCCATGGATCAGTGAGAAAATCATGCAACAAGAACTCATTATTCATCTATGGTATTTTGACATTAAATATGGCCAGATTTTCACTTACTTGCAGACAAAAAATACCTTTCAACCATTAGATTTTTAATAGAAATTTCTACTGCTAACATGATTGTCATCTTTCACTAACGGATAACAACTATGTTAGCGGAGCTTTGGAAATTTTAGTAAACTTCACACCATTATATAAAATCATACGGCATCACAAACTCAGGATGATGCTGCAAAAACTCACGAATACCCGTATTACGCAAATGACAAGCGGAACATTGTTGACACCCCATATTAGCCACACCACGATAACACGTGATCGCTTCTTGTAATAAAAACTCTAACACGCCTAATTGGTATCCCAACTCCATCGTCGCATATTTTGTCATATAAATTAGAGGCGTACGTATTTCAAAACTAGGATTAGCTAAATCTATGCGTAAAATATCTTGCAGTAAATCGATATAAGAACGTTTACAATCACGATAACCGGAATTTGCTGACTCTACTTCAATCACGCCCATATAAATAAAATCAGCGCCTAAGTAATTTGCATGTATTGCCGCTAACCTTGCCATTAAACCATTCCGTCCCACCACTAAGGTACTCGGTGTCCCATCCGTATTAACGGTAATTTCTCGGTTCGCATTAATCAAGGCATTATCTGTGATCTTTTGCAAACAAGGGATATCCAAAATAACATGATCAACATGCCATGCTTGGCAGATTCTCTGTGCTCGCATAAGTTCAGCCGCATGTCTTTGCCCATAAGAAAAGGATATGCTTAGTACATTATTAGCATCAAAATCCCTTATCGCCAATGCCAAGCATAAAGAAGAATCCATTCCACCCGAGTGGACTACAATAGATTTTTTTTGCATTAACACACCGAAATATTATTAGAATTTTGCACTTTTTATTGTACCATCAAATTGCAAACAATCTTGCACGCGCTGACGTTGCACTTCATTCATCTCTTCAAGGCTAAAATAGCGATATTCTGAATGTTCTGTGCTCAAGATAATAGGGCTATCTTTAGGCATTTCGCAGCGAAATACACAAGCATGCGTATTATGAATATGATGGAAATAAATACCACTCATATACAGTATTTTGATATCCACTCCTAATTCTTCTTTGCACTCACGCACCAAAGTTTCATGTACTGTCTCTCCTGGATCAATAGAGCCTCCAGGTAACCCCCAACGCAATTCAGCATAGGTAGCTTTTAATAGTAGTACTCGCCCTTGATTATTAGTAAAAACTGCATGGGCGCTTAAACGAAAAAAGTCATCAAATGCCATAGTGATTTTTCTTGTAAATTTCTAGTACAACCTATTGTATCTTATCATAAGGCTATGGCCTACACATGAAATCAAAAACTTGTAAAAAGTAGGATACTACTGCTACATTACCCGTGCTTATCCAAGAAGCATAGTTTAACCTAGAAACGGCGGTTGGATGCGAGTTTTATAAACGTAGCGGATTGATTGAGATCGGTCAAGGTGCTATGTTTAAAACCGCGAATCAGTCGTCATTTCTAGGTTTAATAGACAACGTTGATAATCATCAAATATTATTAAGAGAAGAACTTTATGCGATACAAAGTAACTGAACAATATGTTGGCGGCTCAGATATTCCCTGCGCAGAATTCAGCAAAATAAGCGATGCAAGACTATTTGTTGATAATAAATTGGAAGCAGATCGAAGATTAAAAGTCCGAGTAACGTATCGCATTTATGACGGGCATACAGTGTTGGAAGAAAAAAACCAAGACTCGCTTAGCACAACCAGCACACAAACTTCTAGCATGCAAACTACTTCTACATCTTCTAGCCCATCCCCCTTTTCTACTACACCTAAACCAGCCGGCATGCCTCCTTCCCGTTGGGCAAGTGTTCTAAAAGATGAAAAAGAGGGGAAAAAATAAATACTACATCGTTTGCCATGCCCCATCTTTTTGACGACAAGCCGTGCCATAAATTTGTTGTTTTTTGCCATCAATATATGCTGTTGCACGATACTTACGACAATAAGGATTGCCATCAACAGTAACAGTCTTTACTGGTGTCACTTTGTAAATAGTGCCAGTACTTTTATTAGTCCATGATGTAGATTTACCATTTGGATTATTTAGTGCCTGTGACATTTGCATCTTATCTGTCTCATCCATGGATTTACCAATAGCATGACCAATAAACGCACCAGCTACAGCACCAATACCAACGGCAAGCACTTTACCTCCACCTTGCCCAAAAACACTACCTAATAAACCCCCGGCTACCGCCCCTGTTACTGTTCCTACATCTTGTTTGCTCGTATTAGCACAACCAACCAAGCTAACACTAACTAAGCAAACCACTAATTTTTTAAATTCTTTATGCATGATTTTCTTCTCCGTAAAAATTTGGCGCTATTATCATAAATTTCTTGTAATTGTATAGTATTAGAAAACGCATAGAATATTAACTGAAAAATCACTGCAACCATTAGAAGAAATAACTCAGACATAATTGCTACCTCTTACAACAACTAACAATAATAACGCCTCTTAAACATGATTTATCGCTTATCTGGAGGAACTTGTTGATTGCCTCCTGGTTTATTAGGGTTTTGTTGCTGTTGTGGACGTTGTGGTTGTTGTGGACGTTGTGGTTGTTGTTGATGCTGTTGTGGACGTTGTGGTTGTTGCCAATTATCCTTACCCATGTTCTGCTCCTTAAAAAAAACGAAGTGAATATGCTTCATTTTTAAAGGTATACCAAACTCTTCGCTATTACTAGTTGGGATAAACCCTGGAAAATATTCTTCCGATCACACTAGTCGTGTACAAGATACTACTGGTTAAATAACTTGCAAACAAAAATTAGATAATTGTTTCAAGAACTTGGCCATAGCCCGATTTGCAGCAATGACTCCACCATAAGGACTAGCTTGAGGTACAGGTTCAATAATAGAAAATTCCCTACGTCCTATTACTTGATTCGTAGCTACATTAATGACTTGCACGCGAATAGTTAAGTGCAGATAACTTCGATGCATAGCAAAAACTTGACGTAACTCAATTAATTGCGTGTTTAACACATAATTATAATTTCCCATGGCGGGTACAGAATTAACCGCATAAAAATAGTGGGTATTCTGCAAGGTGCGAACCATAAGCAACTGTAACATTTTTATTGGTGATTCTGCCCAACGATTTTTAACAAAATAGGCCACCTGGTAAGGTCGATCACTATATACCATTTGTGATGTACTATATAAGCTATTCCCTGTTGGTTGAGTAATTAAAAGATTAATATGTTGAGGAGAATATTTAGTAATAGGTTGAGGTATAGTATTTAATACATAGGTATTTACCGGCTCTGTTTTAACTGGAGAAAAAACAGAACAACTAAATAATAAAGTCGCTATAAATAAAACAAATGCATTTTTTATCCCTACATATAAAATCCATATTGCTCGTAGATTGCCTATCACTGTTTTTCTCCGGGGCCAAATGGTATTTGTTGCTTACCGCGAATCAACAAGGAAGGATTTTGTTTAATTTCAGCTAACACATCAGCAAACCCATCCGTAATAGTATCCATATTTGACATTACTTGATTAGTCACAGGTATAGTTTGTGTTTCTAGTAATTGTATGGTTTCTTGGCTAGAACGTAAAATCTCCTTAAAAGCACGTAAATTATCTTTATCTAATAATTCTCGCACTGAATCACTCAACTGATGAAAATTATTACTAATTTGTGTCAAAGCAGTATCGAGGCGCACTAATAATGAGGGTGTAGTATTAATAATAGGATAAGGTTGACCTGGAAACTTTATCAATGGCGACATATCCGCTCCCTTATCTACTAACTGAATATATGCTATCCCACTTAATGCTCTTACATCTAATTTTGCTCTTGTTCCTCTAGTAACAGGTGTATCGTTTTCTATTTTTAATAACAACTCAACTAACCGTGGATTATGATGATCAATTTGTATGCTAGTTACATTACCAACATTCACACCATTATATTCAACGGGTGCATCTAGACCAAGGCCACTGACAGATTCTTTCATATAAACAGCGTAAGTCTTATATTGTATACCTGTATAAAGACCAGAAGACAGCCAAATAATCGCAAATATAATAGAAGCAAGAAGTGCAATAACAAAAATACCTACTGCAGCATAATTAATATTGGTTTCCATTATTTATATATCCCCTCTACTATGCGTCCCCTAGTCCCGTGAAAGAATTCTTTAATTAATGGATGCGTATTTTTAACCAGTTTTTCAATAGGCTCTACACACAATACCTTGCCTTCCCCTAAAAATGCAACGCGGTCAGTCGTACACCAAAGGCTATCTAAATCATGGGTAATCATAACAATAGTTAGCCCCATAGTTGATTGTAGATTCAATATTAACTCATCAAGTCCAGCTGCACTATCCGGATCTAGGCCACTGGTTGGTTCATCAAGAAAGATTAATTCTGGATCTAAAGCAATTGCACGTGCTAAAGCAGCACGCTTTTGCATGCCTCCACTTAGTTCAGCTGGATACTTAACAGCCGCACTCACAGGTAATCCAACTGATAAAATTTTTAATAAAGCTAATTCTTCAATGATATCTGCGGCCAATTTAGTGTATTCATGTAAAGAAAAAGCAACATTTTCTAAAACAGTAAGCGAGCTAAACAAAGCATTCTGCTGAAACAAAACACCCCAACGCTGCTGTACCTGAAGCAAAGTAGATGGAGATGCGGCAGTCATCTCCTGATTAAATATCTTGATTGAACCTGTAGTAGGAGGTTGCAACATCAACATTTCACGTAATAATGTCGTCTTACCAGAACCACTGCCACCAACAACACCTAATATTTCTCCACGATACACCGTAAGATCTAATCCATTGTGTACCCAAGTAGCGCCAAATTTAATTTTCAGATTTTTTATTTCAATAATAGCTTCGGACGTCATAATTTAAACTTACTAAAGACTACAGAAAATATAGCATCTATAATGATGATAAAAAAAATCGCCAAAACGACACTTCTCGTAGTATGGTATCCAACACTTTCGGCACTGCCCGCCACCCGCATACCTTGAAAACAGCCAATACTACCAATAAGCAAAGCAAAAACTGGTGCCTTTCCTAAACCGATAATTAATGCCCGTAAAGGAATCTCATGTTGAAAACGCTGCAAGAAATCATACCAAGTCACATCTAGCATATTATTCGCCATTACCATGCCACCAATAATACCAAAAACATCAGACCACATAGTTAATAACGGTAAAATTATAATTAACCCAGCAAGCCTAGGTAACAATAATAATTCTGCTGGTGTTACTCCCATAGTATTAAGAGCGTCAATTTCTTGGTTAACTTTCATAATGCCTAATTGTGCAGCAAATGCAGAACCTGTTCTTCCTGCCACCATGATAGCTGTAAGTAATGGCCCAAACTCTCTAAGCACAGAAAGGCCTAGTAAATTAACAATAAAAACATTGGCACCATAGTTACGCAGTTGGTTGCCCATTTGATAAGAAATCACTACCCCAATCATAAAAGATAATAATGCGATAATTGGTAAAGCTTGATAACCGGTTTTATCTATAGTGCTAACAATGGCTCGCCATCGCACATGACGGGGGTAACGAGAAATACGCAATGACTCTAATGTTAACATGCCGGCAAAGCTTAAAAATGCATACATTTCTTTGAGTTTCTCAACAGTAGAAAATCCTACTTGAGCGATCCAATTTAATTTTTTAACTTTAGGAATATCTGATTGTGAAAAATTATTTTCTTTAACCAAGGCTATCAATTTTTGCTGTTGCTCTGAAAAATTTTGTAAATGAACGATTATTTTCTTGTTTTGGAAAGAAAGCAAATATTGCGTAATCAACCATGCCGCTGCACTATCCATTTTGGTAATAGCACTGCCATCAATCATAAGGTTAGTTAAAGATTGTAGAGATAATTTTTCTAGTGCACATTTTATTTTAGCAATATTAGCTAATGTCCACTCTCCTTGTAGCATTAACTGTTTCTTTGGAGCATCCAGCTTTAAAAAACCGTCTGTTAGGATAGTCATAATAATTTTTATCTTTTTAACGTAATGACGTATGCAAATAACTATTATTAATCAGAAGATACTGAAAAGTAAAAAGATTTATAGGAGTTGCGGAGGTTTCTGCGCTTTTATACCCGCTTCTCCACTTGCCATCCTTTATCCAGCAGAAACCCCCGCGACTCCGCTTGCCATTATGGACAATAATTGATCTAATGTATGGCGTAATCCTTTGTATGCGACAAAATTTTGTCGCATACAAAGGGTAGAATCTAATAAAGGCTGTTCCAGGAGCACATATGAACAATAAAAATTTTGCTGTGATGATAGCAGGTCTTACTAAACCAGGAATGGAAGATTATATGAAACACTACCTTATGCAACTAATGGAACATTCTCGCCAAGATTCAGGTTGTATTCTCTATAATATTCACCAATCCATCGATAACCCTACTGAATTTATGGTATACATGTTATGGAAAAATAAAGAAGCTTTTGAAAAACACAATAAAAAACCTGAAATGCAAGAATTCAAGAAGCGTCTTTCCAAAGAAATGTTCGAAGAGCAATCTCCAAAAACCTATTGGCGTTTAATTTAATAAAAATGTGAATTTCAGTGATATACTTATTACACTTCAAGATGCGATGCTAAAAATCGCATCTTGAAGTGTAATGGGTATATACTAGGGTATATTGATGGAGACTTCAGAATGCATCATACAATCTGGGTTATTGTCGCTAACTCTAGCTTGTGTAGATTCTATCTATATGAAAAAAATAAAGAAATATCCTTATTAAAAGAAATAGTGCATCCGGAAAATAAACTTAAAAAAAGTGATTATCTAACTTCAGACAAACCTGGCCATTATAAAACCGATGCAGCTAGTGGTAGCGCCTATGAATCACATACCGACCCCAAAAAAGTAGCCATTGATAATTTTGCACGTGAAATTGCCAAAGCGCTTCAGCATGGGAGAACAAACAATGAATATCAAAAACTTATTATTATTATCCCCCCTACTATGCATGGTTTATTATTTCAGCATCTTGATAAACACGTTAAAAATCTGATATCGCATAACATACAAAAAGATGTGATTCATTTATCTCATGATAAACTTTTAAGTCTGCTACACAGTGAAGCATATGGATAGTCTATTTATCTTCTTGCAAATCTTATATGGATGATCCCATGTTTATGGGAAAAATCATATTTAATCATTTGAAAACGCAATAGCAAGGGAAATTTATATTTAATTTTAATATTTTTAAAATAAGGGATAGCTGACATTAATTGAATTTTAGAAGACCAATTAATAAGTTGATTAACATCATCCAGCCCCCATTGGCATTTGGCATTGGGAATATTAACGTAAGCAAGCATCGCATTGGCATGCTCTATTCCTTTTGTGTGAATAGAATCAAAAATAAATTCAGCGCCAGGAAAATATTCTGCCAACTGCAACAATAACTTTTTTACTTGCTCTTCTGGATAGTATGAAAGTAATCCCCCAGCAATAAAGAACAATTGGCCACCAAAAAACCGTACTTCTTCTACCCAACGACCATCAAAAACAGATTGCGCTATGTGATAGACACGCTGCGATGGTGGTAATAATTTTTTTCTTAGAGTCATTACTTCCGGCAAATCAAGATCAATCCAGGTTAGTTTACTATTATCTACTCTATAAAACGTCGTGTCTAAACCAGCGCCTAAATTAACAATGGTTGCCTTAGGATAATATCTTAGAAATCCTTTAATGGCTCTATCAAAATGATAAGCCCGTGCCAGCCACCATATAGAAACACGTTCGTCAATATATTCTTTAAATTCATCAAAACTGTAATCCAGTTTATTAATTAGCTCAACGGCATGCTGATCATAAATCGGCATATGAGCTTTCTGGCTCAATAAGGCTCGACCGAATAATGGTAATAACAGTGTTTTAGAAACACCGGATAAATCTAAAGAACCAGAATACATAAAAAACCATTAAGCAGTTAACTCATCAAATGCCTTTAAAGCATCAGCCGCATAAACAGCAGATGGCCCACCACCCATATAAATAGCCATACCCAGTGTTTCTAGTAATTCCGCACGGGTTGTGCCTAATTTAATTACAGTCTGCATATGTAGCCCAATACATCCATCACAACGGGCAGCTACTGCTAAAGCAATAGCAACTAATTCTTTAGTTTTCTTATCTAAAGCCCCATCTTTAGTAGCTGCTTGAGCAAGTGCACTAAACCCACTCATGACTTCTGGAATATCTTTACGCAATTTCGCCAAAGCACCAGAAGAGTCTTGCGCAATATCTTTATATGATTTTGCCATAACAATAATTTCCTATTTCTACATGTTCTAAGAAACCCCAGTAGCAGTAAAAGTAGCTGTAGTCGAACTTGGGCCTGTTAACGTACACGTTACTGTTGCATCTGCTGCAACAGTTAATGCTGTAATCGTATAACCCGTTGGTAACCCGCCTTGTAAAGCGTCAGAAACAGCCGTACAATTAGCTACCGCAGCCCCAAAAGAAGAACTCAATTTTCTGGCTGCATAATTACTTGCATTAGCAGAAGATAAAGCTCCAGCTACCGCATTAGTCGCATTGCTTTGTGCCACTGATGTTAAATCAATATACTTAGGAATTGCCACTACAGAAAGAATACCAATAATCGCAATCACTATCACCAACTCAATCAATGTGAAACCAAATTGTCGTCCTATCATTTCACTCTTTCATCCTTATTAACTATGCACGTACTAAATTTACCATATTCCATATTGGTAAATAAACGCCTAAAGCAAGAATCAATATTACCCCGGCTATTAGGCCAAGCAAAACAGGTCCTATAATATCAGAGATACGTTTAAGCTCAAACTCAATTTCCTGCGTGTGGAAATTAGCAATGTAACTTAATGCAGGGGATAATTCCCCACTACTTTCTCCCACCGCTAGAATCTGTATTTCCATCATGGTAAATAATGCAACCTTTTCTATTGCTTGACTAATTGTCATGCCACGTTCGATTTGCTCCTGCATCTTGGCAATTTGTCCTTTAATATAGGTATTAGTCATACTATTTTTTGCAAGTGTTAATCCTGTTGCTAAGGAAATTCCAGAATTCAAAATGATCGCTAATGATTGGCAAAAACGAATAAGAAATACATGCTGTAATAAACGACCAACAATGGGTAAACGTAATTCAATCTTATGCCAATGATAACTACCTGCTGGAGTCATCGTGTAACGTATTAAAATAATAACCCCGAGTAAAATTAATAAAGATAAATATATTCCATATTCAACAAAAAAATGTGAAACCCCGATAATAAGTGTTGTCTCCCAAGGTAATGGCATCTGCAAACCAGAATAAAACCTGGAAAACGATGGGATCACAAAAATATTTAATATAATAAACACTACTATTATGGTAATTAACACAAAAATAGGATAACGAAATGCCGTTTTGACTTGCTTCTTCGTTGTTAACTCAAATTCGATATATTGGCTAATATGAGAAAAAGCTTGGTCTAGACGTCCCGTATTTTCACCAATCTGAACAATATTAATCATCAATGGAGAAAAAACATCAGGATAATTTTGCATAGAGGCTGTTAAATTCTGACCATTTTCTAAATTACCCACAACCCCCAGCAAAGCCTGATTTAAACGGCAACTACGTGTGTAACTCGCTAGCTGCTTGATAGCAACAATAATAGACACACCCGCACTATGTAGTAATTGCATTTGTCGAAAAAAAACAGCTAACTCTTCTAACTTAACATTTTTCCCTTGCATCCAAGACTTTAATTTTTCCCAACGTATATTCGGAGATTGTATTGCCACAATCTGAATAGGAATAATACCTTCTTTCATTAACACATCATTTAATTCATCTACAGATAGAGCAATACGCTGGCCGGTACGTAATTGCCCACTTTGATCACGACCACGGTACATAAATTGTGGCATTAAACAATGCTCCCTAAATCAACGCTAAATTTCCCCTGCCATATTGATAATTTCCCGCACGGTGGTCACTCCACGCACAACCATATCTAAGCCGGTTTGCAAAAGAGAACGATAAAGCGGCTGTTTTACTGCTAAACGTGCAAAAGCACCTGTATCTGAGTGGCGTAGTGCTTCGATTAATTCATTCGACATTGGTAACAACTCAAAAATAGCTACTCGACCAGAATAACCTGTATGACGACAAAATTGACAACCTTTCCCATATTTAAATACACTTGTTAAATATTCCCCATGGCCAACAGTCTCAAGCCAAACTTTTTCAGAGTCACTTAAAATATAATCCATGATACATTGCGGACAAATACGCCGCACTAATCGCTGTGCTAATACGGCTCGTAACACACCCGCAACTAAATAGCCCGCTGCACCCATATCTAATAAACGCACCGCTGTACTAATGGTATCATTGGTATGTAGAGTAGATAATACGAGATGCCCAGTCATGGCTGCACGAATAGCAATTTCTACCGTTTCATAGTCACGTAATTCACCAATCATAATAATATCTGGATCCTGGCGTAGAATAGAGCGCAAAACATTAGAAAAAGTAAGATTAATTTTTGTATTCACTTGTATCTGATTAATACGTGGTAATCGATATTCTATAGGATCTTCAACAGTAATAATTTTATCTTCTGGCTTATTTAGTTCATTTAATGACGCATATAATGTGGTTGTTTTTCCACTGCCGGTAGGCCCCACTATTAACAATAATCCATACGTGGCGTAAATAGCGCGATGATAATATTCATATACAGAATGTGGCATGCCTAGTCGATCTAATTTTAATAGATCTACTGATTGATTAAGTAGACGCATTACTACAGACTCACCATATTGTACTGGCAAAGTAGAAACACGAACATCAAAATTTTTTCCTCTCACACTAACACTAAACCGGCCATCTTGAGGTAAGCGTTTCTCAGCAATATTTAATCCGGAAATAAGTTTTATGCGCTGTACTAATGCTTGCGTAATTGCTTTTTCTTCAACAACCTGTTCATGTAGAACACCATCAATACGTATACGAATACGCAATACATTATCACCAGGCTCAATATGAATGTCAGATGCGTTCACTTGCGCAGCATCTTCAAAAATAGAACGCAATAGATTAACAACTGGCATATCTTCAGAACTAAATACTTGTGTGTCTGAAAAAATATCCTGCGCTTCTGGATTTAATTCAGCTGATAAAGTTTCTGCAAAGCGAGAAATATCTTCGAAGCGCCGATAAGTATTATCAAGTGCATATTGCAAGTCTTCTTCAGAGATAAGCGCTCTTTTAATTTTTTCTTGTAAAATCCGCTCTAGCTCTTCTTGCGCAATAAAATCTTGTGGATCAATCATCCCAACTAGCAATCCATCTGGTTCTCTTTTTAAGACAATTGCACGAAAATGCCGAGCATAGAACTCAGGAAGCAACCTTACTAAATTAGAATCTAATGGGTAATCTTTAAGATCTACAAATGGAATATGTAATTGCTCTGATAGTATTCTTAATAAATTCACTTCATCAATATAGCCTAATTCAACAAGAATTCTCCCGATTTTTTTTCCTGTTTTTTCTTGCTCAGCTAATGCCGTAGTTAATTGTTTATCTGTTATTAATTTTTTTTCCAACAGCATCTCGGCTATATAACTTTTTTTACTCCTTTGCATTATCATCCTCTTGTAATGCTTGTAAACGATTCTGCAAGTACGCAATCGACGCTGGGTTTAAATGCCCTTCTGTAACCGCTCGCGTATAGGATTGAATAGCATCTTTTTTGTATCCTAATTTATCCAAGGATACGCCCAATCCAAACCACCAACTTCCATTATGAATATTTACATTCAGTAATTCTTTATATAATTTTACCGCCAACATATTTTTGTTTATCCTTTCATAGAGAGCAGCAATTAAAGCATAATAGTCAGGGTTATCTACCAATGATGGTGAAACTTGCTGTAATAATTGGATAGCTTCACTAGCTTTTCCTTGCTGTGCTAATACCCGTGCTTTTAATTCAAAAAATGGCACATAATCTGCTGATAAATTTAATCCCGCATCGATAACTTGGATAGCCTTGTGTGTATTGCCTTGATCTATGAGTAGGGCTACGAGCGACACGCGAGCATTTTTATAACGTGGATCTACTTTAAGAATAGAAGACAATTGCTTAATCGCTTGTTGATGATAACCATTTCCCACCATACTTAAAGCGTCTTGATATTGCTGTAATAATAAGGTTTGCACAGCAGGAGTTTTAGTAAAATCATTTGACTCCGAGATAAGCGGTTCAGTTACATGATGACTAGCTATAGCAACCACAAGTTCTGGATGGTTTTTCTCATCATTGAGATTGATATATTTTACTATGGCATCAGGCGCGATGGTGAAAGTAACCCGCATATCTCCATGAATCTCTTCTGCACTCAGCCCTTGTATTGCCGTATGCAAATACCGAACCGGAGGAAGAGCCGACTGCAAATGGGCATGATCTAAAATAAGAGATAGCCTATTATGCATACCATCGCTGCTTAAACGGTATAGAACCGCATGATCAAGCAAGAAAGACAGTTCAGTAATATCATCTTTGACTTGTAAGGTAATACCCGTAACATTCGCGGGTTTCAACCAAGTATTATTATCTTCATTAACTAATGCTACAGGTTGTACTAACACATGCTCATTAAACGTCTTTTGCTTTAGTAACGGTGGTTTTTTCTTATAACTCAAAAAAATAATAACTGTAATCAAGATAAAACATAAGAGTAATCCACTTAAAAAAAGCATCCTTTTGCGCAAGAGAGAAAATTTTCCACGTAATTGGATATCTCCTAATGTAGTAAGAGGAATATAACGCGAGGACGACTCGCGTTTTTCTAACTCTTTGAGCATATTATTAATAAGGCTCATATTTAAGCGATACTTCCTATTAAATAAATAACCAGCATTAAAATAAGAACTATCATGCTTATCCCCAACCCTAGAACCAGCATATTTTGCTTATTGGGTATGTTAGCTATTTCAGTATCCTGTACAGCTAATCGCATTAGCTTATGATCAATTAGTTTATCTCCCTTCCCGTAAGCTGCTAACAGTGCTTTATGCGACAAAATATTTACTATTCTGGGGATACCCTCACTCGCTTTATACATTAAATTTCTTGCTTTTTTTGTAAATAAGTTACCTTGTGTATAACCGGCTACCGAAAGGCGATGGTGCAGATAAAAATCGAGATCCTCACGGCTCATTAATGGCAGTATATAAGAAAAAGTAATACGTTGTTTTAATTGTCTAAAGCTTGGGTCATGCAGACGTTTGTTTAATTCTGGCTGTCCAAATAACACCACTTGTAAAAGTTTGGTACTTTCTGTTTCAAGGTTAGTCAATAAACGTACGGTTTCAAGACTATCGTCACTTAATGCTTGTGCCTCATCAATCAATAACACAACTTTTTTTCCCGATGCATGTAATGTAATTAAATGTTGGTAGATAGCGGTAAGAAGTTCATGTTGATCTTGCCACCGCACAGGGTCTAACCCTAATTCACGCGCAAATGCCTTGCGTAATTCCACTGGCGTCAAATCAGGGTTGGGAATATAAGCTGTTACATAAGTATCATCCAAACTATCTAACAATTTTCTGCATAATAATGTTTTACCAGAACCAACCTCGCCAATAATTTTTATAAACCCTTCACCACTATGAATACAAAATTGTAACGTGGTAAAAGCTTCTTGATGTCCCTTAAGTTGGCAAAAAAAATTAGGATTTGGCGTTAAACTAAATGGTAACATTTTTAATTGGAAAAACTCTTGATACATTTTTCTATCCTTAATTTGTATCTGTCCGCTCTGCCTCGTTGCCAAATACCTTAGCTAGCCCACCTTCATGGAATGGTCGCTTCAACATATGGAATGCGCCCTCTTCCTGTTCAAGACTCTTTATCATGGTTCGATTATTGGCTACTACTGGTCTCAGCAAGATAATCAATTCAGATTTAACCGCTACTTGCTCAGTACGACGGAACAGCACACCCAAAAAAGGGATCTTCCCTAGCCATGGTGTTTCAATAATCACTTCATTAGTGTTGTTTTGCATCAAGCCACCAATCACTACTACCTGCCCATTTTTAGCTCTAACAATGTTATCGGATTCTCTAATCGTACTAAATGCCATAGGTAAATTGAGTGTATTAGGTGTATCAGGCGCTGTAGAGCCTAATCCAATCACTTTATTTTGTGAGGTAACTCTACTAACACTAGGGTGAATGTGTAAGACTACATTACTATCCCCACTAATTTCCGGAGTTACATCAAGGGTAATGCCAGAAAAAAATGGTGTTAAAGCTACATTCTGCGAAGGCAATGTATTTGAGCCAACGATGGTATTAGTAGTGGATACCCCAGTCACAAAAAACTCATCAGAGCCCACTTTAATTACTGCTTTTTGATTGTTTACTGTAGAAATATGTGGGCTAGATAGCACTTGCACATTTCCTTGCGATTGCAATAATTCAATCAATGTTTGAAAGTCACCCTTAGTGCGAATTGCAAAAATACCATTTAACGTAGTTAACCCTGTATTTTCGAAAGGGCTATTCGCAGACTGCCCCATACCAGAATTCGTGCTTCCTGTGTTATTCAATCCAGCATAAGCCGGATTCGCTAACACACTCCAGTCCACACCAGCCTTAAATTGATCATTCAAGGTTATTTCAAGAATTTTAGCTTCTATAATAACTTGACGATTTAAACTAGACTGCAAACTATTCACATAACGACCGACTCTATGCAGTTCTGTCGGATAAGCACGCACAACAATCACGCCTGTCTGTGCATTGACCGTTACCGACTGCCCAGCTTGTTTTCCTATCATACCCTGAATAGTAGTCTCTAAATCTTTCCAAAATTTCATCTCTGTGCGTGTTTCAATGCTACTAATTGTTCCTGCACCTGCAACAGGAAAATTACTGCCTACTGGAGATGCAGTTGGCTGAGGATAGGAAATTGGCTGCCCAGGCACAGAAGCACCTGTTGTTGTGATTCCTACTATATTACTAACTTGACCAGTAGTGAGCTGTGTATACGATCGCCCAGTACGTTGCACATCTAAATAATTAATATGGAATATTTGCGTCTCTAATCGAGGAGCCAGTACTTCATATCCATAAGACATGCGATGATATTCATAACCATAAATATCACGTATTGCATCTAATGTTTGTTCTAGTGTCACATTTTTTAATTTCAAAGAAATCGTACCACTCACATTAGGCTGCACAACCATATTCATTGGGGTGCCTGCGACCAGCCCCATAAAAAATTCGCGTGCCGGTGTATTATTAGCCGTAATATCAAATCTAGGTTTTTCCTGCCGAATAGGGTTAACATAATGCGATAAAGGAGGGAGTAAAGCAGTATTGACTTTAGATGGTACTTTGCTGCCAGAAGGTGTCGATAGCCCTTCATTAATCGCAATACTTTGTTGCATGGTATTTTGAATTTGCTGCCCTGCAGTAGGATGAGTAGGTGAAATGGTACGACAACTTACTAATAAACATATAAGAAACAACACCGCCCACAAAAATAATTCCTTCACTTTCATTAACATGCCAATGAGATCCTTTCTAATAACGCTTTTTTTTAATCGCTGGGACAAGCTGTAATATTTGCCGCTCATTCTCTGATCCAACTAATTCTACCGTATAGGGTGTAATAGCGGTAACAATAAATTGGCCTAATCTATCTCCCTCTCGCACCGGTTGGCCACCCACTATAGCTATTCTACGCCCATTCTGGATAAAAACGGCCGTTAATATATAAGATTGGCTAGAAAATTTACTATCCTTGGCATCAACATAAGGCGGGCGAGTTGGATCAGCCACCTCAGTAAATCCCATCAGCAAAAGTAAACTAAAAGATAACAAAACAATGGCCCTCTCCTTCTTCCCTGTCATGATTCCATCACCCGTTTGTTCCATAAAAAATAGAAAATTCTAATTCTACTTTTGCAATAGGATATTGTGTCACTTGATAGCTCAAACTATTCCAGCGAACATTAGGCAGTACTCCTTCTAAATACTGCAAATAATTTACTGTATCAAAAAAATTACTATAAATAGTTACTAAGAATCGCTGCTCAGATACGGTAGACGCTCCTGATACATTAGGTAAAGAATAAGGAGACTCAGGAAAGTTTTTAATTTGCACTAAAGTCACATTTCTTTTTTCTTGTAAAATAGTATTAATAATATTTTGCCATTGTTGACTGATGGGTAGCTGTAATAAAGATAATGATTTTCCTTTAAGATGACTGAATAATTGTCGTTGTTTAAGCCATTGTTGATAACGTGGCTCACGACTTAATTGATTTATAGCTGCAACTTGTTGTTTCCAGCCCCCTGCTTGATCAGAAAGCAATTTAATATCTAATTTTAATACTTCCTCCCGCTTATCAAGCCCCCTGAATAATCCAAAATTAAAAATGACATAAAGCAACGCCCACATTAACAACAAAACCAATATTCTTTCGCGGTCAGAGCGCAATTCATACCATTGTTTAAATAGTAAAATATATTGCCTCATGTCTTCTTCCCAATATTAAACTCAAAAATCAATTTTTCACTTTCATCTTTTTTACTGATATTCTCTATATTACTGACGCTTGATCCCAACTCATAAAAAATTTTTTCCCGCATAATACTTTGCAAATAGAGTTGCAATTGATTTGCGCTCAAGCTTTCCCCCTTAAGAGTCACCGTTTTTCCGCCATCCATAATATGGATTTTTGTTAGCCAAACATTGGGAACAACATTTCTGGATAATGCCATTAATTCTTGAGAAAAAAGCGTACGATTAGTAAATGTCTCTAAGATTTTTTCCTGAAAGAGAATGTTTTTCTGTAATACATCAGGATTATTGGAAAAAAAAGCAGGTAAATAACGACCCTTAACTTGCAAGAACTCATTCTGTAATAAGGAAATTTGTTTTTGAATATGGGTTTTTTTTCTTTCTAAATAATACACGTGCCATAAGGAAAATAAATAAACTAAGATTAACCACCCAACAAAAGCTATGTTACCTAACCATAGTCTTTGCCAAGTCAAAATTATTTTTTGTGGAGAAACAACTTTTAAGTGTTGGTATAAATTAATTTCCTGCTGCAACATCATCTTTTTCCTTACGCAGCAAACTACCTAACATTAATAATTGCTTATTTTCAATAACTGCATCACTAGGGGTGATAAAATTCACAGAAAAAGGCTGTATAGCCAATAATAAATAATGGGAGAGAACTTTAATTAAGTCCGTTAAATCATCTCGTTCTGAGCCAATAAAAACCCTAGCGGGACGTGCATAACGCCACTGGTGTTGAAAATAATCGAAATAACGCGTTATATCCAATGAAAACTGTTCACTGTAGTCTGTAGATGTTGTTAATGATGCAGATAATTTAATATGACGAGAAAAATACAGAATTTTTTTACAAGTAATGTTAAAAATAGCTGCATTTTTATAAAAATAGATAAATCCTGTGCTTTTTTCATCATCTTCAGACAAGGCTGTTAAATTACGCATAGCCAATTCAGGAATATCAATAACAACTACTTTTAACCCTGCATGCTTTAACATATTGGTCATATCAGTCAAAAATTGATTTTTTGTTACTACAGCCGCAATCATAGGTTGTGATGGCATGGATTTTTTTTCGGGTAAAGAAAAATAATCCATGACCGCATCTTGTATAGGAAAATTGATCAAGCTTTTAATTCGCCAACTTAATGCATCACGTAATTCATTTTCTTTGACCGGCAAATAATCTAATAAAAATAATTGGTAATCTTGTGGAGCCAAAAGCCAATAAACTGGTATATTTGCTAATTGATGATCTTTGACTATGTTGGCTAAATTAGACGTAGCATTAATAATGTCACTGTAAGATAGCGTTTTAGATAATAACACCCGCATAGATTCCGGTGTTTTATCCACATGCAGAATAGAGATATTCTGAGCTGATATCGTAACGCAACAACGTTGCGTGGTAGTAAGAGCAATGTCTCTTTGCAAAAAATCAGCTATTCTATGCTTTGCTTTCTCCACATAGTTTGCAAGTTGCATGAATACCCTGTCCTTTGGTTATATCATAGTAATCTTATGATATATACCCGAAGAGTTGCACTTTTAGGTGTTTAAAATGACACGCTTCGGGTATATATAATCCGTAAGATATAATAACATAAGAGTTATCTTATCATTAATATAGCGTGATAAATACGGATGTTAATAATAACCCCTCCCCCTATAATAAATACTCAAGGGTTCACCCTTGTGGAATTTATCTTGGTTATTTTACTAATGAGCATCATCAGTATTGCCATATTGCCACAATGGACTGCCACCACCTTAAATGTAGAGTTTGAAGCAAGAAGAATATTAAACGATATTCGCTATACCCAGGCATTAAGTATGGCGACAGGGCAACGCTATCGTTGGGTCCGCACCTCTGCAACCACCTATCAAATCATTAATTCGGCAGGCACAGCACTAATCTTGCCTTCGGGAAGCACACAAGCAACGCTTACCAGTAATGTCAGCTTTGGGGCATTCACTAACTTACCGAATAATCTTATTGCTTTTGATTCAACGGGCACACCTTATACGGATACTGGCTCGCCGGGTACACCATTAGCTGCAACTGCGATCATCCCAGCAGTAATAGGCAGTAATACACGCTCAATACAAGTCACCCCTTCTACAGGTTATGGAGCGCTGCAATGATAAAGTTCGCCCATTTCTCCTATAGAAAAAATATATGCGGTTTTACTCTGATTGAGATTTTAGTATTCATTGTCGTATCCAGTATATTAATGAGCGTTATCTTGATTGGTGCTACAACTGCACTACTTAACACACCGAATGTACATCAACAATGGGTGGCATTACGAACAGTGCAGACTTGCATGGAATGGTTTTTAGGGCAACGTCACTTAAATGGTTACACTTCTTTGGCTTGCCCTAGCACCCCAACTGCTTCTGTATGTTCCGCACCAGCGGGTTATAGCATTAGCACTGCAGTCAGCTGTACCACATGGAATAGTGATTCCACATATAAAACACTTTCCATCACAGTAAGTGGTGTAGCTGGAGCATCCGCCAGTGTACAAATAGGAGATTATTAGTTTTGTCACAATCCCTTGTAATTTGTCATTTTAAACGCCTAAAATTGCGACGTCTCGGCTATAAACATCGCGGGTTTACTTTTATTGAGATGGTTATATCGTTAGTGATCATGGCTATTATCAGCATCGTCATTGGCAATATTATGCTACAAGGATACCAAAACTTTCTAACAGCTAATAACATTAATGAAGCCGATTGGAATGGATTTGTTGCATTAGAACGCATCGTCGAAGATATACATAATATTCGTTCTGCGGCGGCTATTACTACTATCCAACCCAGTGATTTTAGCTTTACTGATATGAATGGTAATAATGTTCAATATCAAATTAGCGGCAGCTCACTATTGCGTAACTCACAAACATTAGCCAGTGGCATTCAAAGCTTTTCTTTCAGTTATTTAGATAAAAATGGCTCGACAACCTCTACCGCCGCTAATGTACGGTACATCACGACAACCATTTTGCTAACTCAAGGTATTTCTTTTGCAACTACAGCCGCGACACGAGGGATGTTATGAAAAAACTTGTTTCATTACAGCGACAACAAGGCTATTTTCTTTTTATTGCTGTCATTTTTATTCTAGTAATCGGCATTATGGGATCTTTGATCGCTTATATGTTTTCTAATAAAGCGCCGATTAGTGTAGCAGAACAAAATGGTCTAAAAGCATTTTATATTGCGGAATCTGGATTGGAAATTGGTGCTCGACTTTTGACCATGCCTAACATCACAGGCACACCCATTCGTCTTGCTTGTAGCAGTATTACCGGTAGCGCTGCCATTACTAATGCCAGCTTAGGAGACGGTACGTTTACTATTACCACTATTAATAGCTCACCTATTTATACAATGAATACGCTCAGTGCTGCTATTAGCTCTTCTGTTACCACTATCCCTGTAAGTGGTATTTCCGGATTTGCTAGTCAGGGTCGCATTATGATAGATCGTGAATTAATGGATTATGCTAGCATATCGGGTAACTCGTTTATTGAAGTCACTCGTGGGACAGGTGGTACCACAGCAGCAAGCCATGCAAACAGTACAAGTATCAGTCAATATCAGTGCTCTTTTAATATTCAATCAGGCATTCCTAATCTCACCTCACCAGTAGCACAACGTAATATTCAAACCAATGTTCAACTACAAGAAGGCTGGACTGTAGGTAATAGATCAGGCAATAATTTTGTGTTATCCCGCTGGAATCGCCCCACAGAAATAGCTTGGACTAATGTTACTGTAGCAGGTGGCAATGATGCATCAAACTTAAATAGCGTGAATATGCTATCCAATGCAGAAGCCTGGGCAGTAGGTAATCGAACTAATAACCACCTTATCTTTCTTCACTGGAACGGGAGTGCCTGGTCGTTAAGTACTTTAACAGGTTGCAGCGGCCAAGATTTACTCGGTGTTTCTGCTGTTTCTTCCCAAGAAGCCTGGGCCACTGGTGTACGTTATCGTGAAAACTGTGCTGGCTCTGGCCCACGACGTTATACTATTGCGCGCTGGGATGGCAGCACCTGGAGTTTACTCACTCCTGCTTCTTCTCCCAGTATCCCTGCTGACAATACGAGTAATCAAACTTTGAATGCCATCCATGTCATTGATACCGATAACGATGGCATAGGAAATATTGGATTCGCCGTTGGGGATAATGGCACTATCTTACAATATGATGGTTCAAACTGGACATCTGCTACCAGCCCGGTTACCAATAATCTATTTGGTGTATACGCGGTTTCTGCCACAGAAGCATGGGCAGTCGGCGCATCTGGGAGAATATTAAAATGGAATGGTAGCAGTTGGAGCACTGTCACCTCTCCTGTCACAACTACTTTAAATGCGATTAAAATGGTAGACACGGACGGAGACGGTACGGCTAATTTTGGTTTAGTAGCCGCAAACAGCGGCAGAATACTTTCTTATAACGGCTCAACATGGTCTTTTGTTGACTTGGGAGGCACGAATCTCTTTAGTGTGGATATTATTAACCAAAATGATGCATGGGTAGCGGGTGCGAGTGGTACCACTATGCATTGGGATGGCAGTACCTGGACAGAAATCGAGTCTGGCACCAATAATCGACTTAATGGAATTAGTGTTATAGGGCCAGCAAAAAATCCTAATTTTACTTGGAAACAAGTGTTTGGGTAACCCTAGAGCCGGCCGTTGAAATCGTCTTTAACACTTCGCAAAGATAGTCAATATCCTGTTGTTGATGCGCAGCACTTAAACAAAATCGGATACGGCTTTGCTGTATGGGTACAGTAGGTGGTTGAATAGCTGCAGCAAGAATGCCGTGACTTTCTAGATAATGACTCATATCACGGGTTTTCTTTGCATCACCAATAATCCACGGCACAATATAGGAATTCGAAGTGCCATAATTTAACCCATGATCAACAAAAAATTTCCGTACATACCTAGCATAAGCATGCAAACGCTGACGCTCTTCTGTAAGCTGTGGAATAATTTCTATCGCTGCAGAAATAGCACCTAATATAGCGGGAGGTAATGCAGTAGAATAAATTATTCCCCTACACTTATGTAATAAGTATTCACGCAACAACCAGGAACAACCAATATAGGCCCCAAAACTTCCTAATGCTTTACTAAATGTCCCCATAATAATATCAATATCCTTACTATGTGAAGACGCTTCACCCCAACCTAATTCTCCTCTTGCACCCACAGCATGAGCATCATCAACATATAATAAAGCCTGATATTGCTTAGCCAACGCGATATAGCTTGCAAGATCAACAATATCTCCATCCATGCTATATAAGGATTCAATTAAGATAAATTTAGGACAAGATTGAGTAGCGGTTTTTTCTAGCAACTGCGCCAAATGCGCTAAATTATTATGACGAAATCGGTAGAAACGTGCCGCATGGCGAATACCACCTTGCAAACTGGTGTGACAATAGCGGTCACAAAAAACCAATGGCTTCTCTGTTAATACGTGTGCATCAAACAATGCTTCCAGTACGCTAATATTAGCTTGATAGCCGGATGGGAAAAGAAGCGTAGTTTCTTTTCCTAGTGCTTGAGCAAGCTGCTTCTCGATCTGGTCGTACACCTCATGATTACCTCTTACCAAACGCGAAGAACTCAATCCTGCTCCCCATTGTTTTATAAAGGCTTGACTACGCTCATTAAGCATAGGATGTTTAGTTAATCCAAGATAATCATTTGCAGAAAAATCAATTAACCGTCTTCCTTGACGGTAAACATAGACTGAAGAATCATGTTGTTTCCAGGTATAACTTTTTAACTGCCGTGGGAACTTATTCTCTTGTAAAAATCGTTTATAATAATCTTGTTTATTCATTATATAACTGCATGTACTCTATCTTTTTTAATACGCCGGGCTTGGCAACCTTCATTACTGGTTTCGGCAATAAACCGTACTGTATCGCCTATTATAAGTTGATCAAACGTTGGGTGAGCAATATTTGTCATCCCAAAATAATATTCATCTCCATTCATCCCTTGAATAAACCCATACCCCTCCTCAGAAAATAACTTTATTATAGTGCCATGCATATATTCTTCATGTTTTTTAACGCGACCATGCAATTTTCGTGCATAACTTTCTAACTGCCGCTGAATAGCATTAAATGCATCCCGAATCGCCACATAAACATCTGTATTACATTTGTGATTAGCCACTAATTCTTTTCCAGGAACTAATAGGTCTATTCTCACATTAAATAATTTACCTTGGTGTTGATGTTTTTGCACTACTTCAATTACCACATGACACTGAGTAATGCGATCAAAATACCGATTTAATTTTTCAGCTTTCTTATGGAGATGGTCTTCTAACGCGGGTGAAACAAACATATCGCGGGTGGTAATTTGGACGGCTAACATACGTTTTCTCCTCGTTATTAGAAGTCTTATATGTAGACTAACTGGTGCTTCTAATTAGGACCTGTAATTAACGCCAGGCCTTAGTAATTGTGTCTTATATTTTTAGTATAGACGAGGAATCAATAAGGATTTTAGTTGTTGAAAAATAATAGGTTTTTAAACTTAGACCCTAAAGCAATAGCTCTTCTGTTAACGGTGAAAAGTACTTATTGACCTCTGCTGCCGTCACTGCCTCTAAACTGCTTGGTTGCCATCGGGGGGATTGATCTTTATCTATAATCACTGCACGTATCCCTTCACGAAAATCATGTTCTTGCAAAAAACGGCTGACTAAACGGTATTCTAACCGCATACAATCATCAAAGTGCAAATTTGCACCCTCATGGAGTTGACGCAAGGTTACTTTTAAACTAGTGGGTGATTTTTTACGCAATGTCGCCGCTACATCCGATCCCCAAGCATCCGTACACGATTCTAAAGCGTATACTATCTCTTCAACCGTTCGATGACTAAAACAAGCATCAATGTTTGTCCGTGCCTGAGATAAAGTAGTCGGCGGTGTAGCCAAGTTAAATTGATTAAGAACAGTTGTAACAGATGCATCAGCGTCGTGACCAAACGCTGTCTCTGCTAATGTAGAAATAATAGTTTTTAAAGCATCGCGTGACACAAGATACTGAGTAAGTCCAATAGCACAACAATCGCTGTAATTAATGCGTAACCCCACCAACCCTAGGTAGTAACCTATCTTCCCCGGTAGCCGTGGTAAAAAATAACTTCCACCCACATCAGGGAAAAAACCAATCCCCGTCTCTGGCATAGCAAAAACTAACCGTTCTGTGGCAACACGATGAGAACCATGGATAGAAATACCGACACCACCGCCCATGGTAATGCCATCCAGTAGGGCAATATAAGGTTTAGGATAATGATAAATACGTCGATTTAGCCGATATTCATCACGAAAGAAATCTGTTAACGTTGCTTCATGATGCAACCATTTATCATAAGTAAATCGTAAATCACCACCCGCACAAAAAGCTCGGCCTTCTGCGGCCTGAATAACAACTGCTTTAATATGATCTGCCTTTTCCCATGCGATGAGCTGTTTTTCCAAAGATAAAATCATTGTATAGTTAAGCGCATTTAGCGCTTCTTGTCGGTGTAAAGTAATAACACCTACATTGCCATGGTTTCCCGTCACTTCTTCAAAAAGTATGTCCTGTGACCCCATCTTTATTCTCCAGAAAACACTGGCGTACGTTTTTCTAAAAAGGCTTGTACACCTTCTTTTTTATCTTTTGTACTACAGCAAACAGCAAAATGCGCGGCCTCTAAGGCTAATCCATCCTCTAAGGTTGCATCATAACCACGCTGAATCACTGTGATAATACTATTTATAGCTGTAGGGCTATATTGAGTCAGATTGTGCAATAGTTCTTTAGCACGAATAATTAAATTTTCAGCAGACACTATTTCATTAACCAACCCAGAGCGATACGCTTCGTCCGCAGTAATAGGCCGGCCTGTTAAACAAAATTCCAATGCTCTACCTTTTCCGACCAAGCGAGCTAATCGCTGTGTTCCGCCGAAACCAGGAATAATCCCCAATTTAATTTCTGGTTGGCCTAAAAAAGCATTATCTGCGATAATTCTTAGAGTAGCTGACATAGCTAACTCACAGCCGCCGCCCACAGCAAATCCATGAATAGCTACCAATGATGGTTTACCTAATTGTTCTAATGCATCAAATACGGCTTGTCCTTGCTTTGCAAACTCTAACCCTGTTTTACTATTTAATTGCGCTAAGCCTTTGATGTCCGCTCCAGCACAGAATGCTTTACCTTCCCCTGATAACAAAACAGCCTTAATTGTCGAATCCATTTTAGCCTGTAAAAACAATTGATGCAGATGGTTAAGCAATTCAAAAGAAAGTGCGTTGCGTGTTTCTGGACGATTCAAAATAACATGTAAAATCCCTGATGCAGTCTGTTCCGTTTTTATAATTTTCGACACATTATTCATAAATTATGTTTCCCTAAGCAGACACTTTTGATTGTTGTTTATGTTGTCGGCGTTGCTCAGCGTAAAGAGCTTCTTCTGCCGTTACCATACCGACCGCATTACCATCAAGATCAACACGCGCTGTGCCGACCAGTACACGCTTATGATAAGCTATTGTGTTAACATAATAATTTAAGCTTTTTATCATACAAGCCTTATCATTAATAACTACATCCTCCAACCCACCTAGCCGCTTTACTAAATCTTGCTTGATACCAACTTTTAAGGGCTGTATTTCATTAGGGTCCTTAAAACAGCATGGAAAATGCGCTTTTAATAACTCCACTCCATATTGAAAATAATCCAGCATGGCTGATTTTTGCTTTTTTAATATGGTCTTTTTCTTTTCTGATGTTCCAACCAACTTAAATGCAGCAGCTTCCAATTGCTCTTTTAAGCTCGAGTTACTCATAAGAAAACAACTCCTTCAATCAGATTACAAAAATGTTACCGATCTTTACCCGAAGCGTTGCACTTTTAGGTGTTTAAAATGAAACGCTTCGGGTATTTTATAAAACATTATTGCATTAATTACCATCTCTATTAGCTTATAACCTTTAATACAGCATCATTAGGTTCTGCTGATACCTGTAAGATTGCTGCATATAGGTTACTTTACCTGTTTTGCCAATAATAACAATAGCCATAGAAAGTCACTGATAGGCCTCTTATTTCGAAATATCATAATGAGAATTGCTGGCCTGTTGGCCTCCGCATGTTTATTGCTGTTCATTTATGTTAAAATAAATAGTTTATAAAGATATTATAAATTTTTATTATGTTAAAGTTAAAGCCTGGTGAAATACATGTTTGGTCTACTATCCTCAACATTCATCCAGTTCAAGAACAACAATACTTAACTTTGCTTAGCAAAGATGAAATTACTCGCGCTAATCATTTTTATTTCCAAACACACAAGCAACGATTCATCGCGGCTCATGGCATCTTGCGCAAACTGCTCAGTTTATATCTAAATATAAAGCCTCAAGAAGTTCAATTTTCATATAACCAATATGGTAAGCCATTCTTACCTGCTACTAATCACTCAATTTTACAGTTTAATCTAGCGCATTCACATGAAATGGCTGTTTTTGCTTTCACTAAACATCATGCGATTGGTATAGATATAGAAAAAATAGAACAAAAAAATCACCTTACTTTAGCAAAAAGATTCTTTAGTGATGAAGAATATCAATATTTATCACAACTCCCTCATAGCGAGCATACACACTGTTTCTATACTATATGGGCACGTAAAGAAGCGTTAATAAAGGCGATAGGAAAAGGTTTATCTATCTCGCTATCGTCCTTTTCAACAGTGTCTATTGACACACCGAAAATATTGATAGAAAACCAACTTTGGCACGTACAAGATATTCCTATTCATTCCAACTATGCAGCAGCGATTGCTATGCCAGAAAAACCATATAAAATTATTTACCAACCATTTAACCCTCAGCAAGAGCTCAGTTAATTTGTCTAGACTTAGGGCCCTCGCATAAGTAACTCATACATCTTGCATCCCATTATGGCATCATCTTTAAACGTTCCTCAGTCGAAAAATCTCGAAATACCTCAAGTATTCCTACGACTTTTCTCCTTCCGGTACGTTCGAATCTGATACCATACTGGGCGCAATATGTATGAGTTATTTATGCGAGGGCCCTTATGTTAAATTCTCCCATGTGCTTGACAAATAAAACACTTTATACCTATATATGCATTAAATGTCGTCTGTTGCGCCCGTAAAAATCAAAACCATGATATAATATTTTTATCCTGCTATAAAAAATCAGATGTAGAGGAAGAAAAATATGGAAAAATATAACCTAATGGATAACTGTAAAACCTTCGTCGAGTTAGTTAATCAAACTCACTCACCAGAACAGGAACCTAACGCTTTATTAGTAAAGCGCTACTTGGAGCAAAACATAGAAATTCTGAATGAGATATTATTATGCAGCACCGAACATTTAAAAAAATTACATTCTGTCAAGGAAAGTAATGAAATTATCTGCATTCAAGCAAAACTAACTCATGATATTAGCAAAAAACTCATGTATGCAGCGCAACAATTTATGAGTAATTCGCTAGGTAACGTGGGTGATTATAATGAATGGCTAAAAGCGCATTGTGACTTCGCTACTGATTAGAGATGGCAAATTCTTACATCATATTATATTGTGGGCCACTCCCGCCTTCCGGTGGAGTCCAGACGATATTTTGTGTTGGATCTTTAATATCACACGCTTTGCACTGAATACAGTTAGCCGCATTAATTTGCAAACGTGGTTGCTTATCATCTTGAATAATTTCATACACGCCGGCTGGACAATACCGTTGTTCTGGAGATTGATATTCTTGCCAATTTACTGTTATAGCTATCGCAGGATCCTTCAGTTGTAAATGACACGGTTGATTTTCCTCATGACGGCTATTGGTTAGATATACAGAGCTCAATAAATCAAAAGTCTCTTGATTGTCATGCTTAGGATAAGCTATAGATTGACACTGATCTGCTTTTTTAAGTACCGCATAATCAGCATGATTATGTAATGTCCACGGTGCTCGCCCACGGAAAAGATAGGTATCCAACCCCGCATAAACTAATCCAGGCCACAATCCCCAGCGCATAGCGGGTCGGATATTACGAGCTCGATATAGATCTTCCCATACCCAACTTGTTCGCAAATTTTTAGGATAACTCGTACATTCTACTGTCTCTGTATGATGAGTTAACATAGAAAACATGCTTTCTGCAGCCACCATCCCAGATTTCATGGCATTATGAATTCCCTTAATTTTCGGCACATTAAGAAATCCTGCCGCACACCCAATAATAACTCCACCAGGAAAAGTAAGTTTAGGAATAGATTGCAATCCACCTTCGTTCAGGGATCTTGCACCATAAGCGATACGTTTACCTGAGGTTAACATTGAGCGAATAACAGGATGGGATTTAAACTGTTGAAATTCTTCATAAGGATTAAAATAGGGGTTTTCATAATCCAATCCAACTACAAAACCGATAGCCAAATATTTATCTTCCAAGTAATAAATAAAAGAACCACCATATGTTTTATAATCAAGCGGCCAACCTATGGAATGTATAACCAATCCTGATTGATGCAATTCTGGAGGAATTTCCCACAATTCTTTAATACCTAATCCGTATGTTTGCGGATCTACATTATTACGTAAATCATAGCGCTCAAAAAGGCGTTGCGTTAATGAGCCACGGCAACCTTCAGCAAGTAACACTTGTTTAGCTAGTAACTCCATACCCGGCTGAAAGCGTGAAGTAGGTTGCCCCTGCTTATCTATTCCCTTATCACCAATCACCACACCACAAACACGATCCCCGTCGAATAAAGCATCAGTAACCGCAAATCCTGGGAAAATATTAACACCTAAATTTTCTGCATAGGCTGCTAGCCAACGGCATAGCTTACCTAGGCTAATGATATAATTACCCTGGTTATGCATTTGTGGTGGCGTTGGCAAAGTAAAAGCTTTTTTTGCGGTAAGAAAAAGCAATTTATCTTGTTTAACGGGCGTAACCACCGGGGCCTGTTGCTCTTTCCAATCTGGAATTAATTCGTTTAATGCTCGCGGTTCAAGAACAGCACCTGATAAAATATGCGCCCCTACTTCTTCGCCTTTATCCAACACAGCAATACTGTACGATTGATTATGCTGCTGGTTTAATTGGGCTAACCGTATAGCTGCAGATAGGCCAGATGGCCCAGCACCGACAATAACAATGTCAAATTCCATAATTTCTCGCGACATTCTTCTTATTCCTCTACATCATTTCTAATGCTACTGCTGTGGCCTCCCCACCGCCGATACATAAAGAAGCTATGCCACGTTTCAAGCTATACTCCCGCAATGCAGCAATTAATGTCACGATAATGCGCGCTCCTGTGGCGCCAATAGGATGGCCAAGCGCACAACCACCGCCATGAATATTTAATTTATCTCGAGGTATTTGTAAATCACGCATTGCTGCTAAAGCAACCACCGCGAAAGCCTCATTAATCTCAAAAAGATCCACTTTGTCAACAGACCAATGCACTTTCTCTAATAATTTATGTAATGCATTAATAGGTGCAGTAGGAAACTCACTAGGTTTTTTTGCATAACTACTATGCCCTACTATGCGTGCTAACGGTGAAATTCCCCGTTTTTCAGCCTCACTTAGTCGCATCAACATTAAGGCTGCCGCTCCATCGGAAATAGCACTGGAATTTCCTGCTGTTACTGTTCCTGTTTTTATAAATGCAGGAGAAAGTTGCGCCATTTTATCAAGATTAACTGCAAACGGTCGCTCATCAGTAGCAATAACTGTTTCTTTTTGTTTGGTTTTCTGAATAAGCGGAATTATTTCAAATTGAAATTTTTTTTCAGTAATTGCTTTACGCGCGCGCTCGAAAGAACTTAATGCATAAGCATCTTGCTCAGCTCGACTAAAACCATACTCCTTAGCACACTGTTCTGCAAAACACCCCATCGCTTGTCGCCCATCATAAGCATCTTCTAAGCCATCATAAAGCATATGATCTAGCAACTCTGCATGACCAAGACGATACCCAGACCGCGCTTTAGGCAGTAAGTATGGTGCATTAGTCATACTCTCCATCCCGCCAGCAATCACAATATCATTGGACCCGGCACACAAAATATCATGCGCTAGCATGACCGCTTTCATCCCCGAGCCACAAATTTTATTAATCGTGGTGCAAGAAGTACTATTCGGCAAATTAGCTGCCAAGGTAGCTTGTCTAGCTGGTGCTTGTCCTTGTCCTGCGGGTAATACGCATCCCATAATGACTTCTTGTACTTCACTCGCAGCCAGCGTGGAACGTGCTAATACAGCTTGTATAACATGAGCGCCCAGTTTTGGAGCACTAAAATCTTTTAACTCACCTAATAAGTTTCCTTGAGGAGTTCTGGCAATGCTTACAATAACAATTGGATCGTTAACCATATTATATTTCTCCATCATCATGAGTTCTGCTATGAATAAACCTAGAACTCATACAACACTAAATTCGCATCGGTAAAATTACTAATTCCTTGCCCTGTAAGTGTAACTGTCTTTGTAAAGTAAACGGTGTTTCATTATGTAAAAGACGCGTAATCCAGTTATCATGCTCAAAGATCAACTTACTAGAGAAAAACACACAGTTAGAGTATTTCTTCCCCACTTGTTCAGCAAGTTTAGATAACTCTTCTACGGTATCCGTACCATAGCCAGCATAAGCTTCGGCTGCCATACCATATTGATGGCAATAATCTACAAAATATTGCAAGCTCTTATTCACGTCGTGTTGCATTTTTTCTAACTGACTAGGCCCACTGAAACTTTCCACATCTACAATACCAATACTTAAGAATATAAAATTTTTGAAATGACGAGGAAACATACGCCATACATTTAGTAAAGTATGCATAGCTACCCCTTGGTTTTTCCCTACAAAAACCACGGCGGAAGGTTGTTGCGGATCAATAGGAACGGGCAGAATAGGATAAGCAATAGGTTGTTTTAATTGAATATCAATCTCTGTTAGTTTTTTGTTTACTCGGTAATAATGGCGCTTTATTAACAAACATAAAACTATCACGGTACATGTAACAATAACAGTTAACCACCCTCCCGATTGAAATTTTGTAATTAGGGTAATACACAACACACCGCTAGTAATAATGAAAGCTAACACAGAAAAACACAAACGCCATAACCAACGCGGCGAGGCCTTTTTACGCTTGGTTATCCAATAAATACTCAACCCTAATAATGATAAAGAAAAAGTAATAAATACATTGATGCTATAAAGTACGACTAAAATAGCTACCTGACCACCGCACCATAACAATAGAAGAATAGCAAAAACACCAAATAGAATAAGCCCATTCTGGATTACTAAACGTGTCGATAAATGGCGAAAACGATTCGGCACCCACCCATCAATAGCCATATTCGCCAAAACCGTAGGTCCTGCCAAAAAACCAGAATTAGCTGCAACAAATAATAACCCGGCTTCCAATATTAGCGTGATATATAACAATATCTGCCCCAAGCTAGCATCGCCCAAAATAGCATGAAAAACTACGGCATTTAGCGTTTTTCCAGGAACCTTCATGGGTCCCCAAAGTAAATATAAAAGAATAATACCCGCTGCAGTAAAGCTGAGAGAAATAGCCATATACAACATAGTCCACTTTCCTGTTACTACACGTGGCTCACGTAAACGATGTACATTATTAGATACGGCTTCTATACCTGTATAAGTACCAGCACCTAAAGAGTATGCATGCAAAATAAGGGCAAGAAACGGCAACCATCCCACTATTTGAATTAAAGATTTGGTTTCTTGAATAGTATCTGGTGCAATTAAGGTAAGTCCTTTATGATGCGCAGTAATACCATAAACAATTAATCCAAAGTGGATAATAATGAATCCAAGAAAAATAGGCATCAATATAAGAATGGATTCTCGCATTCCGCGTAAATTAATCACCAATAACAAAAAAATAAGTGCAACTTCAGCAAGTAATTTATAAGGTAGAAACGTCATCGGCAGAAAGCTGAAAATAGCGTCCATACCACTCGCTGCAGACACTGCGATAGTCAAAACATAATCTACAATTAACGCGGCGCCAGAAAGCAACCCCACATGAGATCCTAGTAATTGGGTTGCCACCTTATAACCACCACCGCCGCTAGGAAATAATTCTATGACTTGATTATAACCAAGCGAAATAACAAACACGGTAATTGCTGTAGCAATCGCAATATATAAAGCAAGATGAGTATGTCCACCTAATGCTAAATAAGCTTCTTCAGGACCATAACAAGAAGAAGATAATCCATCCGCCCCTAATCCTACCCAGGCAAGAAGTGCAATAAGTGAAATGTGGCGAGTAATCCCTGGATGAAATGGATTCAATGGACCGCCAATGAGAAATTGTTTCAATCTCACAATAATAGACATAAGCTATTCGTTTATATGAGTCATATCAAAGCGTATTATGACATACTTCGACCAGCAAGGCGTGCAATACGTTTTTCTAATGGTGGATGAGTAGAAAAAAGTCCTAACCAACGGGACTGGTGATTAATCTTTAAATTGGCTAATGCGGGTGCTCGATTATCTTCGACAGTTAATTTTCTTTGTAATTGTTGTAGGGCAGCAATCATTTTTTCTCGTCCAGCTAAGCGTGCACCGCCCGCATCCGCTCTATACTCGCGCCAACGTGAAAATGCTGCAACCACAATACTTCCTAATAATGTAAATAAAATATCAAACACAAAAGAAAGCACGGTATAAGTCAACATAGGAATACCTTCGCCTCTATCGTCATCACGAGACATAGCTATGGAAATAGCATAAGCCACAATACGCGACAAGAATAAAGCAAATGCATTAATAACCCCTTGAATTAATGTCATAGTAACCATATCACCATTACTGATATGCGAAATCTCATGTGCTAATACCCCTTCTATTTCACTGGTATCCATATTAGCTAACAAACCCGAAGATACGGCAACAAGTGAATTACGCCTAGAAGGTCCTGTAGCAAATGCATTCACCTCCGCTGATTGATACACTCCTACTTCTGGCATAGTCTGTAATCCGGCTTTTTTTGCTAGACGGTAAATGAGATCAATTAAAAAACGCTCATCACGTCGTGAAGTACGGGGATCAAGAATAACTACACCCATGGCCATTTTTGCCATCATTTTTGAAAACAGCAGTGAAATAAAAGCGCCTGTCATACCCCATATTGCGCAAAAAATGGCTAGCTGTTGGTAATCAATTCCGTAAGCCGTCAGATAAGGGCGTAATCCTAATACGCTGGTAATAATAGAGATAGTAGTAATGACTAAAATATTCGTTGCAACAAACAAGAAAATACGCTTAAACATACATGCCCTCGGTATGAGTTTAGGTTTATCAAGAGTTTCATACTGAGTTAGTTAACTGGCTTTGTACACCAAAATTAGCCCTGCAGGGATCCGACGCCTGCGCTACCCAAAACTACACATCTTGGAGGCCCCGGCTCACAGCGTCACCTTCTCGGGTATAGATAAACTAGTGTACAAAATCAGTTAACTAACTCAGCATGAAACTCCTGATAAAAATACCCTATTTCGCCTGCATACGTAAAGCACCATCTAGGCGGATTACTTCCCCATTCAACATAGAATTACTAATAATGTGTAATACTAATGCAGCAAATTCTTCTGGTCGTGCTAAACGTTTAGGAAACGGGACCATGTTGGCCAAAGCAGCACGGGCTTCCGGCGAAATCTTCTGAAACATGGGTGTATCAACCAATCCTGGGGCTATACCCATGACACGCACACCAAATTGCGCTAATTCTCGCGCTGCCGGTAAAGTTAAACTCACGATACCGCCTTTTGATGCACTATAAGCTGTTTGGCCAATTTGCCCTTCAAAGGCAGCAACCGACGCTGTATTAATAATAATGCCTCGCTCCTGTGTATCACCTAAAGGTACTAGCGTAATCATGGCAGCTGCGGCTAAACGCATTAGATTAAATGTACCAAGCAGATTAATATTTATTACTTGTTGAAACTCTTCTAAAGGCATGGGTCCTTGTGAATTTACCATACGCCGCCCATGTACAATCCCCGCACAATTAATACAAATACGTGCTGGCCCATGGTGCTCTTGCGCTTGTTGCATCGCCGCTTCAACGCTAGCAGCATTACTTACATCACAAGAAAATGCTAACCCATTGACTTCCGCTGCAATCTTTTTTGCAGATTCCACGTTAATATCAAATAATGCTATTTTTGCTCCCGCCTGGCCTAACATTCTTGCAGTTGCTGCCCCCATACCGGAAGCTCCACCACTGATAATAACTGCACAGCCTTTTATTTCCATTGCTATCTCCATTATTATTTTCATTCTTTACTTACAATGAGATAATGTTACTATTCTGATCGCTGTTTTAATACATAATGAACCTATTTTCCATTAATTAAGATCATCACCATGAAAATTTTAGTTGCAATAAAACGTGTTATTGACTTTAAAACATCGGTTCGTGTCAAAGCCGATGAAACCGATGTTGAAACCGCTAATGTTAAAATGAGTATGAACCCATTTGATGAAATAGCGGTAGAAGAAGCAATACGATTTAAAGAACAAGAAAAGGCAAATGAGATTGTTGTGGTTTCAATTGGCCCAGAACAGTGTCAAGAAGTGTTACGAACTGCATTAGCTATGGGTGCTGATCGTGGCATTTTGGTTAAAACAGCGCACACTCTACAACCTTTAATTGTCGCTAAAATTCTGCGCGCTATCGTACAACAAGAAAATCCGCGATTAATACTTATGGGTAAGCAAGCTATTGATAGTGATAATAATCAAACTGGGCAAATGCTAGCTGGCTTATTAAATTGGCCACAAGGTACATTTGCCTCCAAAGTGGCATGCGACAATACTTCTGTTACAGTAACTCGCGAAATCGATGGTGGGTTAGAAACACTTGCGTTAACATTACCTGCTGTCATTACTACAGATTTACGGCTGAATGAACCACGTTATATTTCATTACCTAACATCGTTCAAGCTAAACGCAAACCTATTCAGATGGTATCCATTGAAGAATTTAATGTTGATTTATCTCCACGTCTAAAAATATTGAAAGTAAAACCACCTGAAAAACGCCGCAGCGGTATTAAGGTCGCAACGGTAACTGAATTGGTAGATAAATTAAAGCATGAAGCACAGGTTTTATCATGAAAACACTATTAATCGCTGAACATAACAACCAAGAATTAAAATCAGTAACATTACATGCATTAACTGCTGCTAAAACGTTTAATAGTAGCATTGATATTATTGTCATAGGATGGCAATGCGATGCAGTCATTCAACAGGCCACACAGCTATCAGGTATACAACAAGTGCTCGCCGCACAAACAGAAGAATATACACATCAACTTCCCGAGAATTGTGCACCGCTGATTGCTGATATAGTAAAAGAACACAATTACTCTGTTGTCATGGCAACAGCTAGTACCTTTAGCAAAAACCTGCTTCCTCGTGTTGCGGCCTTACTTGATGTTACACTCATTAGTGATGTCACCGCGATTCTTTCCCCAGATACATTTGTTCGTCCTATTTATGCAGGAAATGCATTGGCTACTGTGCAAGACCTAGACACCATCAAGATACTCACCATTCGCAATACTGCTTTCCCTGCTGCTCTTTTAGTACACCAGAGTCCAGCAGCACCCATCGTGAATATTGATAAAAATTTTTCTAATGATTTGTCACATTTTATTAAACAAGAGCTCACGCAATCAACAAGGCCAGAGCTTACTTCTGCAAAGATTATTATTTCTGGTGGTCGCGGCTTAAAGAGCGCGGAAAACTTTAAATTACTCGAGTCTTTAGCTGATAAATTACACGCTGCCGTAGGCGCTTCGCGTGCTGCAGTAGATGCAGGTTTTGCGCCGAATGATTACCAAGTAGGTCAAACCGGTAAAGTAGTTGCACCTGATCTTTATATTGCTATTGGTATTTCCGGAGCAATTCAACATTTAGCCGGGATGAAAGACAGCAAAGTAATTGTTGCTATTAATAATGATCCTGAAGCTCCTATATTCCAAATTGCAGATTATGGCTTAGTCGGTGATTTATTTAAGATTTTACCTGAGTTGGAAACTGTGCTAAGTAAATAGCTACCCGCTTTGTTACTTTATAAGTAGTATAATTATAGAAGGATAGAAATTATCTCTTATTTTATATTACAGTATAGTGACCATGACAAACTCATATTCAAAACCAAATGAAGAAAGTGATGATGGCGAAAGTGGTGGAAATGGCAGTGATCTACCATTTATTTATCGCGATCCTTTGAGTGGGCCACAGCGTGACGATTTATTGCCAGAAAATGATAAAAAACGCTTACTCCAAGAACATCAAGTTTTACACGCAGGTTATGTCATCAAACAAAAACAAGCACGTGAACAACGCTCGGTCATCAAGGCGAATCCTCAAGCCTATTTTCAAACTGGCCTAATAGAACAAGGGTTTAGTACGGCTTATAAAACACATCCGATTAGTCGAAAAGCACAATTTGCTGGTATAGATAAACAAAATAACTTTATCCCGACAGAAAATCTGGCTGAAACTAACCAAGACAAACGTGAAGAGTTGCAATTGCAATTTCGCTTACAGCACCAACCTGAATATGCACCCGCTCACCGAAACCGCTTGCAACTGCGGCGATATTAGCAGCATGCCATCATGCAAACCCTAGCCGATACCATTCTTCAAGAAGACATACAGACTATTCTATTCTTATTAAATTCAGGAGAACCTATCGATCAACTAGATGAATACGGCTTCACACCATTGATTGAAGCCGCCATCGTAGATAATATCGATATTGTAAAATTATTACTGGAGTACCATGCAGACCCCAATCAGCAAGATACTACTGGAGGAACCGCCTTACACTGGGCTGCTGAGAATAATAATCTTGCTTTATGTGAGTTGCTATTAAAAAGTCATGCTAATCCTAATGCGGTTACTTTTGCTGGCCAGCCAGTATTAGTCATGCCATTATTACGCCGGCAACAATCCATAACAAAACTATTATATCAATACGGTGCCGATCAACTCTTTACTCAAGATTTTATTAACACAAAACTATTAGGACATGTCTTTGAGTTAGTTGGCACAGCCAACATTGTCAATCCCTCGCACCAATTTGTTGAAGTAGATTTTGAAGGATTTTTTATTGAGGTAACGCTTGCCTTAATTGCTAATTCACTTTATCAATTCCAACATCATTTTGCTGCTCGTACTTTACGCCATTATGCAGGGCTAACTTATCCAACGATTGAAGCTTTACAACGTGCATCCGAGATTATTAAATACCAACAATATCGCGTTGATATTCGTCAGCATCGTGAAAAAATTAATACTCTTCTTCAGAAAGAACCGCTAATCATCCCAATCGGTTATGAAGGGCATGCTATTACTTTTATAAAACAAGATAATATTATAGTTAAATGTGACCGGCGTGAAGAAAGCCGATTATATGATAATGTGATGTTTTATCGCATCACACAGCCAGAAAAAATGCATGTCCCATTTATTATGAATCTTATTTATGAAAAACAGTCTGGCCAATTTATTAATGAAGAATTACTGCATGTATTAGGATTACAGCCATTCACAGATTTAAAAATAGAAGCACAAATCAGCGGTAATTGCTCATGGGCCAATGTAGAGGCATGCATACCAGCTATTTTCTTATTACTCCTCATCCAAGCTGATCCACAAGATAAATTACTTGCTCATTACAAAACATTAGCACTAAAATTCTTTCATCATTGGCGTAGCTGGAATAAAAATCGCGCCTTGAAATTTTGCATACAAACCTTTAAAGAAACAAATACTATTCGTAAAGCCTGTAAAGCAGAAGTACTAGCCGCCATTCTATTTCAACATGCTAACACCTTAGACAAGGAAAGTATTTTGGCTATTTTAGAGTTGTTCATACACTCGCCTTACGAGTATATTTTGCGAAATTACTTGCATACTTATTACTATAATAATCCTACTGAAGAAGGTAAATATTTTGCTGAATTGCTGAAAATGTACGACTATTTAAAATAATTTAATCGTGTGCCGTCTTAAATTAATCTCCAGTAAACTATTTCCATTATTGCAATAACCTATTTTATTTAAAATTAAGCAGCATGTTTGCGCATTTTTATAATACAGATAAGCAATATAAGTGGAACCAAGATATCCGTCCAAAACCAAGATCCTGCATTACCTATAGCATAATTGTGATTGATAATCATTTGGTAAATGTGCTCCACTGCATCGCCCCATAGCCAGCATAAGTTTCCAATAACCGTTGCCACTCTGAATCCATAACTAGCAGAAAAAGCAAGCACCCCTAGCAATCCAAAACCTAAATTAGCCACAGCCACTTCAAATTGAAATGGACTATTACTCCAACCACTTACCGACGCCGTAAAATCAGGAAAAAAAGCATGCATTACAAACGCATATAATCCTGTAATACCTAGAGAGAATAATGCAAGCCATCGAAATAACATGGTATATCCTGGCAGCGCCTGTTGACGAAATGCGCCAATAAGACGGTCAAACAGAAAAAAAAGAATGGCTAGAACAAACATAGATAAACTAAAATTCATCAAGGCAAAAGAAATCGCTACTTCCATGTGGCTTATCCTCTATAGTAAACTTTATCTAAATATATCATTTTTCATGACCTGTTGATAAGTAAAAATCTAACTGTGTTAAAATAAGCATTCCTAGCGAAACGGATGTCAACAATGAATTTTTGATAGAATATACACCCCTGGCAGAAGCGCGCCGATCAGGTTCTATAGCAACGCAGGTCTTCGTACCACCCATGACTCCAGGAAAGAACAAAATGAGGTCAAAATATGATTATATGTGTAGATATAGGTAACACTAACTTATATGGCGGTGTATTTGATAAAGAAAAACTATTACTACAATTTCGCTATCCTAGCACCTCATCTTGTACTTCTGATCAATTAGGCGTTTTTTTTAGAAATGTATTACAAGAAAATCAATTAGATCCAACAGAAATTACCGCTATTGCGATATGTTCAGTATTACCATCCTTAAATTATTCTATACGCTCCGCGTTTATCAAGTATTTTGCTATCGACCCCTTGTTTTTGGATGCAACCAATATTCCTGAATTAACCATTCACTGTGAAAATCCCCAAGAAGTGGGTGCAGATCGGCTAGCTAATGCAGTTGCCGCCACACACTATTTCCCGCATCAAAATCTCATCATCATTGATCTGGGTACCGCAACCACATTTGATGTCGTTTCTGCCCAACACCTTTACCTAGGCGGCGTAATTATGCCAGGCATTCATACCGCCATGAAATCCTTATATGAAAATACTGCCAAACTAGCGCCCGTACATATTGTGAGACCCAAACAAATCGTGGGCAACACAACCACTAAAAACATTCAATCTGGATTATATTTTAGCCATCTTGGTGCAATGCGAGAAATTATGCAAAAGATAACGCATGAGGTATTTAGGCCAGAACCTGTCACTGTCTTAGGAACAGGTGGTTTTTGTTATTTGTTTGAGAATGAAAATGTTTTCCATAAAAATATCCCTGATCTTGTACTCCAAGGACTACGTCTCACATTACAGAAACAAGTAGATTAAGCAAGTGAGAATAAACCATTGGAAATATTTAAAAGGCATACGGTGTCTCTTGCTTAGTGTGCTGATAAATAGTGGCTGGGTAAATAATCTGTAAAGATTTAAACTTGAACTGACAGTAAGTGGCAATCAAAAAAATGGAAACTGTCACATCAAGTCGGAACCATTCCAAATAATCCTAGAAACGGTGGTTAGGCACGAGTTTTAAACG
>Ga0155554_128_pt1 | contig 52032 bp, 45 predicted proteins | sample RifCSPhighO2_12_FD_107211 | JGI IMG/M metagenome (GOLD analysis project Ga0155554, IMG submission 107211) | Gammaproteobacteria bacterium RIFCSPHIGHO2_12_FULL_41_20 | reverse complement strand
ATCTAGCTCACCTAATGATGTCGGTCTACTCGATGCCATTCTGCACCCCATCGTTTATTATGTTAAATAATCGCACATCATACCATTTGTCAAATTTTTGGGTGAAGAGATGTCCGTAAAATGGTAATCTTTGCGCATTTATAAATTTTGGGTACGACTAATGAAAACACGAAAACCTATAACTAGTGATATTACCTTTCTTACTCATTTTAATAGAGAATTCAATGTAGATCGCTTCAATGTCCATGCCATAGATGATGAATCAAAAGTAAGACTTAAGAAAGTTGAGGATCTACTTAATTCTATTAGTGAAGACGATATTTCACCAATTGGTTTATTAAAATCAGTTTATAAAAAAATTGCAATTTATTATTTATTTAATGAACGTAATAAAGAGGCTGCTTTAAAATACTTAAAAAAATATCAATCACTTATCCCAGAAAATACAGTTGATTATGCTCATATTTGCACGCTAATGGGATATGCAAATACCATTGACCCTACTTTCAGAGATGATACGTTATTTTTAGAGGCATTATCTATTTATCCGGAAAATGCAAATGATCCTGAAGTAATGCAATATCGAGCTTTTGCTTTGCAATATATTGGCTTGATATTTCATCGAAAAGCTATTGAATGTGATAAAACAAATCGATTAGACAATGCAAGGGAAAATACTAAAAAAGCACTTACCTACATCAGGCAAGCGGTGGATATTCAACGTACATGTTTACTCACTTTTTCTCTCATCCGAATTGGTTTGGCAGAATCACTACATATTGAAGGTGTCATGCTGATTCGTTGCGGTGAGACGAGTAATGCGGCTTGTTTTGAAGAAGCAAATCAAAAACTTGAAGAAGCAGCACTACTAGAAAAAGCCTTCTGCGAAGAAACAAAAGCAACTCATTTTCTGGTTGCCACAACTTTACAGTCTCTTGCTAAAGTGCTCATGTATTTAGGAAAACAGGATGAAGCTATAGATAAATTAAATGAAGCTTATCATCTGCAAATTAAACTCTTAAATACTAGCGTCCATCAAGATATTGCTAAAACCTTGCACTTTAAAGGAGATGTTTATGTAAATAAAAAAGCTTATCTTAAAGCCGTTGACGCTTATATGGAAACCTGGCTTGTTAGAAAGAAAATCTCTTATCGTGATGCATTCATGGTTGACTTAACACAAAAAGCGTTATTAAAAGCACTTCAGGAGCTAGAAAAAGAAAATCTTCAATTAGCTCTTGCTAAGTATAGAGAAATTTATGTGCGAGTTAAAGAAGAGAATAATGCCAGTGAATTTGCAAAAACTATTTTTGATAAGATAGAGAAGCTACGGTTGTTAACTAGCGATGTCCTGCTTTTTAATGCTAGCACTACTGAAGAAGATAAGGTTCAGAAAGTTCAGGGTCAAGTCGCAACAAATGACTTAACTTACTATCCATGAGATGTCCACTAAAGGGTTGCAAGATCACTTACGGTAGTCCTCGCATACATGCTGAGTTACGCTTTCAAGGTGAAACATGTTCACGTAAGCGAATTGCTAATTTAATGAAAAAAGAAGGGATAAAAGCAAAAATGAAAAAACGCTTTAAAGTAACCACCCAAGTAAACCCTAAAGCAAAAGCGGCCCCTAATTTATTAAAACAAGATTTTACAGCCCAGGGACCCAATCAACGCTGGGCGGCTGATTTGACCTATGTTGCAACAGGTGAAGGATGGTTATATGTAGCTGTTGTGCTGGACTTATTTTCTCGAAAAGTAGTAGGACTGGCTATGGACGAGAGGATGACTGCAGATTTAGTTTTAAAAGCTTTAGAACAAGCTATCTTACAGAGAAATCCTAAAGCGGGATTAATTCATCACTCAGATAAAGGTGCACAATATACCAGTCATGATTTTCAATCTTTGCTAACACTGTATGGGTTAATTGCTAGTATGAGTGGAACAGGTAATTGCTTTGATAACGCTGTTGCGGAAACTTTCTTTCATACACTTAAAACCGAGCATGTTTATTTTGAACACTATGAAACACGCAACCAAGCTAAGGCTAGTATTTTTGATTATAGTATAATTTTTTACAATAAAAAAAGGAGGCACTCCACACTAGGATATTTGTCACCCGATATGTTTGAAGAACACTGGTATCAACAACAAAATTTCCAGCTTCCTAATGTCCACTAAAAGGTTGCAAGATCAGTTTACGTGCCAAAGCAAAGAAAAAATTCAAAGTAACAACCGATTCAAAACATAACCTACCGATTGCCCCTAATTTACTAAATCGCGATTTTAATGCAGCAGCGCCTAACCAAAAATGGGTGGGTGATATAAGTTATGTTTGGACGGATGAAGGCTGGATGTATTTGGCGGTTGTGATTGATCTTTATTCTCGCGCAGTCATTGGTTGGTCAATGCAGTCTACCATGTCACGACAATTAGTATGCGATGCGTTAATGATGGCCTTATGGCGCCGCGGTTTCCCACGAGGTGTGCTTTTTCATTCAGATCGCGGCAGTCAGTATGTTGGTCTATAGTTTCATCTTTAAAATAAATGCGCTGCAAATGTCTTGGTGTATAGCGGCCATCTATCATAGATTGAACACCAGTAGGCAGCCAGTCGCTTATCTCTCGCGCTAGAAAGTGCACATCGTAAAACGTTCCACCGATTCCAATTCATTTCGCGACACCTTCAAGTTACCCACAGATTCTGTGGATAACTTTGTTAATAACCTATAGAAAACCTCGTTAAGCCCTATAATGTCTATGCGTATCATCAAAAGTTCACTAAATGAACATGAGTAAATATTTGTTTTATTACAATAGGTTAATAGTTTTGTCTTGGTAAAAATGCCGAATGGCTTGTAACATCCCTAGCGCAGGAGAAGCTTTAGCGAAAGGTGTTTGTAAGTCATTCGTCCACGCCCCTGTCACTAAATTAACCAAAATGGGCATATATCCACCTTGCTGCTGCGGATATAAAGCTAAAACCCACTCTCCTTGTAATTCCGCATATTGCTTGCTACTAATAATCATTTTCTCCATGCTGGGTTTTACTGTTAGACGAGCAGTAGCAGAGTCAACATGAAAAAACTCTATCCCCTCTAACACTACCTGGCGGGTTTCAGGATAAATAGTCCTTATAGCCGCCGGCGAAAAATCACTTTCTAAAAATAAAGATATAGATGGTGGTTTCTTATGCGCTTGTATCACCTCAACTAAAGCATTGCCTGCAACAGGGTGGTAAGGAATATGCAAAAAGGTTAATAAAGTAGGTTTAATATCTAATAAGGATACAATACCTGCCACATCACGATGCGGAATCTGTTGCATTCCATAGAAACGAAAAGCCAATAACGTATGGTATTGTGTCAACCCTAATACATCTGTGCCATGTCCCGCTGATTGATTCACTGTTTCATCGTCTATACTTGGCGGATAAAATTTCGGGATCTGCTGTACAGGATTATTCTCACCTGCAATAAATAACTCTTGATCAGTAATCCTATCACCTGCAAATTCAATTGCCTCTCCATGATCTGATAAAACGATAACAATGGCATGGTCTAAAATATGTAAATTTTGTAATAACACAAAAAAATCTTGCGCTTGCTGATCAACACGTTGAATAGCCGCTTGATAGCGCTCTGCAATGTTCTCTGATATCACTTGCTGTGCCCATAAATAAGGGTAATGTGGTAAACAAAAATGAATAGCTAGAAATAATGGCTTATCAGCACGATGCTGCAAATATCTAGCAACTAAATGTAAAAAACTATCTGGTTGATAAGAAAAATATACAGGGCGATTGGCATAACTATGTGGAAATAACCACTGACCTAACAGTGAATTAATTACAAGATTAGATAAAGGAAAATCATTAAAGGTTCCTAATAGAAAATCATTTAACCCCATAGGTGGAGCAATAATCTTGTCAAAGCCAAAATGCTGATCAATATTACTAAACCGTGTTTCATCTGTAGCAAAAACTGTTTCATACCCATAGTGCTGTAAAATCGCCGGCAAACTAGCAGATAAATCCAGTGTTTTAAAATCCACTAAATTAGATCGGATATGATTTTGTTTAGGATATTGCCCAGTTAAGATGCCTACCCAAGAGGGAAAAGTTCTCGCCAAGGGAGTAAACGCCTCAGTAAATACTGTAGCATGATGCAGAAAATGATCCAAAAACGGCGTTTGTTTCATACCATCAAAATAACCTAAAAAATCCGGCCGTAATGAATCAATACCCACAATAATAACGTTAGGTCGATTAGAGAAAATCGGCGTATGCCATGGTAAAGCCGGCTGTTTGGGATAAAACCACATCCATAAAACAATAAAACTACCCACCATAAAAATTATACGGCGTAAAAACAGATAACGTTTTACGAGAAGATAGCCAACGTATAACAACCTCAGGCAGGCTAAGCACAACAATATACAACAGCAAAAAAATAACACATAAAATAACACTCTTATTATTACAGAATGCACAGCAATAAGATCAGAAAATTTTGAATTGGGGAAAAAATATCGATTCGCAACAATAATGGTTACTATACCTAATAGCCAACAACTTATTCCTAGCCGAAAAGTAGTGCGAGGTGAGAGCTGCAACATACTACCAACCAGCTTAGTTACTGCCCACACTAAACAACAATAAGCAGCATGTAGAAGTAGTTGCGCTAAAAAAAAATATAAAATATCCGGCAATAATATCCATGGTAAGTGAATTTTTTTAGATACAAAATTAAAATCGTCTAAATAAGCTTGATTACACTGAACAAAAAAACTCACTTCCAATAAAAAGAAAAAAACTGTCAATAACAATAGACTGCTTGCATAACCCGTGTCTTTGGTTTCATTTCTTCGTTGCATTGGTTCCCAACTATTTTAGTTGGCTGCATGATGTGCCAATTCTTCCGAGGTAAAATCATCTACTGCAATGACTTTTTTCCGCGCTTCTTCTGCACTTAACACCGCCGTATACTGTGATTGTGATATCACCCCTTCTGATAAAGCAGCACTAGCTAGCTCTAGCATAGTAAAACCACGAATAATATCTTTTTGTGCTGCTGCTTTGATTATTTTCTCTATGGGTTCAGCCACTACTACTTTTAACAAAGCATCGTCTACTTGTGCAATAATTTTTTCGCTAGCAGAGGGCAAATAAGCACCAGTTGCTAAACGCAATCGTGAAGAAGTTGGAGCAAGTAACAATTGCGCTACACGCTGTGTTAATTTATCGCTAGGTTTAGAAAAATGTTGGCCCAAAGGAAAAACCCATACTCTTAATAATCTACCCATCCAGCGATAAGGAAAATTCTTAAGTATCTCATTAAAGCGATTTTGAATCTCATACAAACAAGTCTCACAAGCCCAGCGTACTATAGCAATATCTTCATCAGAGTTACCTTGATCATGAAATTGTTTAAGTACACTAGATAATAAATATAAATAACTTAAAATATCGCCTAATCGTGCTGAAATACTTTCTTTACGTTTTAAGTTACTACCTAGTACTAGTAAAGAAACATCTGCTAATAACGCAAACGCTGAACTAAAGCGTGTGGCTTGCTGGAAATATCTGCGCATTTTCCCTGATGGCGCATACACTAAATGCCCGCCCGTTAGGCCTAATACCACACTACGCACAACATTGCCCAAGCTAAATCCAATATGTGCTAACAACACCTTATCAAAAACCCGTAAACCCTGTTGCACATCAGGGTGACAAGCTGCCTCTAGTTCGGATAAAACATAAGGATGACAACGCATTACTCCCTGGCCAAAAATAATGAGATTGCGCGTTAAAATATTTGCCCCTTCCACCGTAATTGCTATCGGGATAGACGTATATCCCTGACCTAAATAATTCTTTGGGCCTAAACAAATCGTTTTTCCACCATGTAAATCCATAGCATCGTTAGCCACTTTACGGCCTAATTCTGTTACATGATATTTCACAATGGCTGAGGCTACAGCCGGTTTTTCCCCTTGATCAATGGCACACACTGCAAAACTGCGTGCTGCGTCCATAATATAAGTATGTCCAGCAATGCGCGCCAATACATCTTGAATTCCTTCAAAATAACCAATGGGCACACCAAACTGCTTTCTAATGCGCGCATAAGCACCCGCAGTATAAGTCAACAGCTTGCAACCACCCATTGCACTTGCTGGCAACGAAATTGCTCGACCTGCTGCTAAACACTCCATTAACATCCGCCAGCCTTTGCCTGCCATTGCTGGTCCACCAATAATCCATTCTATTGGAATAAAAACATTTTCTCCGCGGATAGGACCGTGTTGAAACGGCGCCCCTAAAGGAAAATGACGCCGCCCGGCAGTAATGCCAGACACATACCGCGGAATTAATGCACAGGTAATACCTATTTCTTTTTTATCTCCCAACAAATGATCAGGATCATACAGCTTAAATGCTAAACCGATTACCGTCGCAATAGGCGCTAGCGTAATATAACGTTTATTCCAATTTAAGCGTATTCCTAATACACGCTGCCCTTCGTATTCCCCCCACATAACCACACCCTGGTCCACCATAGCCCCGGCATCAGAACCAGCTTCCGCAGAAGTCAAGGCAAAACAAGGTATCTCTTCCCCGCGCGCTAAACGGGGTAAATAATATTGTTTTTGCTCTGCTGTACCGTAATGCAGTAATAACTCAGCAGGACCTAATGAATTTGGTACACCCACCGTCGTTGCTACTGTTACACTACAACTATAAATCTTAGTCAAGATTTGCGAATGGGCATAGGCCGAAAATGCTTTACCGCCATATTCTTTAGGGATGATTAACCCAAAAAACCCTTGTTCTTTAATAAATTGCCATAGCTCTGGCGGCAAATCCGCACGATTATGGGTAATATCCCAATCATTGATCATGTCGCATAATGCGTGCACAGGCCCATCAAGAAACGCTTTTTCTTCCAAGCTCAAACTAGGAACCGGCATCGCCAATAATTTATGCCAATCAGGGTTGCCACGAAATAACTCTCCTTCCCAAGAAACTGTTCCCGCGGCCAGCGCTTCTCTTTCTGTTGATGACATATTTGGCATCATTTTACGGTAAAAATTAAATACCGGGCCAGTAAATAGATAACGTCGCAAAGGGAAAACATATAATGGCAGAAAAACAAAAAAGAAAATTAGCCAAAGCAACCCTATAGTACTAACAGTAGCCTGGCTCCAACGTGAGAAGAAAACGAGTAATATAATAGTACTCACTGTCCAAATAGATAATGCTGCACGTTGATAAGCCAATACAATAAAACATAATAAAAAAATACTTGTCCAAATCATTATTCATCCTTTAATGCATAAATACCTGGCATATTGCGTAAATATCCTTCGAAATCCAAACCAAACCCAAACAAATACCTATCCTCTGTTGCCAAACCAACAAAGTCTGGCTCAAGTGTCACACCCGGTTCACGTTGCCGTTTTTTATCTACCATTACCGCCGAATAAACTGCTTTTGCTTTCTCTTGCTTACAATAATCAATAATTGCTGATAACGTTAATCCACCATCCATCACATCATCCACAATTAATACTGTTCGATCTTTTAACGAAGTCCGGGGTTCAACTAACCAATGCAAATCCCCACCACGTGTACTACCCTGATAACGGGTAGCATGTACATAGTCAATTTCCAAAGGAAAATGCAGACGTGTAAGCAAATGGCCGGTAGGAATCAATGCCCCCACCATCACACAGAGAATAAGTGGATTTCTGTCTCTCAGCTCACGCGTAATTTCCTCTGCCATACGATCTAATGCCAATTCAATGGCTGCAAAATTGTGCAAACACTCTGCTTCTGCTAAGACAGGTTGAATTTTATCTATCGTTTCCATAAATACCTCCTAAGTTGCCACGCTAGAATTAAAATACTTTCGTAACAACAATTGTTTCTGCTCCCAGAATGGGTTCCTGTTTAAATCTGACAACACATTCTTTCCACACAATTTTGCGCATTTACTTTGCCGCAATAAGTAACGTTGATAAGGTAATTGATCCAACACTTCTATCACGCCAGCACGATTATTACAAAGCAATACCATGTCACAGCCAGCAACTAATGCCATTTCTACTCTATCAGTAAAAGTTGCTATACCTGCACCCTGCATATTTAAGTCATCACTAAAAATAACGCCATCGAAGCAATATTGTTTTCGTAATACTTGCTGGAGCCAATGTGCAGAAAAACAAGTGGGCTTATCATCAACCTGCTTAAATACAATATGCGCTGTCATAAGCGCATCGATACCTGCACGAACTAACGCAACAAAAACGGACAAATCGTCTTTTTCAATATCAGGAAATTCGCGTTCATCCACAGGCATAGCAATGTGAGAATCCAAAACCACTGAACCATGGCCAGGAAAATGTTTACCTGTTGCTGCCATACCTGCTTGGTGCATACCAACAATAAATGCCTTAGCTAACTCTGTCACAACCTCAGGCTGCACATGGAATGCTCTATCACCAATCGCTGGGCAGCAATTTTTTTGTAAATCTAACACGGGAGCAAAACTTAGATCGATACCTGCAGTACGCAACTCCGTAGCCATAACCCAAGCACAAGTTTCAGCTAATTGACAAGCCAACTCTGGTGATTGTTCATAATAATTACCTATCTGCGCCATACTAGGTAACACAGTAAAGCCTGCACGGAAACGCTGCACTCTACCGCCTTCTTGATCAACCGCAATTAACAAAGGTTTTTTTCTATTTTTTATCGCGCGACATAAATCTATCAATTGCTCACGGGATACATAGTTGCGGGAAAATAAAATAACTCCCCCTACAAAAGGATGATCCAGCAGCTCATGTTCTTCTGCTGTCAATGCATAGCCCTGCAAGTCAAGCATAAAGGGACTAATAAGAGAGGCCATATGAAAATTATCCTGTTGCTGATTTTTCTGCAACAGGGATTATAATGCTGTTTTCAAGATACATCTAGACTGATAAGATATTAAGCGCAGTGCATACTGAGGATATTGAGGCCCTTATGCTAACAACCACATTAGAATTATACACCTTGCGTGATTTTATCCGCTTCGCCACTAGCCGGTTTAATGAGGCAGGTCTATATTATGGTCATGGCACAGATAATGCTTGGGATGAAGCCATTGCCTTGGTATTACATACCCTGCACCTACCCCATAGTATAGATAACAGTATGTTGGACGCCCGCCTAACCCAAGATGAGAAAGAACTAGTGTTACAACTCATTGAAAAGCGCATTCAACAACGCATTCCCCTCCCTTATTTAACCCACGAGGCATGGTTTGCTGGGCTTGCATTTTATGTAGATGAACGTGTTCTGATTCCACGCTCCCCGATTGCAGAACTCATTGAGAACCAATTTAGCCCCTGGATAGACCCCACCCATATTCATCACATTCTTGACCTATGTACAGGTAGTGGATGTATTGCTATTGCTTGTGCGAAACATTTTCCTAATGCAACAATCGATGCTACGGATATTTCAGAAGAGGCGCTTACGATAGCGAAAATAAACACTCTGCGACACCATGTTGAAGATCAAGTAATACTTTACCAATCCGATCTATTTAATTCACTACCAACAAAAAAATACGATATTATCATTAGCAACCCTCCTTATGTCTCAGGAGAAGAAATGGATACCCTACCTGCAGAATACCGCCACGAACCTACGCTAGGTCTAGCAGGGGGAAAAGAAGGCCTCGACATTGTGTTGCGCATTCTAAGACAAGCTCGCCACTATCTCAGTCCCCAAGGCATTTTAATTGTAGAAGTTGGCAATAGTGAACACGCTTTAGTCGAACATTATCCACAATTGCCTTTTACATGGCTGGAATTTCAGCGCGGTGGCGGCGGTGTATTATTACTTAGTGCAGCACAAGAGTGGACTTTCTAAATAAAAAGATGTTAAATTCTACCCTTTAAAATTCTTGATGAGGACGTCGATTCCATGCCGAAGAAAAAATCACTGAAGCGGCCAAGCAAACATCATACACAGCCACCAACAACATTAATTGAAAAAATTGAAAAAGCATTCTGGAACGTACCAGCACAATTGGCTGCCCAATGCACCAAAGACCTAGGCAACCTAAAACAACAAGCTGTCCGTCTCAAAGCTAATATTCAAAAATCAAAAGACGTATTAAAAACACACCAAGCCCGTATTGCTGCCGCAATGAAGCTGAAACCCAGCCCAGCTAAAAAAAATAAATTAACTGCTGCTAAGAAAGCCCATCAACATACACAAAAAAACTTGTTGGCATTTATCAAAACAGCAGAAGAAGCGCAAGTGCACTATAAGAATTTAATAGAAAAACAAGCAAAATTCACTGCGCTACGCAAGGCGCTCGAACAGTTTTCACGCGATTGGAGCAAGAAAAAACCAGTCTCTAAAAAAACGGTGTCTCCTGTAAAAAAACCAACAAATAAACCTACCAATATTACTGTTGCCACTTTTCCAAAAACACAAACAGAGACCACGAGCACACTGGCTACCACTGACATAAAAAAAGAAAAATCAACCGAGCTTACGTCGTAACTTATTTACTTAGCTGATATTTCTTATTGTCAAATAATAAAAATATTTTTATTGCATAAAAGGGAGTTGCAAACAAGTTTAAAAAGAGTAAAACTCTCTCGTCTAGGGGATTTTAATAACAAAGGCAAACGCCAAGGAATAATTCAAAAAAAGAAAAAGGAGCTTTTTATAATGAGTGAAAATATAGTTATGTCCGATACATTAGAAGCGCTTACATTACGTCAAGCAGTAAAAGACACATTACGCAATTACTTTACTAACATAGGTGGAGAACAACCAATTGATTTCTACTCCATCCTGCTAGAAGAAATAGAACGCCCGCTACTAGAAGTCCTGATCAATCATACCCATTATAACCAAGTAAAGATGGCAAATATTCTGGGTATTTCACGCGGTACTTTGCGTAAAAAGCTAAAGCAATATGGGTTATTAGATTAATAATATCCATAGGATGTTCGCTTGTTCATCATTCTAAAGCATTTAGTTGTCATGCCAGCTATGTACACGACAAAAATAACCTTATGTCATCTTGAGCGTTAGCGAAAGATCTATCTAGTTGATTAAATAGATCCTTCACGGAGTTTACCCTAGAGCGAAGTGAAGGGTTCAGGATGACACCCATCAGAATTATAGGATGACAGATCCGGAACTCGCGTTACAAATAAATGGGCATTTAAAAATCATTTTTGACGAAGGTGCGAAATGGCGATTACAAGGAGCTATATATAGTTGGATCAGGAATTCCCGCTTCAGCAAATCCTTTTTTACGTAGAGCGCAACTAAGGCAAGTACCACAGGAATAACCTTGTTTATTAGGCCGATAACAAGAAATAGTCGCGCTATAATCCACTCCTAGCCGCAAACCTTCCTTAATGATATCTGCCTTACTAAGCCATAACCAAGGCGTATGGATAGTAAATGCTTGCCCTTCTACGCCCATCTTTGTCGCAAGGTTAGCCATCGCAGTAAAAGCATTAAAATAAGCAGGCCGGCAATCAGGATAGCCCGCGTAATCTTCATGATTAGCACCAAAAAAAATGTCGGCAACTTCCACTACCTCTGCCCATGCTAATGCCAGTGAGAGAAAAATCGTATTTCTAGCTGGGATATAAGTAATAGGAATAGCATTTGATTGTATATAGTCAGGTACCGCTAACATTGGATCTGTGCAGGCAGAACCTCCTAGCTCTGCTAATGGTAAAGATAAAATCTTATGCTCAGCAACCTGTAAAACTTGGGCAACACGCTTAGCATTATTTATCTCAATGCGATTTTTCTGTCCATACTCAATGCTTAATGCATAACAAATAAACCCTTGCGACTTTGCCAGGGCAAGGCAGGTTGTTGAATCTAACCCACCAGAAAATAAAACAATGGCTTTTTTTTGCATAAATAGCTCATTTTGTTGGATAATCAACAGTAGTTTCTAGGATAATAAGGAAAAAGCATGGAAACAACAATCATCAACCACCTAACCGACCACTTAGGCCTTGCCAGCGCTAAAGCAGCAACCCTCTACCGGCACATCTACCCATTATTAAACCATCCGGATCCAGAGCAAGCTTGGCACATTATTTCATCCCACTTAGCTGCTTATCCCTTCCCTATACATCTTTACTTCTTTTCCTTACTGTTTCCACAATGGCGTGACCACCCAGAGCAAGCCCCCGCATGGTTACCTACCGAGGAATTAAAAAAACACGCCAATCTTGCGTGCTATATGCACGAGTTAGGTATTACCAATAGAAAAGATTTTCATCAATGGACAACAAAGCACTACCAAGACTTTTGGCAGCAAATGATTAAAAAACTACATATCGTTTTCAAACATCCCCCTACACAAGTATGCGATTTAAAAAAAGGCTTAACAAGCCCTGAATGGTTGCCGGGTGCCACATTAAACATCAGTGATAGTTGCTTTATTGCTAATCCGACAAAAACAGCGGTGATTTTTCAGGATAAGAATAAACACATAAAAACTCTTAGCTATCAAGCATTGCATCACTTGGTTAACCGTATTGCTAATAGTTTAAAACAATGTGGCTTACAAGCAGGAGATAGCATTGGTATTGCCATGCCCATGACCGTAGAGGCTGTTGCTATCTATTTAGCTATTATCAAAATGGGCGGTATTGTCGTTTCTATTGCTGACAGCTTTTCCAGCACAGAAATGGCAACACGACTACAAATTGCCAAAGCAAAAGCAATTTTCACTCAAGATAATATCTGGCGTAATAATAAAAAACACCCACTCTATGAGCGAGTCACCGCTGCAAATGCTCCTCCCGCTATCGTATTACCTAGCAAAGAATCCATATCATTGTCTTTGCGTAACCAGGACCTCTCCTGGCATGATTTTTTACTTGATCATAATCAGTTTGATAGCGTCGCCTGTGGCCCCATGATGCCATGCAATATCTTATTCTCTTCCGGAACAACGGGTACCCCTAAAGCTATCCCATGGACCCACACCACGCCGATAAAAGCCGCTAGTGATGCATACTTACATCATAATATTCAAGCCGGTGACCTCTTGGCATGGCCAACTAATCTAGGTTGGATGATGGGCCCATGGCTCATTTTCGCTGCATTAATTAATCAAGCAACATTAGCTATCTATCCAGATGCCCCTAATGATCGTGTTTTTGGAGAATTTATCCAAAATGCCAAAGTGACTATGCTCGGTATCGTTCCAACAATCGTCGCCAGCTGGCGACATAGTGGCTGCATGGAAGGATTAGATTGGCAGGCAATTAAAGCATTTAGTTCCACAGGTGAATGCTCAAATGCTGAAGACATGCTTTACCTAATGTCACTTGCTGGGTATAAACCGGTAATTGAGTACTGCGGTGGCACGGAAATCGGTGGCGCTTATCTCAGCAGTACTCTCATTGACAAAAATTATCCTTCTTTGTTTACCACCCCCGCTATGGGATTAGACTTGGTTATCATCGATGAACATGGTCAACCTAGCAACCAAGGTGAAGTAGCATTAATCCCCCCCTCTATTGGCCTATCCACCATACTGCTCAATGCTAATCATGATGATGTTTATTTTGCCAATATGCCTACGCTAAAAAATGCTACCATTCTACGTCGACATGGTGATGAAATTAAGCAACTAGCCAATGGCTGTTATTGCATTCTAGGTCGTGCTGACGACACCATGAACTTGGGTGGAATAAAAATAAGTGCAGCAGAAATTGAACGCACTCTAGCTGGAATGGAAGAAATAGGAGAGACTGCCGCTATTGCGGTTACGCATAGAGGAAGTGGGCCTAGTCAACTTGTTATTTATGCCACAACGAAACAATCTTTAGACAAACAAGCCATTAAGAAAAAAATGCAAGACCGAATCAGCCGCCACCTGAACCCCCTGTTTAAAGTTCATGACCTTATTTTTCTCGATGAACTACCTAAAACCGCCTCGAATAAAATCATGCGGCGGGTATTGAGAAAAGATTATAAACCTTCTAAATACTGAATCACTGCTGCCAAAAAACGCGCCGCTTCACCACCCGTAGCTGCACGGTGATCAAACGTCAACGATAAAGGTAATATCCGGCGAATAGCTACCTTGCCTTTATGTACAGCAGGCACCTCGCGCGCACGACCACAACCTAAAATAGCCACAGCAGGCGGCACAATAATCGGACTCGCATAACGTCCAGTAATGGTGCCAAAATTAGACAAAGAAATCGTTGCTCCGTGCAAATCAATCGGCGCTACTGTACGTGATGTAACCTCCTTTTTAAATGCATTCACCTTGGCGCGTAGTTTACTAGCAGACAATGCTTCCGCACCTTTAATCACAGGCACAAACAACCCCTCTGGTGTATCTACTGCCAAACCAATATGCACTTCTGAAAATACGCGGCGTTTTAGCGATTTGCCATCAAACCATGCATTCAATGCTGGTTCTGCTTTCACCCCTGCTACAACTGCTTGCAATAAATGCACCGTCATATCAATATCCGCAGATAAATCTGTTAAGTCAGCATCTTCTACAATAGTAACAGGCGTTACTTCACTGTGTGATTGGGCCATGATTTGCGCCATGGCACGCCGCACTCCACGTAACTCCTCCATCTGTGACTCGCCCATGTGTTGCTTGCCGCCTTGCGAAGCGCGTTGTACATCTTCTGCGGTAATTTGTCCTTGTGGACCTGTTGGTATTATCATTTCCAGATCAACATGTAACTGTTTTGCTAAGGCACGAATAGCAGGCAATACTCTGGGTGTTTTCACTGCAGCAGGTACTGCAACGCCGACCACAACCTCATCCTCATTTAAACTATGTTCACTTTCTTCTAATGCGCCCACTACACTACCACCTGCTTTTTTCACAATAGGTGATGATTGTACAGATTCACTTTCAAAGCCAATGAGAGGTGCGCCAGTTTTAATAATTTGATTGACTGTGCCATATAATTTAATAATACGGCCTGCCTGTGGAGATGGAACATCGACCACAGCTTTTGCTGTTTCCATCGACACTAAGGGCTGGTCTACTTTTACAGTATCACCTTCTTTCACATACCATTCACGAATTTCCGCATCGGCCAGGCCTTCGCCAAGATCAGGCAAATTAAATATGTTCATGCAAACTCCATTATTAAATGTACGACTTCTCTAATTCGTTCTACACTCGGGATATACGATTTTTCTAAGCGCGCATAAGGCACTACCGTATCATACCCCGTCACTCGTTTTACCGGCGCCTGCAGTGATAACAATGCCTTCTCGGATACTTCAGCCGCGATCTCAGCTCCCATACCACAAGTACGTGGCGCCTCATGCACAATCACACAGCGTCCGGTTTTTTCTACAGATGCCAAAATCGTATCCATATCTAAAGGCTTAATGGTTGCAACATCGATCACTTCCGCATTAACTCCTTCTTCCGCTAGCTTACTTGCTGCTTCTAATGTTTCTTTCACCATCGCTCCCCACGTCACCAGTGTCACATCCGTGCCAACCCGTAAAGTAAAACACGTATCTAAAGGCAATGCTTTACCATCATCGGGTACTTCTTGCTTAGCCCAACGATATAAACGTGATGGTTCTAAGAATATCACAGGATCAGGATCACGAATTGCCGCCAATAATAATCCATAAGCACGCCGTGGCGAAGAGGGAATCACGACCCGCAACCCTGGCGTATGCGCAAATATAGCTTCGGTACTTTCCGAATGATGCTCTGGCGCATGAATGCCTGCTCCATAAGGGGTGCGAAACACCACAGGGCAACTCAAACGACCGCGAGTACGATTACGCATACGTGCAGCATGATTAATGATTTGATCCACTGCTGGATAGATAAATCCCATAAACTGAAATTCAGCCACGGGTTTTAAACCTTGAACTGCCATCCCCACTGCTAAACCGCCAATCATAGATTCTGCTAATGGTGTATCACGCACGCGATCTGGACCAAACTTATCTAATAATCCCAAGGTGGCACGAAATACACCCCCATCTTTACCTACATCTTCGCCTAATACTATAACATTAGGGTCCGCTTGCATTTCATAAGCCAGTGCTTGCGTAATTGCTTCTACTAAGGTGATTTCAGCCATGGTGCACCACTCCTATTTTTTTCACCAACTCCCGTTGTTCTTGATACGCCTTAGGCAAAGTCGCATATAAATAATCAAACATAGACTCTGCTGGCTGCGGTGGTGTATGCAAGTAATCTTCAACAGTTTGGTTAATATTATGCTCACATTCAGCTAATAAAGCTTGCTCTTGGTCCTCTGACCAAACGCCAATTTGTTCGAGATAACGACGTAAGCGCATAATCGGTTCTTTTTTCCATTCTTGCTCACGTATTTTTGGCGGTTCGTAACGACGTGCATCATCTGCCGTGGTATGATCACTCTGCCGATAACATAGCATTTCTAATAAAACAGGCTCATGTTGTTCACGCGCTTTTTTTAACGCCATCTCCACCCGATGATGGACAGCGATAATATCGTTACCATCTACTTGCTCACCAGGAATGCCGGCTGCAATCGCCTTTTGTGCTAAAGTTTGTGCAGCAGTTTGCGCACCACGAGATACAGAAATAGCCCATTGATTATTGCAGACAACAAAAACCACTGGCAACTTCCATACACCTGCTACATTCATTGCCTCATAAAAATCTCCCTGTGACGTTGCACCATCGCCGCAAATGGTCAATACAGCAGCTTTTTTCTTATGATATTTCAACGCAACTGCCGCTCCTGATGCATGCAAAGGTTGACTACCAACCGGAACACTATAGGGAAAATCTTGTTTATTATTGGCATAACAATTACCGCGCTCATCGCCGCCCCAATATAAAAGGATATCCGACAGGTTAACTCCGCGCTGAATAACCACACCAACATCCCGGTAGTAAGGCACAAAAATATCTTCTTTATGCATGGCATGCCCCACACCGACAAACACTGCCTCCTGACCACGAATAGAAGGATACGTCCCCAATTTTCCTGTTCTTTGCAAAGCAATTGCTTTCGTATCAAATAAGCGCACGAGGGTCATCAAACGATACATAGCCGCTAACGAATCAGCATCTTTGGCAAAAGTAGGTAATTTTTCCGTCAACTGGCTGTTTTCATCCAGGTATTGGTAATAAGGCACTTCAAAACGAGCAACAACTTTCACGAATGACACTCCTGTCCAACAAGATGGGTAAATTGCTCAAGGGTAATCAGGCAAGGCCGGAGAGTCAAGGTCTGGCCAGCTGTGGAACCCCTAGAACTCTTGTTAGATGCAGAAATGGCTTGTTATTTAAAAATAAGTACCGGAAAATACATTAGACATTTTTTTCGAACCCAAGTGAAAACAGTAAAATGATAGGGAATCATTATGAAACAAATTTTGCTTTTTTTGTGCCTTCTTTTTTCTTATTACAACGCAATTGCTGCTACTTCTTGTAATTTTTCTTTTGAACTTAGTACAAAAGATCATCATATTATAGATCAATGTGGCAATCGGGTTACGTTAAAAAGTGTTAACTGGTTTGGTTTTAATGAGCCACCTCAAGTCGCCGGGGGGCTCAACAAGCAATCGTTACAACATATTGTCAACTTGATAAAACGTGGCGGCTTTAATTCTATTAGATTAACGTATTCAAACGAAATGTTGCATAGCAAACGCCTGGTTGAATTAAAAGATGTTTCGGCGAATCCAGAATTGGCTAATAAGTTTCCATTGGAAGTCATGGATATTGTAATCAAAGCGTTAACGGATGCCGGCCTTGTTGTTATCTTGAATGATCACACGACATTATCACAGTGGCCTCAAGGGTTTGATATGAATGGCTTATGGCATCATTCTAGTTATCAAACTACTGCAGAATGGCTCAACGATTGGGTCATGTTAGTGAATCGCTATCGTGACAATCCTTTAGTTGCTGGGGTTGATTTACGTAATGAAGTACGCACGGCGCGTTATCGCCATACTTGGTTACCCGTGTTTCCTAACTGGGGAAATGGCGATGAAAATGACTGGAAACTGGCAGCCACCCAAGCGGCAAATCTTATTCATGAGATTAATCCGCATCTGCTTATGGTAATCGAGGGCATTAACTGGACTGGTCTTCCGCTTTTTCAAGGATACAGGCCCTTGTTAATACCAATACGTCAAGACCCGGTTATTTTAAATATTCCTAACAAATTAGTGTATGAAGTCCATGTCTATGGTTATACCGGGCCAGAACACACTGGTGAAAAATTTTCTTCGATGGGTAAAATGCGCTATCGCGAAATGAATGAAGATCTCTTGCGATCTACGCTAGATAAAGAATTTGGATACGTGTTAGAACCAGAACAACCCTATACGGCGCCTATATGGTTAGGAGAATTTGGCGTAGGATCCCAACATGCTACCCAAGCAGATATACTATGGTTTCAACATATCATTCGTTACGTTACCAATAAAGAAATGAGCTGGGCTCTCTGGCCTCTGAATCCTGAGCGCGCAGATGGTATTATAGAGGATTCTATTAATGATTTTGGCTTAGTCAAAGACGACTGGTCTGATTATAGAGAAGATTGGCGCAGCCAATGGATACGTAAATTAGTATCGGCTAATTAGGGAGGCTGTCCCATTAACAAATAAGTGATTGGAATAAAAACACCTCGCAAAAGGATATGCCATGGCCCATGATTCCATTAGAGTCGTTCAGATTAGTGATATTCATTTGTTTGCTGATAAACACGCCGCTTTACTCGGAGTTAAAACTGAAGAAAGCTTTCAAGTTATTATTGATATGCTACATAAACAATCTCCCAGACCTGACTTCATTATTCTATCTGGAGATTTAACTCAAGATTTCTCTGAGGCAACCTACCGTCGACTAGCTGAGAAACTAAGAACATTATCTTTACCTATCTATTGCATTCCTGGCAATCATGATGATCCCAAAGTCATGGCGCGTGTTTATCCGCTTGACACTATTTTAGCGGATAAACATATCGTCAAAAATAATTGGCATATTATTTTACTAGATTCGCATAAACCTGGCGCGGTTGAAGGTTATCTGCATCCATCGCAATTAGATTTCATGCAAGCATGTTTAAAACAATATCCAGAGCATCATGCTATCGTTGTATTTCATCACCAACCTTTTTCTGTAGGCTGCGCTTGGCTAGACAATTTGGGATTAAAAAATGCTGATGAGTTCTGGGCAATCCTCATGCAATATCCGCAAGTACGCGCCGTATTATTTGGCCATGTTCATCAAGAACATAATAAAAAACACTTGGGTATGCAATGTTATTCAGCGCCATCGACGTGTATTCAATTTAAGAAACACTCTGATAACTTTGCATTAGAAAAACTACCACCCGGTTATCGTTGGCTAGAATTATTTTCCAATGGCGCTATTCAAACTCAAGTATTCCGTGCCGATCACTACGTAGGTACATTTGATGTCAATGCAAAAGGATATTAGGGTCTGTTGACAATTTAAAAAATTAACAATCACTCAATATCACACTAGTATCAAATTTTATGCGAGTCAAACAAAAACTACTTCTAAAAAGTTTAATATTCTTTTCTTTTAATAAAACTTTACGCACAAACGCATTGTATGCATCGATATTAGAGATATGCACAACTAACAAATAATCCACTTCCCCAGAAATAAAATAACATTGCTTTACTTCAGGGTTTGCCAACATAGTATGCTCAAAATCCTCCATCAAATCCTCACGATGCGTTTTTAAGCTAATACCAACAAACACGATCAAATGCTGCCCAAGTTTGAAAGGATCTATCAAGCATACATCTTGAATAATAATGCCTAATTTACGTAATCGCCGTACCCGACGTAAGCAAGGTGGTGGGGAAATATTGACTATCTTTGCTAGTTCTAGATTGGTAATTTGATTGTTTTTTTGCAAAATATTGATGATTTTACGGTCTATTTTGTCCAGCTCTTCATCTAATATTTCTGTGTTAGATGACTTTTTTATCATATATTACCTTTTTAAGGTTAAATTTTTGCTTATATGCATTATTTTATCACAAATTAGGAATTTATGAATAAAAAATTCATGTTAGTATATTATTGTTACACTTTTACCAGGAAGTTTCTAAGAGAAATATATATATGGAAATTTCGCTAAATATAGCTCAAAAATGAGAAGTAGTCATGAAAATAACAAATAAAGTCATTGTATTAGGCTGTGGCAACGGTGGCATGGCCCTGGCTGCTGACTTGAAGTTAAAAGGAGCACAAGTTGCACTCTGGGCAGATCCAGCTCATGCTAATAAGCTTAATGAAATTATCCAGCACAAAGGAAACATATTTTTTACAGACAATGAACAACAACATATTGCCAAACTCGATCTTGTTTCATCTGACCTTACAGAAGTCACTGAGTTTGGCGATATCTTATACAATTGCACCCCAATGCCTGCACATACTCCTCTCTTTAATAAACTGATAGACACGCTAACAACCACACAGCCCCTGAAACTGTTTATTAATCTCTCAGGGATATTTTCTAGTGTCGAGCAATTATTGAATACCCGCAGCAAAGATATTCACACAACCATTAAAATCTTTGATACTTCCAGTTTTCCCTATGCTTGCCGAGCGGGAAAAAGTAATGACGTATACATCTTAGGAAGAAAAACAGAAATCGCCATCGCATCCCTGTTTCCTGGAGACAATCAGTACCTTGATTTACTGCCTGAATCCTGCTTGCCCACTTACTTCAGCAGAGTAAATACCATCTTTCAGCTAGGCTTAATGGGAACTAATCCTATCCTGCATCCCGCTACAGTATTACTCAATGCTCGACTCATTGACCAAGGACATCTATTTCAATTCTACCAAGAAGGTTTATCTAAAAGAACATCACGCCTACATGAGGCCTTAGATAACGAGCGCCTCTCACTAGCAAAAGCCCTGGGGTATACGCTTACGCCCTGCGCAGAAGATTATAGTAAATTTTATAATGGAAATTTCGATACCATTTATGATATTTACAAAAATTCTATCGCGCACAGTAAAATATCCGCGCCCACCACACTCCATCATCGATTTGTTACAGAAGATATCGCTTATGGGTTTGTTCCACTACTGACATTAGCAAAAATTTATAATGTTCATCTGCCACATATAGAAAGTTTAGTAAATATATTTTCCACCATCATGAATAATGATTTTTATCAACATGGAAGAAACTTAAAGGGGATAACAAAACAATTAATTGATGAATTATCATCCTAGAAACGGCGGTTGGGCAGGAATTCTCATGAAAAAAACATTATCCTGGATTGCAGCACTTATTTTATTTATCGAGTTGTTAGATACCACCATTTTATCTTCTTGCTTAGTACCCGTCGCCGCTAGTTTTCATGTACATTCAGCTAGAATGTCCCTACCCATTCTAGCTTATATTGTAGGAACTTGTATTTTTATTCCCATCGCTGCTTGGCTCTCAAATCGATATAATAAAATCCACCTTATTGTTGCCACCTTAATTTTATTCTCACTATTTTCTTTTCTTTGCGGCATTTCATTTGATCTATACTCTTTCTCGCTATTCCGCCTCTGTCAAGGAATAGCCATCTCTATTTGTTCAGCGATTATTATCATGGCACTTTTATCCACCTGTCGTAGCAATGAAATAGTAAAAACCATGGGAGCTATTAACATACCCGCCCTGGCAGGCAGTGCTATTGGCCCTTGTGTTGGTGCAATATTTTCATATTATTTATCATGGCGCATGGCATTTTTTATTAATGTTCCTGTCTGCTTAGTGCTTGTCACACAGTTAATGCCATTACGATCCGTATTTTCTGTTTGTACAATGACAAAACAACCCCTGGATTATATGGGTCTGACTTTATTATCCACATCTCTTATCATGATATCAGCTGGACTCGAACAACTGAGTCACCACATTAACAAGATAAATCTCTTTACTATATTGATTGGCATTTTACTCATTTTATCTTATGTTTTTATGTGGAAGCATAGAGAAACCAGCAGGGAAAACAATAAAATCCCATCGATTCTCGATTTACATGTTTTTAAAAATTATGATTTTCTATTCGGCACCGTTATCAATATTATGGCAAGATCCGCCATGTGCGGCTTACCCATACTTCTCAGTATTGTTTTACAACAAGCATACTTGTTTTCTGTTATACAAGCAGGATGGTATCTGGCTATTATCGCCGTCGCTGGCATTGTCGCGAAATTTCTCTCGCCGCTAATTACAAAGTTTGGCATTCACAAATCCGTTATCTTATCCGCAACACTTACTGCTATTGCTATTGGGTTATTATCACAGCTGGAATTTTTAATTTTACACCAGTGGTTATGGATCATCTGTTTCTTTTTTGGGTTTACTATGTCACTGCTCTATACCGCAATGAATTCCATTCTCTATATATCCATTAACCATGCAGCCATTCCTAATGCCAGCAACATTGGCAAAATAATCCAACAGTTTTCTATCGGTCTTGGCATTGTAGTTGCAGTAGGTGGGTTTCAATGGCTATTAACCACTCACGGTATACAAATCCTATCGCCTCATAATATTCAGATCAAACATATGTACAATATCATTTGTTATATTTTGTTTGGCTTAATGATGTTAACTGTGCTAAGTGCTGGACTGTTTTATACTAAACAATACAAACTTAATTCATCGGCCTCACTGGGCTCAGGAGTTCTCGCTGAATAAAGGATGGCTTGCCATCCTTTATTCAGCGAGAACTCCTGCACTGAGATTCTGCTTCTTCAACAATAACGCTAAAGGAATCATCCCCATAAAACTCCAACTAATAAAAGCAAAGACATTAATAAACGCCACCATGTTTGCTTGCCTCGCCATTTCTCCCGTTAGCAAAGCAATACCTAAAGGCTGTGCAGGTGACAAATGGAGTAATTTTAAATAGGCATAAACCGCCATATTATAAGGGTGAATATACCCTCCTAAATGATTCCACAGCATTTGCGCATGCCGTGTTAATACTGTCATCGCAATGGAAATACCCATAGCTCCGCCCATAGTACGTAATAAACTAAATAAACCCGCCGCCTCTGTACGTAATTGCACAGGCAAGGTAGAAAAAGCAATAGTAGACAATGGCACAAACACCATGCCCAGCCCAAACCCTTGCAATAATAAAGGCCACATTAACCATCCCGTACTAATCATTAACGTATAATGAGTTGCTATCGCCATGCCGGTAACACAAATAACAATACCGGTAATAATTAACCATCGTGGATCGACATAATTAATTAACCGACTAACCAATATCATACTAAGCATACCGCTGATGCCGCGTGGTGCTAAGATTAATCCCGTCGTTAACGGCGGATAATTCAATAACCCTTCCATCATCATTGGTTGCACCACCATGATCCCATATAGCCCTAAACCAAATATTGCCAATAAAACTGCAGCAATAACAAAGTTTTTATCTTTAAAGATACGAATATCAAATACGGGTTGAGCTCGACGCGGAAAATTATGTAGCACAAAACCAACCAGCCCCATTACTGCAATAAAGCTCACGACGCGAATCAGCGGTGAATTAAACCAGTCATCTTGAGTACCGCGATCTAACACAAACTGTGTACCCCCTACTGCCAAAGAAATCCCTAGTAATCCTAACCAATCCATGGTGCGCTCACGCTTTGCTGCATTGGGTAAAACATAAGAAAGTAATAAAGCAAAAATGCCTACTGGTACATTCACATAAAACGTCCAGCGCCATGAAGCCACTTCTGTTAGATATCCCCCTAATGTGGGCCCCAAAATTGGCCCTACCATCACACCAATCCCCCAAATTGCCATGGCTTGGCCACGCTCTTTAGGTGGAAAAACATCTGCTAAAATAGCTTGAGAAAGTGGCACCAACGCCGCACCAAATACACCCTGCAGCATACGAAAAACAATTAATTCTGTTAGCGAAGTGGAAGCGCCACATAAAGCTGAAACCAAGGTAAAACCAGTGATAGAAATAATCACATATCGTTTTCTGCCAAACCGATCAGAAAAATATCCTGTCAATGGCATACAAATAGCGGAAGCGACTAAATAGCTGGTTAAGGTCCAAGTAATTTCATCCGGTGATGCGCCTAACGACCCTTGCATATGTGGTAATGCAACATTCACAATAGTGGTATCGATAACTTGCATCAGCGTAGCAGACATGACAACAACGACGATCAACCAACGATTAAGCACTGATACTTTTTGATATTCTGCTGTTGTCATGGATAACCCTTACTTAACCCAAAACACCGCGACGAAGATGCACAGTCACCTCTGCAGACGTGCCAATACGCAATGGATAATCTGCATCAGGAGCAACCATACGAACACGTACAGGCACTCGCTGTGTCACTTTCACCCAATTGCCCGTGGCATTTTGTGGTGGTAGCAAAGAAAATACATTACCACTGCCATTACTAATACTCTCTACTACGCCGTGAAACACATGGCCAGGATACATATCCATCACAATATCAGCTGGCTGTCCTGGGTGAATAGAGGACAACTCCGTTTCTTTAAAATTCGCATCAACCCAATATTCATCATTACTAATTAATGCAAATAACGGTTGATTCGCTGTCACTACATCCCCCTCGCGCAATGAAACACTCGCTACCCAGCCATCAACAGGAGCAACAACGTGAGTAAATTGCAAATCTAATTTAGTTTGCGCTAAATTAGCCTTAGCTAAAGCAACTGCTGCTACTGCTCCCTCCAGATTAGTCTGCGCGGTATCTCCATCTTGCGATGAAACAAACTTTTTCTTGGCTAATGGCACAGTACGCATCGCGACCAAAGACGCATTTTTCCACTCAGCTTGGCGTTTCATTAACTCTGCGCTTGCTCGATCTAATGCAATCTGAAAAGCAGCAGGATCCAAGTCAAACAAAGGCTGGCCTTGTTTTACATATTGATTATTTGTGATATAGAGTTTAACCACTTGGCCTGTGACTCGCGGAGACACTTGCACTACATTGGCATTCACATAGGCATTATCTGTACTAATATAATAATGGTTATAAATTCCAAATGCTCCCCAACCTATAATAGAAAAAATAATAAAAAGAAAAACCACTATTTTTTTAAAATTCTTTGCGTAAATAATTTCTTTAATCATATTGAAATCAATGCCTTATAAATCATTTGCGCTCCTAGCACACAAACCACTGCGCTAAAAACCATGCGCAAAATGCGCTGGTGTACTCGGGACAATAGCCGTGTACCATGAAAAGAACCGGCTATTATCCCTAACATAACAGGAACCGTCACACTAGGATTAATATAACCGCGCGATAGATAAATCCCTGCACTTACCGCTGCAGTAATGCCAATCATAAAATTACTCGTTGTTGTCGACACTTTATAAGGTAAACGCATCACATGATCCATAGCCAGTACCTTCATGATGCCTCCGCCAATACCAAGTAATCCGGAGAGCGCACCAGAAATCCCCATTACCAGAAGAGCCAGCGGCGGATGTTGCACTGTATACACCTTATGTTCCCCATAGACAGGATAGGCACTAGCTAATCGCAACTTGATTGCCCAGCTATGAGAAGAAGTTGACTGCTCTTCATCTTCACGGCGACGTAAACTAAGATAAGCAGAGATAAATAGCATGATACCAAAAATAAATGAAATCGCAGAAATCGATAAAAAAGCAACTATCACTGCCCCTGCTAAAGCACCAATAACCGCACCGATTTCTAAGAACATGCCAATGCGAATATTCGTGTACCCTTGACGTAAATAAGTAGCAGACGTCACCGTTGACATTGCCATTGCAGAGATCAACGAGGCACCCATTGCGTAATAAATATTCACATGGAAAAAAAGTACCAGTAGTGGGACTAAAATCCCGCCGCCACCCAGCCCAGTTAATGCGCCCAACAATCCGGATAAATAAGAAGCTACAAATATAATTATGTAAAAAAATAGAGCTGTCAATGACTATCCTTATGAGAGTTAGGTGTATTTTTACAGCTAACACTTTCTACTTGTCAACCCTTTCCTTTTGCCAGGCTGCGCTACAATTAAAGTATAAGGAGTGGACAAGATGGATACACAAAATAATAAATTGATAAGTATAATAGCCATTATTATTACACTCGCCTTACCTATCGATACCATGGCTTCCTCTTTAGGCGCTTACGGGCGAGCCATATGTAAATCAGCAGGATTCTTTTGTCTACGTGTTGCACATGGAGAAAGCTGGGAAACCCTATGGCCAGATCCAGAAGAACGTCATATTGTTATGTCTATTAACCGCTTGAGTATTCCGCTTTTTCCTGGCATAAAAATAGCCGTGCCGGACAACCTAACTGGCATGTCATTAATAGATTTTTCTCCCTTCCCCGAACGCATTGATCCTCCCGGAGAAAAACTCATCTTATTTAATCCTAGATTACTCGCATGGGCAGCTTACTTGCCAGATGGTCAGTTATTACGTTGGGGGCCGGCTTCAGGTGGTGCAGGTTGGTGCCCAGATATACAGCAATCTTGCCGAACCAAAATAGGAACGTTTCGCATTTACTCTATGGGTAGCGTAGATTGTAAATCTACGAAATTTCCCATCCCTAAAGGCGGTGCACCGATGCCGTACTGTATGTATTTTTATGGTGGGCAAGCATTACATGGCTCTCCCAATAATTTACCGGGTTTTAATGCTAGCCACGGCTGTGTGCGGCTTTTAGTGGATGATGCTGAATGGTTACGTAATGATTTCATTGCTAAACCAAGTAAAGGTTATCACGCCACCAAAGTCATAGTGCAATCCTATGCTGCAGATGACGTCCAAGAGCAACAAGATGATGGGACATAAGACCTACGCATGAACCCCCATTCTTTATTCAATAGGAATTCCTGTTACTTTAGGGATGGGGTTCATGCATACAGGGATCTCTTATAATGGAGCATGATCTAACCAAATATTTTTTTATATTTTTGCTCTAAAATTTCACCATCGCCGGAATCAAATGCTCGATATACAGACCCCGTAGTGTGCTGAGAATTACTTTTGCGTGGCAAAGCAAAAAACCGATGAGTTTGCGCTAATTGCATGGCACGTTCATGCGCAAGTTTTGCAGTAAATTGACTGCAGATAACTTGTATATTATGTGCCATTTGTAATGCAAAAGCTTTTTCTAGCCTTGCCCAAGCAGCATGCACATTAGCAACTTCACCGTGGGCGCAGGTACCTTGCCACATCCTAGCCATCCCAACAGCCTGTTCACGCAAATAATTAAATGCTTCAGATAAAAGATACTGATGAAGATGCGCTAAAAGATCATTATCTTGGGTTTTCTGAATATAGGTAATAATCATCTTCACATCTGCTTCGCGCTCACCCTGCAGTAATGGCATCAATACAGACTGGTATTGATAATCACGCTCTATGTACGCTTTCTCAAAATCTTGATATTCATCAGGCCCCAATAATCCATGCTTTATTAGCATTGCGAAAATTTCATGCCGTTCTGGAGACGATAAAGGATGTTTAAATTTAATGTGGTAATGAAGATGATCTTTATCTGTCGTATCTTGATGATAGAAATCATGATCATCATCCTCACGATAAACCCTTCTATCATAACTCACGTGACGGCTCACTTCTGAAACACATTGCAATCCCATTACACCCTCAGCGGTTAACCCATCCACGAATTGCAATATGCAACAATCATCACGTAATACAGAGATTTTTTTTGCATACTCATTGTTGGTGTACGGGGTAAATAAAGGGTAAATCGTTAACCCATCATAAGCCAAGCTTAACTGAACTAATTTTCCTGTAAATACAAAAGCCGTCATGAAAATGAATAACTCCTATTATCGTAAAATAGATACGCGGAGAAGGTTATCAAGGTTTCAAAGCAATTGCATTTATTAATATTGTTTTAAGGATAAATAGAGAATAATTAAGTATAATAGAAAAAATATATGACTTAGTGAGGTATTATGTTCCATCCTACCGATACGCTAGTACAAGCCATTGATAAATTGGTTGAAGAATTAGCACGCCGGGGCATATTGCATGATATTTCCCCAGGGGAAAAACAAACCTTAAAAGAGAATGTTTTTAATATCATTTATAAAACCAATCCCGATCTATTACAACGCGCCGATTATGATGCCACTGTTGGCAGAGCACTCACACTCACCATTATATCTACTTATATGTCGAAAAAACTCCTTGCTCTCCATTGTGATCCTGCTGCTGCAGAATTTCTACGCCAATTTAAGCCAGGATTTCTGTTTGATAAGGAATTACTCCATAATCCTAAAGAATTAGAAAAAGCCATGAAAAAAGAAGTGAAAACCTTATTCATGGCACTCATGTTATTACAACCTAAGGGTTCTCGTTTAAATGAGAAAATACTGGATGAAATAGTAGATGAATTAGTTGCTAAATTAATGAAAAAATTAGAAGCCAATCCTAGCATTGCAGCCAAACAAGAGGCAGTAGTCAATGCATTTGATACACTACAATCATTAACCTATCGCGCTATCTTTGGCGGCATTGATCCACGCTTCATTGGAGAGGTATATGCACTACTAGTTGTGCCAGGTAATTTCATGGGTTTAGTCGATTATGGTCCAGGCGAAAGCTCTGCTTTAATTGATGCTGGTAGCCGTGTTGATCCTACGAATTATGCAGGCTTAGAAACACGAACTATTCTAGATAAAATTAGCATGGGTGCAATTGGCGGAGGACTAGCCGAAGAGTTACGTGCAGACGGGTACTTAACCCCAGACCCAAAACAGACAATGCAACCTCGATGAAACCTGGTACTTCTGGGTAATGTGTTGCGCAGACTGCCTCAACATAAGCAATGAACAAATCTTTGAAATTTATTTTATATCTATGCCTCTGATTCCGACATTTCGCCCCAACGTAAAACGTTATCAAAAAGATGAAGGTGCGAAATGGAACTGATTGATTACTATCACGAACAATGCATTCAAGGACGAATCCATGAGGACGCACAACAACTTATCGCTTTGCGGCAGCTACAAAAAACCCTTGAGCAACTCGTCATGGAAAATAAAAAACGCGCACAGATGTTTTCTTTTCTGCATAAACCGCAACTAATCACTGGCGTCTATCTTTGGGGCAGTGTAGGCATAGGCAAAACTTTGCTCATGGATTGTTTTTATCATTGCCTACCCTTTCCCCAAAAAATGCGTATGCACTTTCATGCATTTATGCAGTTAATCCAACAAGAATTAAAAAAACACCAAGGCGAAAAAAACCCACTACAAATCATTGCAAAAAATATTGCCAAGAAAACCCAGGTACTGTGCTTTGATGAATTCTTTGTCACCGATATTGTAGATGCCATGCTGCTAGAGCGCCTGTTAACTACCCTATTTGCACAGCATGTTTGCTTGATTACTACTTCTAATGTGATGCCAGATGACTTGTATAAAGAAGGCTTGCAACGCCAGTCATTTCTACCTGCTATTGATTTATTGAAACATTATACTCAGGTAATACATATACCTACTACTATAGACTATCGCTTACGCCATTTAAAACAAGCCGGCGTATTTTATACTCCCAATGACGCACTAGCACACGAGTTAATGGAAAAAAGCTTTAGCGCACTAGCTAATAATAGCCATGTAAAACAAGAGCCTATCCAACTGTACGATCGTGTAATTCCTGTAAAAAAACGCACTGAAAATATTATTTGGTTTGATTTTAATGTGATCTGCCATATTCCACGCAGCCAACAAGATTACTTAGCCATTGCAAAAAAATTTCATACTATTTTCATCAGCGACATACCGCAACTTCCCGCAGATGATAAAGATAAAATTAGCTTATTTATTCGTTTAGTGGATATTTTATATGATCAGCATGTGCGTTTAGTGTGTTCAGCTACTGTTTCTATTGAACAAATTTATCCGCAGGGTTATATGGCTGCTGAATATGCACGCACTCGTTCGCGGCTGTTAGAAATGCAGTCAGAAGAGTATTTTTTAAAGGGAAATTTAGACTGGGTATTAATGATTTAACGTGATTTAAATCTTTTTCTAGATGCGCAACTCAAGTTTATCATCTATACTTTTAAAAGAGGCAGGTAAAGATCGAAGCCCTACAACCAAGCTCGAGGAAGTCAGAGAGTTGATATGGTGAGCAAGCCTTTAAATAGGTAGCCTAAAGTATCACCGAGACATCCACTTATCGATTCGGGCCTTCGATCCACCTGCCTTTTTTATTTACTTTTTTATGGTAATCCGCAGTGCATGCAATGGATGTGGCATTAAATCATTTAATACCGCGTATATTTTTTGATGCGCAATAACACGCGATAAAGATTGCAAACAATCCGCCTGCAGCACCACCAAGAAATGTTTACTACCTTGCTGATGAGCTATATGCCCATGATGCTGCGCACTTTCATCCACCACTTCTAAATAGGCAGGAGAAAAGGCATGTTGCAAGCGCTCATAAATAACAGCAGAAAGCGTTGGCAAAGAGGTCATAGTTATTCACTCCGCAGATATTTCATCAAAAAAATAGTTTGAAATACGCTAAACAATAATAATAGTCCAGTAATGCCATATAATTTAAAATTCACCCACACACTGTCATCGAAGCGATAAGCAATCAATAGGTTAATAACTCCCAGCAAGACAAAAAATAACGCCCACGCTAAGTTTAAGCGTCGCCAAGCTACTGTTGGAATAGTCATTTTTTCTTGAAACGCACCACTAAGCATACGTTGCATTAATGGTGTTTTCCCTAGCCATTGTGTAACTAATAAAATAGCCCCGAAAATCCAAAACACTATGGTCGGCTTCCATTTTACAAAAATAGGATTATGAAAATATAATGTCATCCCACCAAATAACACAAATACCATGAAGGTAATCCAAACCTTTCTATCAAACTTACGTGTAAACAGTAAACTTGCTAAAGCTTGCACCGCCGTTGCCACGATACCCACAATCGTGGCCGTATAAATACCATAATATTTAAACGCCAAAAAAAACAATAACACCGGAAGAAAATCATAGAAAAAAGCAAGCATGTTATTTCACTCCTGTTCTATCACAACATCTGCTGTGCGTATTTTTTTAAATGGTGCCAAATAGGTATAAGCAATGGGTACCACCACTAATGAAAAAAATGTACCTAACAATAAGCCACCCACAATCACCCAACCAATTTGTTGACGACTCTCAGCTCCAGGCCCACTCGCAAAGGCCAAAGGTAAGGCGCCTAATACCATTGCCGATGTCGTCATTAAAATAGGTCGCAATCGCAATATGGCCGCTTCAACAATAGCATCTTGGATAGACTGACCTGCAACGCGTAAGCGATTAGCAAACTCAGTAATTAAAATGCCATGCTTAGTAATTAAGCCAATTAAGGTAATTAAACCAATATTGCTATAAATATTGAATCCACCCCCAGTCACTTTTAGGGTTAACATGGCGCCCACCACTGCAAAGGGAACAGTTAATAAAATAATGAAAGGGTCAATAAAACTTTCAAATTGCGCCACCAGTACCAAATAAATAAAAACCAATGCTAATAAAAATGTCACCGTTGTTTTGCTATTCGACTCTAAGAAGTTCTTGGCTTCACCAATAAAAGTATATTTCATATCATCAGGTAAATAACGTTTAGCGGTCATTTGTAAAGCATGCACAGCATCAGCCAACTTATATCCATGCGCTAAACTCACATACACCGTATTAGAACGTAAACGACTAAAATGACGCAACACGTCCGGACTACTAGTAGTCCGCATGCTAACCACGTCAGACAAAGGTAATATTACGCCACTGACGTTGCGCACATACAATTGTTGAATAATATTGGGATTCGCCAACGCTTGCGGGGTCATTTGCACGATAATATCGTACTGATTACTGCCATGCTCAAAATGACCAACAACACGACCCGCTAATAATGTAGAAATGGTATCAGTAATGTTTTGTATAGGAATAGCTAAATCTGCTATTTTTTCTCTATTAATACTCAAAGTAAATTGTTCCCCATCCCATCTTAAATTATTATCAACATGCTGAAATAGCGGATTTTTTCTTAATGCCTCTAAGAATGATTGAGTGCCCTCATATAAACGCTGATAATCGCTGCCAGTCACTACCAGCCCAATCGTTTGCCCTTCATCACCCACTATATCTGCTAGAGCAGGTGAAGGTGTGTAAACACTAGCCTGCACTCCCGGTATTTTATTCACCTTCTGCGTTAACTCCTGTTCAATATCTATAAGCGCACGCTGACGTTGCCCTCTCGGCTTTAGCATAAGCACATGATAAGAACGCGATGGCGACCCCATCCCCACCTCAGTGAAGTAGGATTGCACTTCAGGTATTTTTCGGTACATGTCTTCCATTTGGCGCACATAAGTATCTGTGTATGCAAAACTAGCATCACGCGGACCAGCCACATAGACGTCCACTTCACTCATGTCCTCCATAGGCACAAGTTCCGAGGGTAAAGTATGAAAAACCAGATAGCCTCCAATACCAATGACTACCAATGCTGCTATCACCCACAGTCGTTTCGCTAATACATAACATAATATGCGGCGATAACGTGCTTGTATAATGCTAATTTTAGCGGTTAACCATATTGAATAATTTCCCCCTCTTCTATTATTTTGAGGCAAGTTTGCGCTTGTTAACCAACGCGAACACATCATAGGTGATAAGGTTAAGGCAACAAAACCAGAAATTAATACGGCCCCCGCCAAGGTAAAAGTAAATTCACGAAATAAAATACCCAGCAACCCAGCAGTAAATGCAATAGGGGTATAAACAGCTGCCAAAGTCAGCGTCATAGCAATGATAGGAAAAATCATCTCGCGACTGCCCTTGATAGCAGCTGCCATAGGATGCATACCCGATTCAATATGACGATTAATATTTTCCAGCATCACAATTGCATCATCCACCACTAGCCCAATTGCTAATACAAAGGCCATGAGAGTAATCGTATTAATAGAAAAACCAAATAAATACAAAATAGCAAAAGTGCTAATAATGCATACGGGAATCGTCACGATGGGAATCCACGTGGGACGAAATTTGCCGATAAACAATAACACCACCATCCACACACAAAATACCGCCTCAAAAAATGCTTCATAAACGCTATGAATAGATGCGCGAATATAATCTGCTTGATTGTAAACAATTGCCGCTTGCATGCCGGCGGGTAATGAGCTAGTTAACATCGCAAATGCTTTCTGCACATTACTTTCTACATCCAATGGATTTGCTGTCGATTGCGGAATAATACCTAATGCCACTGCCGGCTGACTATTAACACGAAAAGAAGAGTCGCTGTTTGCCGCATCAATTTTTGCTTCACCAATATCTTTTAATCGCACTAGTTGATTGTTATTATCGCGAATAATTAAATCATTAAATTGCTCGGCATTTTTTAAGGTTATATCGGTTACAACGCTATAAAAACGATCAGCGGTACGAATTTGCCCGCTAGGCAGAGCTGTATTTTGATCTTGTAATAACTGATTTACATCGCTGGTTGTGACATTCGCCCCCGCCATTTTTGCTGGGTCCAACCACACGCGCATTGCAGAAATACGATCGCCGTAATATAAAACAGCACCCACGCCCTCTACAGTTTCGAGTTTTGGAATAATAAATTGATGTACATAATCGCTAACTTCACGTGCCGAACGCTGCTTATCTGCGAAAGACAAAAATAAAATAGGCGTATTATTAGAATCAGCCTTTGCTACCACAGGAGAACTGGCATCCTTAGGTAAGCCACTACGGATACGTTCAATGCTACTGCGAATGTCTTCAGTAGCCACATCCATGTTATGGCCTAGCTTAAATGTCACATCAATATAACTTTGTCCTTGCTTGGTATGCGATGTCAGCGTTTCAATGCCATTCACACCAGCCAACGCAGTTTCTATCGCCATGGTAACTTGACTTTCAACTAAGCTCGCATTGGCACCAGGATAGGCAGTAAAAATTGAAACTTCTGGTGGATTAACATTGGGAATCCAGCGCACTGGTAATTGCATAAAACCAATGCCCCCGATAATCGTCAACACCAAACTTAATACAATAGTAAAAGCAGGACGTTTAATACAAAGTTCTGGTAGACTCATGTGATTTTCACCGTGTTATCACTTGTACTGGCACACCATCCTGCAGTTTCAATTGCCCATCGGTAACTACCCTATCACCAAGAGCAAGCCCCCGCAGAATTTGCACCTTATCCCCCACGCGATTACCTATGACTACAGAAACAGCTTGCGCCTTACCATCCACAATTCTATATACTTGCTCACCTCCAACCGCAGGAACTAAAGCACGTGCCGGAATCACCATAGCCTGGTGTTGCAATCCTAAAGATTGCGTCAAATTAATGAACATTCCCGGCATTAATATTCCCTGCTCATTCGGTATATCTGCATACAAAGACAAGGTATGTTCTGCTGCATTAATGGTTGGCGAAATAAATGCAACAGTCCCTAAGAATTTTCTATCTGGATAAGCCGAAGTAGTGACAGTAATCGTTTGTCCACGTTTTAGTTGCGACACATATTTTTCTGATACACTATATTCCACACGTAAATGTTGAATATCAGTTAAGGTCACTACGCTTTGCCCTACCGTAACATAATCTCCCACATTAATTTTACGCTTCCCCACCATACCAGCAAACGGTGCGGTTAATTGATTTTTTTCATAAGCAATCGCTCTTTCTAACTCTAGCGCTTTTTTCTCTTGCCAATCCGCCTCGGCTTGCTCAATCGCTTGTCGGGCAATCGCGCCTTGCTTACCTAACCATCGCTTACGTTTATAATCCGCTTCTGCATAAGCCAAACTTGCTTTAGCAGAAACCAGTGCTGCATATGCGGTTTGATTGTCTAGCTGAATCAATGGCGCATGTTGCTTCACATAACTGCCATCTTGAAATAAAATCTTTTCTACGTGCCCATTAACCTCAGGTGTCATTTCTATATTTTCTGCTGCTACTAGCGTCCCAATGGCTGTAGCTTCCAAGGCTAAATCTTGTTGCTGTACCGGCTCAGCTTTTACCCATATAGCTGTATCCATAGCCTGCGTTGGCTTAGCGTAATGCCGGAAAATAAAAATACCGAAGATGGCGATAATCCCAGCACTAATAATAATGGTAAGTTTTCGTCGCATGTTTTACCCATAACCGGCGTTGTTGCATAAATCACTCTTTGCGCAAAACCCGTCGTTGCGAGGCCACATTAGTGGCCGAAGCAATCCAAAAAATAGTCATTTATATAAAGCCAGGCATTTTTCTGGATCGCCACGCTCGCTTCACGAGCTCGCGACGACGAATTATGCAACAATACCCCTATAACCAGCAAGAAACCACCGCAGAGGAAAGTGTTTATTGAACTGTGTCTACTACCTATGTAAACGAAGGCCAGTTGCCTCAAAAGTAATTGTTACTTATAAGTTCATAAAATTCGAAGGACAGTTCAATAAACACTCTCCTGCAGAGGGACACGTATATTTGATATACTCTACCAGAAATGTATAGAAAAGTATCAGAGACATGCGTAAAAAACCAACCATTTCTACCGAAGACAGTGACTTATTCCGTCATGCTATGCGTGAGATAAAACCATTAATACATACGAAAATGTCACTTTCCATGCCCAAACTTAAAAAAACTCTGCCTCGCCAGTTAATGATGGATCCTTCCCCTCTTATTCCTGTAAGCTCACCTGCACCTTCCTGTGTTAGCAGCGAAGAACATATTGAATTTAAACAAGGTGGCGTCCAAGATAAAACTCTTCGCAAATTGCGTAAAGGCCAATATACTGTACAAGCCATTTTAGATTTACATGGCTTGTCTAGTGATGACGCAAAAGCTGCATTGGGATTATTTTTACAACATTGTTTACAACAGGAAGTACGCGTGGCCTTAATTATCCATGGCAAAGGACGTCACAGCGGTAATCCAATACTAAAAAATAAAATAAATCATTGGTTACGCCATATTCATGAAGTACTGGCATTTTCATCTGCCACAGCACGACACGGCCATCGTGGTGCAGTGTATGTGCTATTAAGAAACGGGGGATAATTTACTTGAATAAAAAAGCAGCCATTATCATTGGTATTGCTGGTGCATCAGGTTCTGGAAAAAGTTTACTTGCTAATACTATTGTCAAAGAACTGGGTTCAGATCAAGTTATAGTGATTCCGGAAGATTCTTACTATAAAGATCATAGCAATATTCCCTTTGAAGAAAGAGCAAAAATTAACTATGACCACCCTGAGTCATTTGATCATGCGCTTTTACAACAGCATCTTCTGCAATTGCAGCTAGGAAAGTCTATTGAAATCCCCATTTACAATCACTCCATGCATCTGCGCGAAAAGATGACTCGCACCATTGGCCAACATGCCATTATTGTCCTAGAAGGCATACTCTTATTTGCTGAGCCTAAGTTACGGGAATTAATGGATATTCGGATCTTTATGGACACAGCATTAGATATTTGCCTCATTCGTCGTTTAAAGCGAGATATTAAGGAGCGTGGCCGTTCTATTGATTCTGTGTTAACCCAATATGAAGAAACAGTTAGGCCTATGTATCTACAGTTTATTGAGCCTTCTAAACGTTATGCAGACATTATTGTCCCTCGCGGAGGCGGTAATCGTATTGCCATTGACATGATAAAAGCAAAAATGCGAGAATTGCTCATAATTAAACCCATCAGGTAATGTCAAGCCGTCATGCAACCGCGAGCCACATCGTCATCCATAGGGCTATTTTCAACACATAACACAGATGCTATGCATTTTGTAGGGACACATCCTATCGTTCCCTTTCCTAGCCAAGTAGATATAGATCATGACGTATTTCCTAATGGAAAAATTTTAAATGACCAGGAATTGACGCATGTTCGACAGCATTCTATCGATCACCCCTTCACCTGGCGAATACGCTATATTGCTAAAAATAACTCCTCCATCTCTTCCATGCTCTTACACCCGATACAATATAAACTAACACATGCCGTATTACAGCTCCCCCCTCCTCCAGCAGCGACCGCCCCTCTCTCAACAGAAGAGGTGGGCACAGCATCTTCTTCCTCTACACAATTACCATTGTCTCAATGTTATGCCGTTTATTGGGGTGTAAAACGCCAAAAAGAATTAGGTACAGGAACTTTTTCTAAAGTTAAATTAATGCAAAACTTAGAAACAGGCGAATGGTATGCATTAAAGGTCATGTATACACGAGCACCAATGAGGTGGAAGGCAAACTCCTTAATTACGCAACCCGTACCGCAGGCAGCATTAAGTGACGAAATAGCCGCGCTACAAGCAACACAACAATTCATTGGCCAATTCTCTCGCCAAAACCATCATAAAGTATACCTTGGCATGAAATTAGCCCCCGGAGCGAGTGTGTTTGACTTACTGCATGATGTTAGCCAACCATTGATAACACTTACCCTAGCAGAACGCTGGGATATTGCTATCAAAATGTTACAAGCCATACATAGCTTACATACAGAAAAGCACTTACTGCATAGAGATATCAAATCTCTTAATTTTAACTATGACCCATGCACTGGTACACTTACTTTGCTTGATTATGGATTTGCCATTGATAAACAAATAGCAGCAACAACGTTGCTCCCCGCTATAGGTACCCTAGACTACATGGCCCCGGAATTAACGCCCTCTGTAGATTCTCGTAGCAAATGCGTGCGCTTTACCGAAGCATCAGAAGTTCATGCACTAGGCTTCACATTATTTGAAGTCTTTGGTTTCGCCACCCTATCATCACACGACTCAGAAGAGCCTTTTTCTATTAATGAGAACAACGCTACTGCTATTATTGGCAACCCAGAGGTACGTCACGAGATATTCACCTTTTTACAGCGCATGCAAAATCCTGCCCCTACATTTCGCCCTTCTCTTACAGAAGCAATACAATTCTTTACTAGAAAACGCCAACAGTTAATAGAAAACCAATCCTCTGCTTTGGTAACTCACGTTGCCATTGTGAATTTAAATGAGTATTGCCAACTTAGCCAGCCTGACCGTATTGCTTATAGAGATTGCCTAACAAGAAAAGCGCAGGAAGTATATTTTGTTGATCTCCAACATCAGCATACAAGTCAATATCTTGCTATTTATCGCGAACTAACACAAAAAAGCCTCTTAACTGTAAAATCTCCCGTGTTTTATAGCCTCGCCGCAAATCAGCCCTTATCCAACCTATTGTCAAGCATTCGTGAATATCTCGATCAAAATGCAACACCTCTTTGTATCAGAGAATATTATCAAATAACCCGCCAACCAAGAAAAAGCTCTTTTGAGCTTAAGTGCCACCCTATTAAGAAAAATCCAACCTCACAACAACCCTTGCAGGGCAATTCCTTGAAAAGGTCACAGTGTGCGCTCTTGTAGCTGTCGAATTAAATCTCGCAGGTGTGCTGCTTCTTCAAACTCTAGGCGATGTGCATGCTCATACATTTGTTTTTCTAAAGTAGCTAATTTTGCACTTTGTTTTTCTGGTGATAAAGCCAGATAAGCCATTGCACTTTCTGCGGCCTTTGCTTTAGAAAATAACCGCCCACGCACGCTGCTCTCTGCATATGCTCCTTCCATAATGTTTTTTACCGCCTTCTGCACACTACGTGGGGTAATATTATGTGTTTGATTATAGACTCGCTGTTTGTCACGGCGACGTGCTGTTTCAGCGATAGCTCGCTGCATAGATTGTGTCATGTGATCTGCATACAAAATAGCCTTACCATGGAAGTTACGTGCGGCACGCCCAATGGTTTGAATTAATGAAGTCTCGGATCGCAAAAAACCTTCCTTATCTGCATCTAATATGGCTACTAATGAAACCTCAGGTAAATCTAATCCTTCTCGCAACAAATTAATCCCTACCAATACATCAAACTCGCCCAAACGTAAATCACGAATAATTTCCACACGTTCTACAGTATCAATATCTGAATGCAAATAACGCACCCGTATGTTATGTTCTTGAAGATACTCGGTTAAATCTTCTGATAAGCGTTTAGTTAACGTAGTAACAAGTACACGTTCTTGCATCTTGATACGCAGATGAATCTCAGATAATAAATCATCCACCTGCGTTCTTGCCGGACGCACTTCTACTTCTGGATCAACTAATCCAGTTGGTCGCACTACTTGTTCCACTATCGTATCGGAATAGGAAAACTCATATTCACTCGGTGTCGCTGATACGTAAATACGTTGCGGCGCACGCACTTCAAATTCATCGAAACGCAAAGGCCGATTATCTAACGCCGACGGTAAACGAAACCCATACGTTACTAATGTTTCTTTACGCGCGCGATCACCACGATACATACCACGTAGCTGCGGAATAGTAACGTGTGACTCATCAATGACAATCAAGCCATCAGCAGGCAAATAATCCAATAAGGTCGGCGGTGGTTCACCCGCAGCTCGACCTGACAAATAACGAGAGTAATTTTCAATACCAGGACAGTATCCTAATTCTTGCATTAACTCTAAATCATACTGTGTCCGCTGCTCTAACCGCTGCGCTTCCACTAACTTCTGCAACTGTTGTAAAGTCTGCAAATGTTCCTGTAATTCGACTTTAATATGTTCAATCGCATCTAAAATGGTAGTACGTGGCGTAACATAGTGACTCTTTGGGTAAATAGTTAAACGTGGAACTTCTCGCAATACCTCACCCGTTAGCGGATCAAAATAAGCCAAGCGTTCAATTTCATCAGCAAACAAAGCAATGCGTACTGCATCCTTGTCAGATTCCGCCGGATAAATATCAATCACATCGCCATGCACACGATACGTTGTGCGATGTAAATCGATATCATTACGTGTATATTGCAGCTCTGCTAAACGTCGTAAAATATGCCGCTGATCCACTTTGTCACCACGATCTAAATGCATCACCATGCTAAGATAGGAACGCGGATCGCCTAACCCGTAAATAGCTGACACTGTGGCAACAATAATAGCATCACGCCGCTCCAGCAAAGCTTTTGTAGCTGATAAGCGCATTTGTTCAATGTGATCATTAATCGAGGCATCTTTTGCAATATAAGTATCGGTAGAGGGCACGTAAGCTTCAGGTTGATAATAGTCGTAATAAGAAACAAAATATTCAACAGCATTTTTTGGGAAAAACTCTTTCATCTCCCCATACAATTGCGCGGCCAGGGTTTTATTCGGTGCTAAAATAATAGTTGGCTTTTGTACTGCTTGAATGACATTGGCTACAGTGAAAGTCTTCCCTGACCCTGTTACACCCAATAATGTTTGATGCACTAACCCTTGCTGTACGCCATCAATGAGCTGAGTAATGGCACTCGGCTGGTCTCCTGAGGGTTGAAAATGCGATTGCAATTGAAAAGTGTACCCCATACGGCCCATTCCAGGTTGAATAGCTCTCTTATTAAGCTTAAACTTAAGCGCTTTATTGTAAACAGACCCAAGTATATACCATCAGAGTAAAAACCCATGATAAAAACATTAGCAGATCGCGTACAACGCATTAAACCTTCCCCTACCCTTGCTGTCTCGGCTCGTGCAGAAGAATTACAAAAATCCGGCAAAAATATTATTAATCTCAGCGTAGGTGAGCCAGACTTTGATACTCCGCAGCACATTAAAGATGCAGCTATCCAAGCCATACAAAATGGTCAAACCAAATATACGGCTGTGGACGGTACACAAGGTTTAAAACAAGCTATTTGTAATAAATTCAAACATGAAAACCATCTCAATTATCAACTCAATCAAATACTTGTTTCCTGTGGTGCTAAACATAGCTTATTTAACATATTCGCCACTATGATTAATCCTGGTGATGAAGTAATTATTCCAGCACCGTATTGGGTTTCGTATCCAGATATGGTGTTATTAACGGATGGTAAACCTATCTTCATTACCACTGACCATACTCAACAATTTAAAATTACCCCAGCACAGCTAGAAGCAGCCATTACCCCTAGAACTCGTCTAGTTATCTTAAATAGTCCCTCTAACCCAACCGGCATGGCATATACAAAAGCGGAGCTATGCGCCTTAGGTGCAGTACTACTGAAGTATCCGGATGTTTTAGTAGTTAGTGATGATATTTATGAGCATATATTATGGAATCATACTCCCTTCACCAATATTGTGATGGCTTGCCCCGCTTTGTATAACCAAGTTATTGTTGTCAATGGTGTTTCTAAAGCTTATGCCATGACTGGATGGCGAATTGGTTATGCAGCAGGCCCTGCCCATATTATTGCGGCAATGAAAAAAGTACAATCGCAAGTTACCTCTAATCCTACCAGTATTGCCCAAGCTGCTGCGCAAGCTGGACTAAGTGGTGATACCACTACCATTCAGTCCATGTGCCAATCATTTAAGGAGCGCCATGACTTTGTCTATGCAGCACTATCTACTATGCCGGGTGTCTCTTGCCTAGCCGGTGATGGGGCATTCTATTGCTTTCCCGATTTTTCTGCGTTATTAGGCAGGAAAACCTTAGCTAATGATATTGACTTAGCAGAATACTTACTAGATAAAGCCGGCGTTGCAGTCATTCCTGGTTCTGCTTTCGGTGCTCCTGGTTATCTACGTATTTCTTATGCCACCAGCATAGAAAAACTGCAACAAGCTATGGACAACATGCGAGCAGCACTTGACGACAGCAGGAACCAATATTAGTATCCAGTTCCATTGTTAAAACATCATTCCCCGGTAGCTCAGTCGGTAGAGCAAATGACTGTTAATCATTGGGTCACTGGTTCGAGTCCAGTCCGGGGAGCCAGTTTACCATCCTGCTTCACTAAACAAGGAGTCTATCAATGGAAGCTTCTACTAGTGCAGGTAATCAGTTTCGCAAAGCATTGCAACAAGAAAAACCATTACAAATTGTCGGCACAATTAATGCTTACTCGGCAATGCTAGCAGAGCATGCTGGATTCCGTGCCATCTATCTTTCGGGCAGTGGAGTTGCCAGTGCTTCTTATGGACTACCCGACTTAGGCATCACCAACCTGCGTGATGTACTCGATGATGTATACCGTATTACCAGTGCCACACCGCTACCACTACTTGTCGATATCGACACGGGTTGGGGTAATGCATTTAATATTGCACGCACCATTAAATCCATGAGTAAAGCTGGCGCTGCCGGCGTACACATTGAAGATCAAGAGCAAGCTAAACGTTGCGGCCATCGCCCAGGCAAAACACTTGTATCTGCAACAGAAATGAATGACCGCCTAAAAGCCGCCGTGGATGCACGTACAGACCCTTCTTTTGTCATTATGGCTAGAACAGATGCACTGGCTAATGAAGGCTTGAATGGTGCTATAGACCGTGCTTGCCAATATGCCGCAGCAGGTGCAGAAATGCTCTTTCTAGAAGGCGTACGTGAATTATCTCAGTATCATGCCATTATTGAAGCCTGTAAAGTCCCAGTCTTAGCTAACATCACAGAATTTGGCGTCACACCACTCTTTACACGTGATGAGCTGGCTAAAGCCGGCGTAAGTTTAATCTTGTATCCACTCAGTGCTTTTCGTGCGATGAGTGCAGCAGCACTGAAGGTTTATCGCACTATTCGTGAACAAGGATCACAAAAAGCCGTATTACAAGATATGCAAACACGCGATGAATTATATGATGTTCTTGACTATTATGTTTATGAAAGAAATTTAGACAAACTATTTGCAGAAGGAAAATAACCATGGCAGCGGCAAGCAAAACAAGTGGCTTAGCAGATGTGATTGCTGGTGAAACTGCCTTATGTACAGTAGGCAAAGACGCCTCGGGATTAACCTATCGAGGTTATCGTATCAATGATCTTGCCGAACAAGCTAGCTTTGAAGAAGTAGCTTACCTACTTCTATACGGCAAATTACCTAATGCCAAAGAATTATCGCTCTATCAAAAAAAACTGATACAACATCGTGAGTTACCTGAAACCATCCGGTATATACTCGAAATAATTCCCATGAAGACACATCCCATGGATGTATTACGCACCGCTTGTTCTATGCTAGGAACATTGGAGCAAGAATCGACAGAACATAAACAACAGGCTATTGCTGATCGCTTATTAGCCTGCGTTCCCAGCATGTTGTTATATTGGTATCATTTTCATCACGATGGCAGGCGGATGACTACCCAAAGTAACGAACCCTCCATGGCAGGTTATTTCCTAGAACGCTTACATCAAAAAACCCCGTCCGACGCACAACGTCGCGCTATGGATGTTTCTTTAATCCTCTATGCAGAGCATGAGTTTAATGCATCAACATTTGCTGCGCGTGTGACTGCTTCTACTGAATCAGATTTTTATTCTGCAATCGTCTCTGCAATTGGCACATTGCGGGGACCACTCCATGGCGGCGCAAATGAAGCTGCCATGGAGTTGATTAGCCAATATAAAACTCCTGATGCGGCAGAAGCAGGAGTTCGTGATAAACTATCACAGAAAATAAAGATTATGGGTTTTGGTCATCGCGTGTATAAAACGTGCGATCCACGCTCTGACATTATAAAAGCCTGGTCGAAAAAATTATCAGGACAGGCTGCTGATGCGTATTTGTATCCCGTGTCAGAATGTATAGAAAAAATCATGTGGAATGAGAAAAAATTATTTCCTAATCTGGATTTTTATAGCGCAAGCGCCTACCATTTTTGTGGCATTCCCACTATATTATTCACACCTATTTTTGTAATGTCACGCTTATCGGGTTGGAGTGCACACATTATGGAGCAGCGTGCTAATAATCGTTTAATTCGCCCATTAGCAAACTATTGTGGCCCAGCACCTCACGATTTTGTACCTATAGAGAAAAGATAAAAATAGCAGTCATTGTGGAGGAGAAAATATAGTATGATAACTGATCATGCCGACATAAACACACGCCCCCAATACGACTCTGAACTTACTACTCTTGCGGATTACGTCGTTAACCATAAAATCAACAGCGAACTAGCTTATGATACCGCTTATTATTGCTTAATGGATGCGTTAGGGTGTGCAACCTTGGCTTTACGTTACCCAGACTGTAAAAAAGTCTTAGGCCCCTCCGTTCCGGAAATCACGGTTACCCATGGCACACCTATCCCTGGCACTACGTTTAAGCTAGACCCAGTACAGGCTGCTTTCAATATTGGCACATTAGTACGCTGGCTGGATTTTAATGATACTTGGCTAGCAGCTGAATGGGGACATCCTTCGGATAATTTAGGTGCAATTTTAGCTACTGCCGATTATCAAAATCGTAAACTGCTTGCTGCAGATAAAGCCCCGCTATTAATGCGCGATATTCTGACTGCCATGATTAAAGCCTATGAAATACAAGGTGTGCTTGCTTTAGAAAACAGCTTTAATCGTGTTGGTTTCGACCATGTTATTTTAGTGAAAGTTGCTTCCATTGCAGTTGCTACACAATTGTTAGGTGGTAACCGCGACATGATTATCAATGCCATTTCGCAAGCTTGGTTAGATGGTGGTTACTTACGTACTTACCGTCACGCGCCTAACACTGGATCGCGTAAATCCTGGGCAGCCGGTGATGCTACCAGCCGCGCAGTTTGGTTAGCACTCATGACATTACGTGGCGAAATGGGTTATCCCAGCGCTTTAACCGCAAAAAAATGGGGTTTTTATGATGTGTGCTTTCGTGGTCAACCCTTTAAATTTGCCAGAACACTTGATACCTACGTAATGGAAAATATTTTATTTAAAATTTCTTTTCCTGCGGAATTCCATGCACAAACCGCGGTAGAATGTGCAGTACAATTACATCCTACTATCAAAGATAAACTCGATCAAATTGAAAAAATTGTCTTAACCACACATGAGTCCGCTATCCGTATCATTAGCAAAACTGGACCACTTTACAATGTAGCAGACCGTGATCACTGTCTACAGTATATGACCGCGATAGGCTTAATCTATGGTGATCTCAAAGCTGATCATTACAGTGATGCCGTAGCAAAAGACCCGCGTATTGATGCACTACGTAAAAAAATGCTAGTACAAGAAGACAAACAATTTTCCAAGGACTACCTCGATCCAGACAAACGCTCTATTGCAAACAGTATACAAATCTATTTTCGTGATGGTAGTAAAACAGCAACTGTACGTATCGACTATCCCATTGGCCATCGCCGTCGCCGTGAAGCTGGCATACCGTTATTATTGCAAAAATTTAAAACAAATCTTGCTACGCATTTTTCTGCTGAAAAAACAGCACAATTAACCGCATTATTTGCACATAGACAGCACTTAGAAAAAGTATCAGTAAGCGAGTTCTTAGCAGCATTTTCGGATTAATGGGCTGTTACATCAGGAGTTCCCGCTAACACTGTCATCCTTCGCTAACGCTCAGGATGACAGTGTTAGCGGGAACTCCTGATGTAACATTAGACTTCTTGCATAACCAAGTATTTTGCTTTAGTGCAAGAAGTCTACTCTACTGTCCGGGATAAATACTAGACGCAATCCCTGCTGCATCACCTGCTTTCGAATTCACATTTTTCAGTGTTTCTCCAATCTTTTCTTTCAAGTTAGCTAGACTTGGTGACACCAAACCTGCTAGCCAACTAACGCTAGGTTGAAACGAGTTCACAAACTGAGATTGTGTCCATACAGACTGTTCGGCTAATGGCGTAAGCTCAATTAAAAACATGACAACAACCGTAATAATAAATCCACGCACTATACCAAACGCACCACCAAACACTCGGTTCGCAATACCAATACCGGTTGCTTCCACCGCGTAACTAATAGAGGAACCAACAATACCTCCAACAATTAACGTCGCAACAAATAAAATAATATAACTCAATCCTAAAGCGACATATGAAACAGGATGAGCAGAATCAATGCCGAGACTACTCGAGGTGCTATTAATAACACTTTGCACAGGTTGTGAAGCAGTGAATAAATTGGCTAAAGGGTTAGCAAATAAAATAGCAACAATGACCGCAATCACTAAAGCAGCTAGAGAAACAACCTCCTTGACTAAACCACGCCTTAACCCTACAAACACAGACCCCAGAAATATACTTAAAACAAGATAATCAACCCAATTCAATATAGCCATATTATTTCCTTAAAATCTTTTGAGCCAATTCCGGATAATCACTAAAAATTGCGTCTATTCCCCACGCCAATAACTCCTCAGCACGTTGTAAGGAATTCACAGTATAACATAAAACCATCTTCTCTCTTTCTTTAATACTTTGCACCCTGTACAGATCCAACAACTGGTGATTAACGTGTATAGAAACACACTGTAATGTTTGGCATAATTCATACCAATTATCTAGCCATTTATCCATTAATAATCCAAGCCAATATTGGGGAGCATAATGTCGCAAACACTGCAAAGCTGGAATAGAAAAACTGGAGAATAGCATTCTAGATTGCACAAGTGCGACTTGTTGTAATTCTTTTATTACTTCAATAATCAGCGCTTCTTCTTGTCCTCGTTGTGGCTTTAACTCTATATTAGCTGCCATATTTTCTTTGGCAAGAAATTGCATAACCTCCCTAAATAATGGGATACGTTCATTATTAAACTCTGAACTAAACCAGGAACCAACATCTAAAGTAAGTAAGTCTGTATAAGAATAATCGACTAACTTCCCCGTACCGTTACTCGTTCGATCTAATGTTTCATCATGAAATACCACCACCTGCTTGTCTGCTGTTATTTGCACATCAAACTCTACCCATGTCACCCCACAGGTTTTGGCATTAGCAAAAGCAGCCAGGGTATTTTCAGGTGCGCAGCCAGCACCGCCACGATGTGCAATAATAGGTGGATTAAAACAAATCGATGACATCACTCAAATGTATCCCAATAACTCCTAGTACGATTAATAATAAAAAAATAATCTTATGCAGAGAAAATGGTTCTTTAAATAGAAAAAAACTAATAATCGCCACGAACAGCGTTCCCAGCCCGGACCATACAGCATACGCTACACTTAGATCTAAGCTACGTAATGCTAACGTCATTGCAGAAAAACAGATTCCGTAAGAAATAATAAGAAAAAACACTGGTCGCCATTTCTTCAAGCCATCCGAGAGCTTTAAAAAAATGGTACCAAACACACCGAATACAATGGCTATACTTAAAGATACCCAGCCATTTACCATTATCCCCTACTCCTGCTTTAGCCCAATCACCCCAATAACAATCAATCCTAAAGAAGCCATCTTGATAAGATTCATCGACTCATCAAAAAACACTAGGCCAATAAAAGCAATCAATAATGTCCCCACACCAGACCAAATTGCATAGGCATAACTTACATTAACACGTTTTAGTGTTAACGCTAAAAAAACAAATGAAATGACATAAAAAACAAAAATGAATAAGGAAGGTTGCAGATGAGTAAAGCCCTCGGAAAACTTCATTTCCGTTGTTCCAGCAACTTCAAATACAATTGCAAATAAAAGATAAAGCACCGTTAGTAGTTTACTCATATTGATTAACATAGTTGATTAACATTTTATCATATACTATGCTACAATCAAAAAAAATTAAATCTAAACACACATGACATTAGTATATTTTCCACAACCACCGCTTCCGCAAGATTTAGGCGAAGTTATCCAATGGCGTCATTCACCTGGCGCCAGTCTGAGCTTAGTCTTAGGCCTGTACACAAAACAAGCTCTGGTGATTGCGCCTGATATGTTAACGGCGACACGTTTAACTGAAGAATTGCAGTTTTTTAATCAAGAGAAGTCGCTACCCTTATTACATTTCCCTGACTGGGAAACCCTACCCTATGATCATTTCTCTCCACATCAAGATATTATTTCTGCAAGACTTGCGACTCTGCATAAAATTCCCACTTTACAGCGAGGCCTAATCATCACCACAATCAATACGCTGATGCAGCGCTTGCCACCCTGTGATTTCTTAGCCCAGGTCTTATTACTAAAAACGGGTGACAAAATTACCATCACCGCTACTCGCCAACAGTTAGAAAATGCAGGGTATTATTGTGTCACACAAGTTCGCGAACACGGTGAGTTTGCTGTACGTGGCGCTATTCTTGATTTATTTCCCATGGGGAGCCACATCCCATTCCGCATTGACTTATTAGATGACGAAGTAGACTCTATCCGGACTTTTTCGCCAGAAACACAACGTTCTTTAGATAAAGTAGATAAAATTCATTTATTACCTGCCAAAGAGTTTCCTCGTACTGAAGAAGCAATGGAATATTTTCGTCAAGCGTGGCGACAACGCTTTAGCGGTAACCCATTAAATTGCCCAACATATCAAGATATCAGTGACGGCATTTGTCCCCCGGGCATTGAATATTATTTACCCTTGTTTTTTGAAAAAACCGCCTCGCTATTTGATTATCTACCAACCAATACACTCATTATCTCTTTAGATAATATCTCAGAGAAAACAAATACCGTGTGGCAAGAAATTCATGCCCGTTATGAACAGCAGCGTCACGACAAAACCAGGCCCTTATTGCCACCTGCAGAACTATTTCTTGCACCCAAAGATATCCAACATGCCTGCTCAATATATCCTTGTGTACAGGTTAGCGCTAATGACGCTATCGACAACATACATACCTTCCCCTTTCTTCCTGCGCCCATCCTCCATGTCGAACATACATCCTCGCAACCACTCGCGCTGTTACAGCAATGGGTAATGCATTACCCAGGTAGACTTTTATTGTGTGTAGAAAGTGCAGGGCGACGCGAAGTGCTCTTGCCATTACTAACCAACATCGGTATACAACCTAAGCTCTATACCTCTTGGCAAGAATTTTTAACAGATCATACCCGCTATGGCATAATCATTGCTCCCTTAGAAGAAGGGTTTTTATTTAACGATCCCCAACAACAAACCAGTTTTGCCATCATTACTGAAGCTAGTTTATATGGCAAACGTGTTATGCAACGGCGTTTCCGTAAAACCACCACACAAGACCCTAATGTTATCATCCGCAATCTAACAGAGTTACAAGTGGGTGATCCTGTTGTGCATATTGATCATGGTGTAGGACGCTACCAGGGCTTACAAACATTAGAGTTTGACAGCCAACTCACGGAATTCCTCTGTTTGGAATATGCGAATCATGACAAACTTTATGTCCCTGTTTCCTCATTAGATCTTATTAGCCGTTATACCGGCAGTGATCCTGAAAATGCACCTTTACACAAACTCGGAACTGAACAATGGCAAAAAGCAAAGCGCAAAGCCGCGGAACAAGTACGTGATGTCGCCGCGGAATTACTTGATATTTATTCAAAGCGCATGTTGCATGTCGGCGTGGCTTTTAATACACCCAATCAAGATTTTTCTAATTTTTGTGCCGCCTTCCCTTTTGAAGAAACACCCGATCAAGCGCAGGCTATTGAACATATTATAGCGGATATGACATCTGAAAAACCCATGGATAGATTAATCTGCGGCGATGTGGGCTTTGGTAAAACCGAAGTAGCCATGCGTGCTGCCTTCTTAGCTGTACAAAGTGGCAAACAAGTAGCGGTATTGGTTCCCACCACCTTGCTTGCACAACAGCACTATCAAACCTTTCAAGACCGCTTTGCAGATTGGCCAGTACAAATCGATACTATTTCGCGCTTTCGTACTGCCAAAACACAAAGGACTATTCTTGACCGCTTACAAGAAGGTAAAGTTGATATTATTATTGGCACACACAAATTATTACAAGATAGCGTAAAATTTAAGTCACTTGGCTTAGTTATTGTAGACGAAGAACATCGCTTCGGCGTGCGCCAAAAAGAGCACTTAAAAACACTACGTACGACTGTTGATATATTAAATCTCACTGCCACGCCTATTCCACGCACATTAAACATGGCATTTTCTGGTATGCGCGACCTATCTATCATTGCCACTCCTCCGGCAAAACGCCTATCTGTCAAAACTTTTATACATGAATACGATGACTATATTATTCAAGAAGCAATTCGTCGGGAAATTTTACGCGGCGGACAAGTTTATTTTTTACATAATGATGTCGCCTCTATACAACGCAAAGCGCAAGATCTTGCTAAGCTTGTTCCTGAAGCACGTATTGGCATTGGCCATGGGCAAATGCGCGAGCACGAATTAGAACAAGTTATGGCAGATTTTTATCATCGCCGTACTAATGTTTTAGTATGTACCACCATTATAGAAAGCGGCATTGATATTCCCACCGCCAACACAATGATTATTCATCGTGCTGATAAGTTTGGCGTAGCACAATTACATCAATTGCGTGGCCGTGTTGGGCGCTCACATCACCAAGCGTATGCTTATCTACTAATCCCCTCACGAAAAACCATTACTGATGAAGCTGCAAAACGTTTAGAGGCCATCGCTTCTCTAGAACAATTAGGCATTGGTTTCACTTTGGCAACGCATGATTTAGAGATTCGTGGCGCTGGAGAATTATTAGGTGAAGAACAAAGTGGCAACATGCATGAAATTGGCTTTAGCTTGTATATGGACTTACTATCACAAGCCGTTGATGCATTAAAGTCAGGAAAGCAACCTGACCTTGATAAGCCCCTCTTAACAGGACCAGAGATTAATCTACAAATCACCGCGCTCATTCCAGAAAATTATTTAGCAGATGTCCATTTACGTTTGCAATTTTATAAACGCATTGCACACACAAAAAACCAAGCAGAGTTAGATGATATTTGCATTGAAATGATAGATAGATTTGGACTCATGCCCGAACCATTAAAAAATCTCATGTCCATAACAGCATTAAAATGGCAAGCAAAGAAATTGGGTATTATTAAAATGGAAGTCAACGCTAAAAACGGCAAAATGACTTTTCAAGAGCAAGCTAGCATCGACCCGCTACACCTCATTCATTTAATGCAAACTCAACCACAATGCTTTCGTTTTGAGGGGCCACAATGCATACGGTTTTTTCTAGCAGAACATGTAATCACCGATAGAATCATGCTAGTGAAAGAAACATTAAATAAACTCTCAAAAATACCATAATCATATCATCGCGAAATTAATGAAGTCCGTGTTGTTGGTTTCTGCGTTTTTTTTGCCCCACATTCTGTCATAGCCATTTTTATTTCTTTTCCTCTTTTATACCTTGAAAATAATAAATAAGGCAACGCCGTTATCAACCCAATACCCAAGATACAAGTTACCGCTGTTACTATGTTTTCAGCTTTTGTGGATAAAGGTATTTCCTTTAGTTTATTTTTATATTTTCGTTTAATTATTTCTTTATTCTCTTGAGTAAATTCACTATTGTAAATGAATTCTCGAGTATGAAAATATAATTGTGCTTTAACACGATCATCACAGGCGGCTCCTTCAATCGCCGCTATTATTTTAGCTATCGCATACTTTGAACCAGAAAAATGGCGTTGCATTTTTCTCCATTCAGATCTTTCCTGTGATAAGTTCTCCTCCTGAATTACAAGATCATGGCCACGGGACTCACTAAAAATTTGGGCATTTCCATAACATGTCCCCGCATATCCATCAAAAGTCACCAAAGCAGAGCCTGGCTCTCCATCAGAAACTGCATATGAAATAGAACTCAACCTTAATTTGGGGTTACGCTGCAGATAGTTACGAAAATAAGCATCAATATTATCCCCATCAGAAATATAAAGAGCTAAATATTGCTTCAAAGAGTCAATGTTCTTCTGATCACATCCACCGGTAATAATGAGTTCTCTATAACCTCCATCCTCTAAAGATCTGCTAGTAGTTTCATCCATCAACTGCTGAAAGCGCTTACTACTCAATCCTCCTCCGTAATGAATCATAGCAAGATTTTGGATTTCGCCATTGGCATTGCGTTCAATAATAGTCACAGCCTGGCAATAACTCATGCCTCCTGTATACAGCCCTTGATACCCACTCTGTCTATCTATCCTAACAATCT
>Ga0155554_138_pt2 | contig 52539 bp, 44 predicted proteins | sample RifCSPhighO2_12_FD_107211 | JGI IMG/M metagenome (GOLD analysis project Ga0155554, IMG submission 107211) | Gammaproteobacteria bacterium RIFCSPHIGHO2_12_FULL_41_20 | reverse complement strand
AACGTTATGGAGCCTTTGTCGGTGCAGCGATAGCGGGTGCGGTGACGGGTTTATTTACAGTCGTAGCGCGACAGATGCGAGATTTCTTTTGGGGGATAGCGTCAGGAGCGAAGCATGCGACCCTTGTAATAGGTAATGTATTTAGCAAAAAAAGTAGAGAAGCGGCGTCGGCGAGTGCGGCGGAGCATAAAAAGAAGCGCCGTTATGGAGCATTTGTAGGAGGTGTGCTCTCAGGTATTGTGGTAGGTGCTGTGGTAGGTGCTTTCAGTGCCGTATTAGATTTCAGCTATGGAATCTGCTCTGGCGTGAAACACACCTTCAGGATGTGTTGGCGCTTGTTTGATGAAAATGGCAGAAAGGGATTTTCAGATGCATGGCAATATCATGGCAAGCGTAAGGGTTATATTGCGCAAGCCGGCATGGTATTAGCTACCGCAGTAGCATTTGTACCAGCATTTCTGATCGGTGTGGTGCGCAACATTAAAAAAACGGCTCCTATGATATTAGCTGGAGCTGCTTGGGTTGCGAAACACGTGCTCTGGAAGGGTATCAAAGCGGCGACTTTTTCCCTGGGTAAAGTTTTGGGTGGATTTTTCGGAAACTTGAAAGGTGGGGCATTATATGCGGGTGCCAAGGTGGTTCACCATATTGCTAAGACAATCCCTGTTATTCGTAAAGTTGTGCCTACGTTTCGACATTGGGGTATTGCGCTAGCTCCTTTGAAAAAACAACTAGATGCACAACCTTCCGTAGTGTCTTCTGACGAACGTAAACCTTTGTTTTCTGATAAAGCGGAAAGAGGTAGTTTTCTAGACGAAGTGAATTATGCCTTATTAGATGCGTTACGCACCATACAGCGCGGGGATAAAGTAGTAACGCCGCTTGGTTTCTTGGACGAAGGCGCTGGATTTAGCTACCGAATGGTTCGCCAATTACCTGGCTTTGTCAGCAAGGATACAGAGTATTGGTTGAAAGTGCTGCATGAACATTTGTTGGACGGTAAAGTTATATTTAAAGGCAATGCACTCCCTGCTTGCATGCAGAGCTTTAATGATCGAGCAAATCCAGATACGTTACCAAGTTATAAATTCCGCTTCTTTAAATCAGGTAATCCTGAATTAAGTCGTGAATTGACGCTCGATGGGCAGCATTATCGATTCAAGTTCTTTATGGATACAACAGCAGATAAATTAATTGTTGAGGTTAGCTCTCCTGTAGCATTCGTTGCTAAGCCTAAACCATTAGCTTTAGCTGATGAAGGTATTGCAGGTAAAAAAGAGGATGAAAAATCAGCAGCGCTTGATCTTACTGGTGGTGGTTTATCCTTAGCCAAGGCATAAAAGATATTATAAGGTATAATGATGAGTAAGAGTTCCTGCTGCGGCAGCTTCACCGAGTTGCTGCATATAACCATCTTCTTAATCTTGAAATGAGGGGTACTTATGTTAGACAAACAAACCGTAACACTTAACTTAACTGTGCCTACGGTATTTCCTAAGCACAATGTAAAACAAGGGTTGCCAGTCGATCATGTGACAACTTCATTAGAGGTTGCGCGCTTAAAGCATAAGCACTTCCGGAAAATGCAAACCATGGCTGAAGAACAGCAGATTCACTACATCATGAGCGAGCTGACTGGTTTATCCAGTGATGATGTGGATGAATTGGATGCCGAAGACTCGGCTGCTTTATCAGAGATCATTTTCGGCTTCATGAAGCGCTATGCAGATATCTCGAGAAAGCTAGCTGGGGATTGATCTTGCAACCAATCTGATGCGCCATATAGGGAGATTAATTTAGACTATAATCCTAGGATAAAAAGGGATAAATAGGGATGTTTTTATGCGAAAAACGCTTTTCTTTGCTATCCTATGCATCGTCATCGTTGCGTTAACCCCATGGATTGACGGGGTTTTTTTAAAAAAATCGTATTTTACATTTATCGATGTGCTCAATCATGAAGCACGCGCGAAAGTTGCAATTATTGAGTATCATTCTGGGTGGTTTCATTCTACCGCCAAAGTAAGAATTACCATTCCTTCCCAATCAAAAATAGCCTCAGAGCAAAATATTATATTAGATCAACAACTAAACCATGGGCCTGTTTTGTTTGGTGCCTATCAACGCATGCCGGTGATAGCACTTGCCGAGATTGTGACTACTATTCAAGCACCCGAGTGGTCAAAAAAATATCTGATGGTAAACCAACTAAATCAAGCCATGTTACAAATACATACATTGGCCTATTTTGGCAATTATTGGTATAGCCAAATATCGATGCCGGCGCTGACTATCTCTATGCAGCAAAATGGGATAAGTGGACAATGGGAAGGGATGACGGGTTTTGTCAGTACAACGATTAAAAATAATAGGTTTCAACAAACAGAGGCAGAGTTTAATTTGGGGCAGCTTGCTATTTTGAGTAAGTTGCCTGGCGTTTTTGTTTCCCGTGTTACTGTTCAGCCCGTTGCGATTAAATCTCAATATACACGTGAAGCGTCGCTGAATTTATGGAATGGCAATGCAACTCTTTCTATACCTGCTGTGCTAATACAGGGAAACCTAGGTAATGCTGATCTTGAAGGATTGAGTATTATACAATCTAGTCAAACAACCTCTCCTAATTTTTACAATAGTACGGTGCAAATACAAATCAACAAATTAAATGTACCTAATAATGTGCTAGGCACTATTTCACCGGCAACTTTTTTGTTTTCTGCGCGCAATTTAAATGCCAAGGGAATGTCTGATTTTTTCAATACCATTCAATCAGTATCTTCTCCTGGGCAATTGCCAGCGCTTGAACCCTTGGCGCTAAATATGTTAACACCCAGCACTACGTATGATGTCACTCTTGATATACAGACAGCTTCGGGTAATTGGTTTTCTCGTGGCGATGCTAGCCTATTGCCTAATGCAGCGCTTACTGACTCTTTAACTACCTTGATGAGTAATATTTATTTGCAAGGAAATTTTAAAATTTCGACTTTACTAATAGATAAACTTATTACTGCATATGCCAAACATCAAACTGCCGCTATGCAGGCGCAGTCAGTAACGGCTGCTACGCAAAATAATATCGCCGCACAAAATGCTGCATTTAATCAACTACTCATTAATTATATGCAAGAAGGAAAAATATCGGTGGACACATCCATACAAGTCATGGGGATTAGAGATCAACATTTGCCAGTTACCCAATTTAACGCAAAGCTTGATGAGCTATCTTTGCCTAAGGATGTTAGTCTAACGATTAACAATCGATATCAAGAGCTACAAAAGCAAATTCAAGCGCAGGCTGCGTTACCTACACCTGCGGCAGCACAAAAAGCACTTGTGGAACACATTAATCAAACTCTTCATTCCTGGATTATGCAAGGGTATATTATTCAGCAAAATGATACTTATTTAATTACGCTGACATACAAAAATGGTGTTTTTTTGATTAATGGAAAAATGCCTCTGCCTGGCATGTTTTCTGACCCATTTACTGTGCCTGCTCAGCAGCCTCCTGTTCTACCAGTCAATCCCTCTATAAAGAGCCTTCCCACTACTGGCACAGGGGTATCTCGTACTTCCTCCAGCTAGTGAAATCTAGGTTATTCATGTGTTATTCTACTTTGCTGCAAAAGTGCAGGAATTCCGCTAAATAAAGGCTGGTAAGAGTGTAACGTCTTAGGTGTGGAAGAATGAAAATAACGGAAATTGAAAATACTTTTATCCCATTATCGGACGGACGTAAATTAGCAGCAAAAATATGGTTGCCAGTCAATGCAATCGATTCACCAGTTCCAGCCATCCTGGAATATGAACCTTACGGCAAGCGTGAGGGTACGGCGACGCATGATCAAAAAACTCATCCTTATTTTGCAAGACGTGGCTATGCCTGTATACGTGTTGATATACGCGGATCGGGTGAATCAGATGGCTTGCTGTTAGATGAATATCCCAAACAAGAACAAGATGATTGCCTAGAAGTACTAGATTGGATAGCTAAACAGCCATGGTGCATGGGTAAAATTGGCATGATGGGTCTTTCATGGGGAGGATTTGCTTCTTTACAAGTGGCCGCGCGTCGATCGCCCCATTTGCATGCGATTATTTCACTTTGCTCTACAGATAATCGTTATACAGATGATCTTCATTACATGGGTGGTTGTTTGTTAGATGATAATTTTCAATGGTCAGCAGTGATGTTGGCATTGATGTCTAGACCACCAGATAAAGCTTTACTGGGCGAGCATTGGCGAGAGGTTTGGTTAAATCGCTTAAAACATCAAACATTGCTAGCCACCACATGGTTTCAACATCCAACTTACGATGCTTATTGGAAGCATGGTTCCATTTGTGAAGACTGGTCAGCCATCCAATGCCCGGTTTACTTGATAGGCGGCTGGGCGGATGGATATTCGAATACTATTCCACGCATGCTTGAATCTTTGCAATGTCCTCGTAAAGGCTTAATTGGACCGTGGGCGCATACCTTTCCTCACTATGGGGAACCGGGGCCTCAGATAGGTTTTTTGCAAGAAGCCTTGCGATGGTGGGATAAATGGCTAAAGGGCATAGAAACAGGCATTATGCAGGAGCCGATGTATCGTGTTTGGATGCAAAACTCCCTGTTACCATCATCCTCCTATACAACACGCCCAGGTAGGTGGGTAGCAGAAGAGCAATGGCCGAGTAAACATATTCACGAGCAGCATCTGTTCTTAAATACTGGAAGAACATTAGCTTCTCTCCCATCTGCATCAGAACAGATTATCCAAGGAGTTTCGCCGCAATCAGTTGGCGAAGCAGCAGGAGCTTGGTGTGGTTACGGACTTGGCCCAGAAAAACCAATGGATCAGCGTGTCGATGATGCTCGATCAATTTGTTTTGACAGTGAGCCATTATTAGAACCGCTAGAGCTTCTGGGGTCACCGGTCATAGAGTTAGATTTGACTGTTGATAAACCAGAGGCTTTTATCGCTGTGCGTTTAAATGAAATATTTCCAGATGGTTCATCTGCACGTATTTCTTATGGGTTACTTAATCTCACCCATCGCTTAGGAGATGAAGAAATTACGCCTATCAAGCCTGGTGAACGCATGCATGTTAGTATCCCACTAAAGAATATTGCGCATGCATTTTCCCAGGGAAATCGTCTACGTATCGCTATATCAACGACTTATTGGCCGTTGGTTTGGCCTTCTCCCGAAGTAACTCAGCTTAGTGTTTTTACGGGTAACAGTCATATTTCACTGCCAGTACGTGCACCGCGCGAAGAAGATAAACATCTAGCGGCATTTAGAAAGGCAGTGATAGCACCACGACTAGCGTTAACTTATTTTCGTGATCCTACAGGGCATCGTCGTATTGAACGCGATATTGGGGAAGACAAAGTCACCTACGTGGTGGAAGAAGACTCTGGCGATATACTTATTGACTCTATCGGCCTTAAAACTGACTCTACCCATAAAGAAACCTACACTATTCGGGACAAGGATCCACTTTCTGCGACGATACAGATTCATACTACTGTTTCTATTAGCCGCGGTGAATGGCAAACACGCACAGAAATGTCCTCGCAGATGACAGCAGATAAGACGCATTATTTTTTAAAGGCAGAATTATTAGCTTATGAGGGCAATAAGTTAATTCTAAAGCGAAATTGGGATGAGAAAATTCCTAGAGCAACTCAACTTAGTCGTAGTCCGCAACCGGTTACACAAAGAAGCCTATTAGGCGCAGCTAATTTATTTGGTAATAGTAAAAGACTAAAGAGAAAGTCCGATCAAATGGATCCGCATAATGTCATTCAAGCCAGAACACGAAATCGGTCAAGATGTTACGTTTAGAACCGCGAAGCAATAGCCGTTTCTAGGATAACCCAAGATCTTGGTAAGGATTGCCTACCATTTTAGCAGGAACAACATTAGTCACCTACAGCAGGTGTTAGCCGGATGTCAGCCGGATGGACATAACAGGATTTTCTGGGTAAAATATGCCACTATCTTTGCTTCTATAGAGGTTTTTGGCATGGTTAAGCAGGTAATTTTAGCTTGTCTGTTAGGCGTTTCATTTGCTGTATTCTCTGCACCGCAGATTTATCATGGCCATAAAGTGCTTAGTGATGAGCAATTTCCTTTTGTGGTTGCGCTCTATAATGACCATTATAAGGACCAAGAGGTGAGCTCATTCTGTACGGGAACCCTCATTGCAAAATCTTGGGTATTGACGGCGGTGCATTGTATTGATAGCTATGACACCGGCACTCTCGAGAATCCTGCCGATCTATCTGTAGGCTTTGGTTACAAAGCGCGGACTCCTGCGACAGCAAAGAAAGTGATCCGTGTTAAAAACATATTTACCTTCGATGATAAACTCACATGGCCTGATTTCGTGCAACATGATCTAGCCTTGTTGCAACTGCAAGAACAAGCCGATGTTACGCCGGTAGACTTACCTGATTCTGCGGATGCTTTTCCCCAGTTAAAATCCACTAATAAAAACGCTATTGCGGTGGGATATGGTTTTTCAGGTGTCACCTGGACAGCCGAGTGTGAGCGAGATCCCGATAGTGATGAATGTTACCCTGATGATCTAACCTGGGAAAATTCATTATTATATGGTAATGAAATTATTAAACCTGATTCTACTATTCAAGAATTATTAAATAAGTATCACGATCTTGAGCACATTAAAGAGCCTATAGAGTCTTACAATTCTTTTACGATGTTAGGTGTGATTTCGCCAGATGGCACGCGAGCGACTAACGTTGATAGTGGTGGTCCGTTATTGCTACAAGATGTAAACGGTAAATATACTCAAGTAGGTGTGTGCTCATGGCAGTTACAGCCCAATTATATTAGCTATAAAGAAGGCTATGTCACTAAGGAGCCGTTGGTGTATGCAAATCTAACGGATAAAAACATATTGGATTTCATTAAGAAGACAATTAAAAATAACTCTTAACTCTTATGTTGCGCACTAGGTACTGTCCCTAAGGTTTTATAGGTTACCAAAAGTTAAGTTGGTCTTGCCACTGTTGCGCCTATCTTTTCACAGTGTTATCTTTACTCGCAAAATCATAAACACGCAGGCACGTAGCTCAGTGGTAGAGCATCACCTTGACATGGTGGTGGTCGTTGGTTCGATCCCAATCGTGCCTACCATTTTAGCTAGTAGAGGACAAAAATCAGAATTTTATGCCAGTGATTACTCTTCCGGATGGAAGCCAACGACAGTTTGAAAAACCTATAACGATAGCAGAGATTGCTGCCAATATTGGTGCTGGTCTCGCCAAGGCAGCATTAGCAGGTAAAGTGGATGGCAAGCTGGTTGATAGCTCTTTTTTAGTGGAAAAAGATGCGACAGTTAGTATTGTTACAGATAAAGACCCTGTGGCATTGGAGGTGATTCGCCATTCAGCCGCACATTTATTGGCACAAGCAGTGAAAGCGTTATTTCCTACCGCGCAAGTGACGATTGGCCCGGTGATTGAGAATGGCTTTTATTATGATTTTGCTTTTGGTCGTGCGTTTACACCGGAAGATTTAATGCGTATCGAAGAAAAAATGCAGGAGTTAGCAAAACATGACTTTCCAGTGATACGCAGTGTGATAGAGAGAGAAGAGGCTATTCGGTTTTTTCGGGGAATGGGTGAAGAATATAAGGCAAAGATTATTGAAGATATCCCTATTGGCGAAGTGTTAACACTCTATCAGCAGGGGGATTTTATCGATTTATGCCGAGGTCCACACGTACCTAATACAGGTAAACTTAAAGCTTTTAAGCTAACCAAACTAGCCGGAGCTTATTGGCGCGGTAATGCAAACAATGAAATGTTGCAACGTATTTATGGAACAGCATGGGCAGACAAGAAATCTCTCGATGAGTATTTAAAAAATCTAGAAGAAGCTGAAAAACGTGATCATAGAAAAATAGGTAAGCACCTCGATTTATTCCATTTCCAAGAAGAAGCGCCGGGTATGCCATTTTGGCATGCGCATGGTTGGTCGATTTACCAACAGATTAAGCAGTATATTAGTCAACGTCTTGCCGAAAACGACTACCAAGAAGTGTGCACTCCACAAGTGGTAGACCTAGATTTATGGAAGAAATCAGGCCATTGGGACATGTTCGGGGAAGAAATGTTTACGGTGCAATCAGACGATAAACTGTATGCATTAAAGCCGATGAGTTGTCCCTGCCATGTGCAGATTTTTAAGCAAGGCTTGCGTAGTTATCGAGATTTGCCATTGCGTATGGCCGAATTTGGATGCTGCCATCGGAATGAGTTATCGGGCGCAATGCATGGCTTGATGCGTGTTAGACAGATGGTCCAGGATGATGCGCATATTTTTTGTGTGGAAGAGCAGTTACAAGCCGAAGCGGTACGATTTATGCAGCTTTTAATCGAGGTATATCGAGACTTTGGGTTTGAAGGAATTATCATTAAACTGGCTACTCGGCCAGAAAAGCGGTTAGGGACAGATGCATTATGGGATAATGCTGAGCATGCGCTGGCTGAGGCGATACGACAAACGGGATTGGATTATGAAGTAAAAGCAGGAGAAGGGGCTTTTTATGGGCCTAAAATTGAGTTTCACTTAAAGGATTGCATAGGCCGTACTTGGCAATGTGGGACATTACAGTTAGATTATGCGCAACCGCAACGTTTAGAAGCCTACTATGTTGCGGAGGATGGCAGTAAACAACATCCTATTATGTTGCATCGTGCTATTTTAGGGTCGGTAGAGCGTTTTATTGGTATCTTATTAGAGCATTATGCTGGTAAACTACCGCTTTGGCTGGCCCCTGTACAAGCTGTGATCTTAAATATTACAGATAAACAAGCGAATTATGTCGAAGAAGTGGTGAATTTCTTAAGAAAAGAAGGTATTAGAGTTAAATCGGACTTGAGAAATGAGAAGATTGGCTTTAAAATTCGCGAGCACACGCTACAGTGTGTGCCTCATCTTTTAGTAGTTGGGGAGCGAGAAGTAGAATCGCGTACGGTTGCGGTAAGAACTCGAGAAGGAGACGATTTGGGAACTATGTTATTAGATCACTATCTCCATTTCATTCAGACTGCGATTGCACGACGTAGTCGGGTGGAATAGGAGGAGAAAGAATTAGTACTGAAAAAGCACCTCGGATTAACGAGCAAATCTTAGTAAAAGAAGTACGGTTGATCGATGCAAGTGGTGGACAATTGGGTGTTGTGTCGATACAAGAGGCAAAAAAGATAAGTGAAGAAGCGGGGTTAGACTTAGTCGAAGTCTCTCCAGAAGCTAAACCTCCTGTTTGCCGTGTGATGGATTATGGCAAGTATAAGTTTCAGCAAAGCAAGCGTAAAGCAGCTGCTAAAAAGAAGCAGAAACAAGTACAAGTTAAAGAAGTGAAAATTCGCCCAGGAACCGAGGAAGCAGACTATCAAGTGAAGTTGCGTAGTCTTATGCGGTTTTTGGAAGAGGGTGACAAAGCGAAAGTGACAGTGCGGTTTCGTGGTCGAGAAATGGCACATTCAGAACTGGGCATGCAGTTATTAGACCGAATCCAGAATGATTTAGTGGATTGTGCAGTGGTAGAACAAAGCCCTAAGTTTGAAGGTCGACAAATGTTAATGGTGCTTGCACCAAAGAAACGATAGCGGAGTATTAGGTAATGCCAAAATTAAAAACGAATCGCGGCGCTGCAAAACGGTTTCGAGTCACAGCTAGTGGCTTTAAGCATCGAAGTTCATTACGTAACCATAAATTGACGAATAAATCTAATAAGCGTAAGCGGCAACTGCGGATAGGTCCTGCAGTAGCTGAGGTGGATCAGCCAGCTATTCAGCGTTTATTACCCCATTCGAGGTAGGAGAAGAAGAGTATGTCAAGAGTAAAACGAGGTGTGACGGCGCATGCACGTCACAAGAAGCTATTAAATAAAGCTAAAGGTTATTATGGCGCGCGTAGCCGTGTTTATCGTACGGCAAAGCAGGCGGTGATCAAGGCAGCGCAATATGCCTACCGTGATCGCCATCAGAAAAAACGTGAATTCCGTGCATTGTGGATTGTGCGTATTAATGCCGCAGCACGTGAACATGGGTTAACCTATAGTGTGCTAATGAATGCTTTAAAGAAGGCAGAAGTAGCTGTTGATCGCAAAATGTTAGCGGATATTGCGGTGCATGATAAGGTGGCTTTTTCGGCTATTGTTGAACAGGTAAAGGGGAGTCTTCTGGCTGTAGCAGCGTAGTGTTTATTTCTGTTCCTTAGTCGAGAGATAGGTTGTTAGCTTGGGACAGTAGTGGCTGTCATCCTGAGCGTGCGGCTTAACAAAAAAACAGTAATGACAAGGATAGATAGGATTAATTGCTATACAGGAATACATTCTCGGAATCTTCTACATGAATGAATGGGATGGACTATTACAAGAAGCAAAAACAGCTATTCAAGCAGCAAGCAACTTAAAAGCTTTAGATGATTATCGTACTTACTATCTGGGTAAAAAGGGTAAAATTACCGAAAGTTTAAAAAAAATAGGTCAGCTTTCTCCGGAAGAACGACCTTTAGCAGGACAAAAGATCAATCTTGTTAAAGAACAAATTGATAAACTCATCAAAGATCGTACGCTTGAATTTCAACAAGAATGTATTAATCAAAAATTAGCTTCCGAATGCATAGACGTTACCTTGCCAGGAAGACATCAAACATTAGGTAGCCTGCATCCCGTTACCAAAACTCGTGAGCGTATTGCTGCTATTTTTACGCAAATGGGTTTTGCAGTTTTAGATGGCCCTGAAATTGAAGACGATTATCACAATTTTGCAGCATTAAATATCCCGCCGTTACACCCGGCACGTGCTATGCAAGATACTTTTTACTTTTCTGATAATACCTTGTTACGTACGCACATGTCTCCCGTGCAAATCCGGGTTATGCAAGAGACGCCGCCACCTTTACGTATTATTGCTATGGGTCGTGTATACCGACGTGATTTTGATATTACCCATACCCCTATGTTTCATCAGCTAGAATGTTTAATGGTGGATGAAGATGTGACATTTTCCGACCTTAAAGGAATATTGACAGTATTTCTACAAGAGTTTTTTTCTACTGATATTGCCTTACGATTTCGCCCTTCTTACTTTCCCTTTACCGAACCTTCTGCGGAGGTGGATATTGGTTGTTTAAATTGTGGGGGTCAGGGTTGTCGTATTTGTAAAAACTCAGGATGGCTGGAGATTTTAGGTTGTGGCATGGTACATCCGCATGTGTTTCAGCATGTTGGCATTGATAGTCAGCGTTATACAGGGTTTGCGTTTGGTTTGGGGATAGATAGATTAACATTGTTACGCTATGGTATTGCTGATTTGCGTACAATGTTTGAAAATGATTTGCGGTTTTTGCAACAATTTTGATTGGTTAAAAGATACTTATGAAATTCAGTGCAGCATGGTTACGTGAATGGGTAAACCCACAGCAGACACAAGATGAATTGTGCCAATTGCTAACTATGTCTGGATTTGAAGTCGAAGCCGTTTCTTCTGTGGCAGCTGAGTTTAGTGGCGTGGTCACTGCGGAAGTGGTGCAAGTGGATAAACATCCGGCTGCTGAGCGTTTGCACGTTTGCCTTGTGGATGTGGGTGGCGCGGAGCAGCTTACTATTGTTTGTGGTGCTCCCCAAGTTAGGATAGGCATGAAAGTTGCGGCGGCACGGGTGGGTGCACAATTGCCGAATCATCCTAAGATAGTTGCCAATGATATTCGCGGCATACGTTCTCACGGTATGTTGTGTTCTGCAAAAGAATTGGGTTTATCAGAAGACAATGATGGCTTGTATGAATTACCGGATACCGTGTCAGTAGGAGAAGATTTATGGAGATATTTATCTCTTTCTGATTCCATTATTGATTTGTCTCTCACACCGAATCGTGGGGATTGCCTTAGTATACAAGGTATAGCGCGTGAGGTGGCGGCGCTTACGCAAACACCATTAAATTCTTCCCTTGTCTCTAGCAAAACTTACTCCCAAGCGGTAGAGCACTCTAAGAGCGAGAGGTTGGCGACGACTTTTCCTGTTACGATTCACGCCGCTGCTGAATGTCCGCACTATGTGGGCCGGGTGATTTGTAATGTTAGAGTAGATGTTGCTACACCTATATGGTTGCAGGAACGGTTACGTCGTAGTGGTATGCGCTCTATTAATCCGGTCGTGGATGTGACTAATTACGTCATGCTAGAGCTAGGGCAACCTATGCATGCGTTTGATTGGGATAAGTTGAGTACGCGCATTGATGTGCGTTTAGCTAGGGCGGGTGAAACCATTACGCTCCTAGATGGTCGCGAAGTGATTTTGGATGCAGCTACTCTGCTGATTGCTGATCCGGTACGCCCTTTAGCTGTAGCAGGTGTGATGGGCGGGGTAGATTCGGGCGTGAGTTTGTTAACTAAAAATATTTTCCTAGAAAGTGCTTTTTTCCATCCGGCTTGTATTGCACGCCAACGTCAGCGCTATGCTATTACTTCAGAATCGGCTTACCGTTTTGAGCGCGGTGTAGATCCCGAGTTACAGGTTCGCGCTATAACACGTGCAACGCAATTATTACTGGAAATTTGTGGTGGCGAGGCTGGACCATTAACCGAAGTGACTGTGCCAGATTCTATGCCGCAACCGGTAGCTATTACGTTGGCAGCAACGCAAGTACAACGTATTTTGGGTATGCATATTCCTGAACAGGCTGTTGCAGCCATTTTACATCGTTTGAATTTAGAGTATGAAAAGTTGAAGCATGGCTGGCGCGTGCAAATACCTTCTTATCGCTTCGATTTACGTATAGCGGAGGATTTGGTAGAGGAGATTGCCCGTCTCTATGGATATGATAAAATTCCTGTACAATTAGGGCAGGCAAAACTACAAATTCTTCCGCAACCTGAAAATCAGGTTAAGTTAACGACATTCAAGAATACATTGCGAGATTTAGGTTACCATGAAGTGGTGACTTATAGCTTTGTTGATAAGCAATGGCAAGACCTATTAGACCCCATGCATCCGCCTAAAGAGTTATTGAATCCGATCACTACTGATATGGGTGTGATGCGTACTTCTCTATGGCCAGGATTAATCGGCGTATTGTTGCATAATAAAAGCCGGCAGCAGGAACGAGTACGTATTTTTGAAAGTGGATTGTGTTTTATACCGCAACCACAGGGTGTATTGCAGCAGTCTAGGTTGGGTGGGTTGGTGTCAGGTAGTGCTTATCCTCAGCAGTGGGGGCAGGCTGTGCGGGAGGTAGATTTTTTTGATCTTAAGGGTGATTTGCAGACTTTATTACAATTAACTTTTGCAGAACATGAGTACAATTTTCAAGCAACTCAGCATCCGGTTTTGCATCCTGGGCAAGCAGCGGCTATTTATCATGGCGATGAGCAAGTCGGTGTTATGGGCGCATTACACCCATTTGTGCTACAAGAGTTAAATATTTTCAGCAATATTTTTATTTTTGATCTTAATTTAACCTGTTTAGAGCAAGGGGCTATTCCTTTTTATCGGGAAGTATCAAAATATCCAGAAATTCATCGTGATATTGCGATAGTGCTTGAACAGTCTATACCTGCACGGGTAATTCAAGCTACAATAAAGGAAATAGCTCATGAATGGTTGAAAGACATGACTATTTTTGATGTTTATCAAGGACAGGGGATTGCGGCAGGATTTAAGAGTGTTGCCCTTTCGTTTGTTCTTCAACATCCTACGCGCACTTTAGTAGAAGAAGAAGTAGCGAGGTGGATGGATAACGTCGTGCAAGTTTTGCGAAACCAACTAGGTGCTGAATTAAGGAGCTAATATGACACTTACTAAGGCCGACATTGCAGAACGTTTATTCCAGGAAGTTGGAATAACCAAGCGTGATGCCAATGAAATGATTGAGTTATTTTATCATTATATTAGCGCGGCTTTAGAGCAAGGTAAGCCGGTTAAGCTATCTGGGTTTGGAAATTTCGAGTTGCACGATAAAAATGAAAGGCCAGGGAGAAACCCGCGGACAGGAGAGGCGGTACCGGTATCTGCTCGCCGTGTGGTAACATTTCGTTGTGGACAAAAACTAAAGGCGCGTGTTGAAAAATATGCAGGAAAAGAATCCAAAGAACACATACTCAAAGAGAAAGAATAAGCGTCGCAGCCAAAAAACACTGCCTGCTATTCCTGATAAGCGATATTTTAGTATCAGCGAAGCAAGTGTACTCTGCGGTGTAAAGCCCTATGTATTGCGTTATTGGGAGCAAGAGTTTTCTCAAATCAAACCGAATAAACGCCAGGGGAATAGGCGGTTTTATTTACAAGAAGATATTTTACTGATTCGCCAAATCAGGAAATTACTTTACGAAGATGGTTTTACTATTGAGGGTGCGCGTGCACAACTCATGGTGCAACCAGAAATAGAGTCAACAATAAAAATCGATGCAGTTGTTAAAAAAATTGTTGCAGATCTTGAAATCATTTTGCAAAATCTCAAACGCACTGAAACAGCTGTTAATTAATTATACCCGAAGCATTTCACTTTTAGGTGTTTAAAATGACAGATTGCAAGAGATTGAAAAGGTTTTCTCGATAAAAAGTGGAGGAATACTTGCGGTATTTCGAGCATTTTTATCGAGAAAACCTTTTCAAGGTCGCAGTAAGATGTCATTTTAAACACCTAAAAGTGAAATGCTTCGGGTGTGGTTGATGATTTAGCATAAATCCAGACGGGGCGTGGCGCAGCCTGGTAGCGCACTTGCATGGGGCGCAAGTGGTCGCCGGTTCAAATCCGGCCGTCCCGATTAAAGGAATGAGGCATGGAGAAGATTTGGCTTAAAAGCTATCCGCAAGGGATTCCTGCAGAGATTGATCCTGATGCTAATCCGTCGATTGTAGGAATGCTTGAAGAAAGCTGCCAACAATTTCATGATCGTCCGGCGTTTTATAATCTTGGTGTTACGATTACCTACGGACAATTAGATCAGTATACACGTGCTTTTGCTGCTTATTTGCAACAAGCGCTCCAGTTACAACAGGGCGATCGCATTGCTATTATGTTGCCTAATGTGTTGCAATATCCTATTGCTATGTTTGGTGCGCTGCGTGCTGGGTTAATTGTTGTAAATGTTAATCCTTTGTATACTCCCGATGAATTGGTTTTTCAGTTACAAGATTCGGGTGCAGAGACTATTCTCGTCCTCGAAAATTTTGCGCATACAGTAGAAAAAGTATTACAACGCGTGACGATGAAGAACGTCATTGTCTGTCGTATTGGAGATTTTTCTTTATTACCTAAGTCGTGGTTGATTCAGTTTGTTTTAAAATACGTACAGAAAAAAATTCCTGCCTGGCATATTCCACAGGTTATTTCTTTTAAGAAGATGCTTAAACAAGGAGCGCGAGCTCAGTTTCAAACAGTTACTGTAGCATTAAAGGATATTGCGTTTTTACAATATACTGGGGGCACAACCGGGCTTGCTAAGGGTGCGATATTGACGCATAGGAATATCATGGCGAATATTGCACAAGCTAAGGCATGGATTGGTAGTAAGATGGTAATGGGAGAGGAGATTATTATTACCGCCTTGCCCTTATATCATATCTTTTCATTGTTGGTAGATTGTTTGTTGTTCGTTAAGCTGGGTGGCTTTGATGTATTAATTACGAATCCACGTGATATCCCGGGTATGATAAAGGAAATGGCAAAATTTAAATTTACTACTATTACCGGGGTAAATACCTTATTTTGGGGATTATTAAAAAACTCTCAATTTTCAAAATTGGATTTTTCAGCACTGAAGTTAGCTTTAGGTGGGGGCATGGCCGTGCAAGAAGTGGTGGCAGAAAAGTGGCAGCAAGTTACCGGTGTAACATTATTGGAGAGTTATGGGTTAACAGAAGCCTCACCAGGTGTGGCAGTTAATCCGGTTAATTTAACCGCGTATAATGGTTCTATCGGCTTGCCTTTTCCTTCTACGGACGTGGCTATTTTGGATGAGGATGGGCATGAATTAGCGGTTAATCAAGAGGGCGAATTAGCGATTAAGGGTCCACAAGTGATGCAGGGATATTGGAATCAGCCCAAGGAAACTCAAAAAGCTTTTACGAAGGAAGGTTGGTTATTAACAGGGGATATTGCTTCTATTGATGAGCAAGGATTTTTACGTATTTTAGATCGTAAAAAAGATATGATTATTGTCTCGGGGTTTAATGTTTATCCGAATGAAGTGGAAGATGTATTAGTGAAGTTGCCTGGCGTGCGTGAAGCAGCGGTCACTGGTGTGGCGGATGAGCATTCGGGTGAAGTGGTAAAAGCCTATATTATCCGCGATAATCCGCATTTAACTGCGAAAGAAGTAGTTCGACATTGTCGCGAGCATTTAACCTCTTATAAAGTGCCGAAGAAGGTCGAGTTTTGTCATGATCTGCCTAAGTCTAATGTGGGAAAAATTTTGCGTCGCGCTTTGCGGGATAGGGTTGTGGAGAAATAAATTGCTACGATTTAAAGCCCGTTAAAACCCTACCTGGATGTAACTCTCCGTGATGTCGGCTTTGCTATTTCCTTGATAAATGCGATCTCATTTAATTTCTGCATTGGCAGCTTGCTCAATTGAGCCACTGAAACTTTCGGCCATTAAATTGCTGGTATAATAACCCCGAACAGGGGCCTGATTAGTATATACGGGTTTGCCCATGATATAGGTCGCTACAATATTCCTATCATCAGCAAGCGACATGATGATGAAAAGCAATTCAAAAATATCGTCCACTTGGTTATTGCGGTATTTTAATATGGGTGTTGCATTAGGATCGATAACAGTAAAATCTGCTTCCTTACCTTTTTCAAAGTTACCAACTTTGTCATCAATATGTAACGCTCGTGCTGCACCCAAGGTGGCTAGATACCAGCGTAACATGCTTGGTAATTTAAAGCCTGAAAGCATGGCTACTTTATAAGCATCATCCATGACGCGCAGCATAGACATGGTATTGCCTGCGCCCCAATCGGTACCTAAAGTGATCCGGTTGGTGTATTGCGAGGTACGTTTAAAGTTAAATAATCCACTACCTAGAAAGTTGTTGCTAGTAGGGCAGTGCGCAAGTATGGATTTTTTTGCTTTTAGTACCTCTAATTCTAATTCAGTCAGATGAATGCCATGTCCGAATACTGCACGATCTGTGACTAATCCATAGTGATCATATACATCTAAATAGTGTTTACTCCAAGGGAATCGTTGCTTAATTGCTGTTATTTCATGCGTGTTTTCGCCCAAGTGTGTTTGAATATAGGCGTCCGGGTATTCTTTTGCTAGTGATCCACACATTTCCAACATTTCTTCTGAACAAGCTAAGCCAAATCGAGGGGTGATGCAAAAACTGAGCCGGTGTTTATTATGCCATTTATGAATAAGTTTTTTCGCGATGTCATAGTTTTCTTTTGTAGGGAGCTTTAAATAATCAGGGGAATTATCATCCATAATAGTATTGCCAGTGATAAAACGCATATTGCGCTTTTGTAATTCCTCAAAAAAAATGTTACTTGCAGCATAGAATAAAGGTCCGTAACAAACCGCGGTAGTTGTGCCATTTTTAAGCATGAGATCAATGAAGAAATTTAAGTCATTTTTGGCATGAGTATCATTTTTGTATTTGCTTTCGGCAGGAAACACATAGTTATTTAACCATTCCAGCAACTTTTCTCCATACGCAGCAACAATGGCACTTTGTGCGGCATGGTTGTGAGTATCAATAAAGCCTGGCGTAATCAAGCAACTCTTGTAATCGACTAGTTGTGAGCCTTCTAGATGTTTCTTCATATCAGCGTATTGGCCGACATTAGCCACTTTTCCTTGTTCATCCACGATTAATACACCATCTTCAAAATGGCAGTAAGAATGCTCTAGGAACCCTTTGTCAATTTCCTTGCTTATAGGGATTGTTTTGAATGTAGAGGCATCGCGAAAATAAAAAATGCGTCCTCGATAAGCAGTTTTTTGCATTTTCATGTAAATACTCCGAAATTCGCGTTAAAGATATAGCATATGCCTAGTTAGGCCTCAAGGCGGCGAAGAAAAATAGCATTTAGAAAAACTGCTACCTATGCTACAATTTGCTCGGTTTTATAAAGAGTGAAATCATCTATGGAAAATGCCCCAATTGCCAAAGAAATCCAAAAAATTAGTGTTGAGAGTGAGCTAAAGCAATCTTATCTTGGCTATGCAATGAGCGTGATTGTTGGGCGTGCTTTGCCTGACGTACGCGATGGGCTTAAGCCTGTACATAGGCGAGTATTATTTGCCATGCACGAACTAGGCAATGATTGGAATAAACCATATAAAAAGTCTGCTCGCGTCGTTGGCGATGTGATTGGTAAGTACCATCCACATGGTGATACGGCAGTTTACGATACCATTGTGCGTATGGCACAGCCTTTTTCTATGCGCTATCTTATGGTAGACGGTCAAGGAAATTTTGGTTCTATTGATGGCGATGCACCAGCAGCTATGCGTTATACCGAAGTCCGCATGTCGCGATTTTCACATGCATTGTTAGCAGATATCGAAAAAGAAACTGTTGATTTCGCGCCTAATTACGATGAATCAGAAATGGTGCCGCTGGTATTGCCGACACAAGTGCCGCACTTGTTAGTCAATGGGTCGTCTGGTATTGCCGTAGGCATGGCTACGAATATTCCCCCGCATAATTTAAACGAAGTAATAGATGCGTGTATTGCTGTGATTGACCAGCCGGAGTTAGGCATTGATCAAATCATTGAGTATATCCCAGGGCCAGATTTTCCAACTGCAGGGATGATTTGTGGCAGGGTGGGTATCCGTGAAGCATATCATACTGGGCGTGGGCGTATTTTAGTACGTTCCAAAACCCATTTTGAAGCGGATGAGAGGGCAGGGAAGGAGCGTATTATCGTTACTGAATTACCCTATCAAGTGAATAAAGCACGTTTAATCGAACGTATTGCTGAATTAGTAAAAGAAAAGCGTTTAGAAGGCATTACCGGGTTGCGGGATGAATCCGACAAACAAGGCATGCGTATTGTGATTGAAATACGTCGCGGGGAAAATGCAGAAGTTATTTTAAATAACTTATATGCCCATACGCAGCTGCAAGGCGTTTATGGGATTAATATGGTGGCCTTGGTAGATGGTCAGCCAAAACTGCTTAATCTAAAAGAGTTAATTGATGCTTTTATTTGTCATCGGCGTGAAGTGGTGACACGGCGTACTGTATTTGATTTGCGTAAGGCCAAGGAGCGTGCACATATCTTAGAAGGCTTGGCGGTTGCGCTGGCTAATATTGATGAGATGATTACTTTAATTAAGCAATCCAAAGATCCTGCAGCAGCAAAATCACAATTAATGGAACGCGTATGGCGGCCAGCGCAAGTGATAGAAATTTTAACCCGAGCGGGAGATCAAGACAAACTAACTTTTGCTACACAGTCTTATGGCTTAACGGATGATGGCTATCATCTTTCGCCAGAGCAAGCACAATCGATTTTAGAGATGCGATTACACCGGTTAACTAGCTTAGAGCAAGATAAAATTGTAGGTGAGTATAAGGATTTACAAGTATTGATTGGTCAATTGACGGAGATTTTAACCAATGCACAGCGGTTAATGCAGGTTATTCGCGAAGAATTATTAGCTATAAAAACTCAGTTTGGTGATGCACGCCGTACAGAAATTTTAGATGTTGACGGCGAAGAAATGCAGATAGAAGACTTAATTCCTGATGAAGAAGTTGTAGTGACACTGTCACACGAGGGTTATGCCAAAACACAACCTATATCGACTTACCAAGCACAACATCGCGGAGGTAAGGGAAAAACAGCGACCTCAGTAAAAGAAGAGGACTTTGTTGAGCGTTTATTAATTGCACGTACCCATGATACAGTTTTATGTTTCACTAACCACGGTAAAGTATACTGGTTGAAAGTGTATCAGTTGCCACAGGCGAGTAGAAATTCTCGAGGCCGTCCCTTAGTTAATTTACTTTCTTTAGCGGAAGGAGAGCGTGTAAATACGTTACTTCCAGTACGAGAGTATCGTGATGATCAGTATATTTTCATGGCGACGGCTAAAGGTTTGGTGAAGAAAGTGCCGTTGACTGATTTTTCGCGACCGCGTAGCAACGGTATCATTGCAGTGAGTTTGCAAGAGGGAGATGTATTGGTCGGTGCTGAGTTAACACATGGCGAGCAAGAAATTCTATTGTTTGCAGATGCTGGTAAAGCGATACGTTTTTCTGCAAGTAAAGTTCGTAGTACAGGTAGGCAGTCGCAAGGTGTTATAGGTATCCGCTTACCAAAAAACCAGCGTGTAATTTCTTTAGTTATTGCTTCCTGTCAAGGCGATATTTTAACAGCAACACAACGTGGTTATGGTAAGCGTACGCCCTTAGCTGATTACCCAACAAAAGGTCGCGGGGGGCAAGGTGTCATTGCTATTCAAGTTAATGAACGTAATGGCAAGGTAGTGGGTGCCATTCAAATTGATGCTCAAGATGAAGTTATGCTTATTAGTGATAAAGGTACCCTAGTACGGGTTCCCGCTGAGGAAATTTCATTAATTGGACGTAATACACAAGGGGTGCGTTTAATCCAACTAGCGCAAGATGAGGTACTAGTTGGTTTGGAACGTGTAGCAACCCTAGAAGGAGATGGTTCAGCATGACGCAGAAAGAACCTGTTATTACTGTGGATGGGGCAAGTGGAACAGGAAAGGGAGTGGTAAGCCAGATAGTAGCAAAGCGCTTGGGATGGAAATTATTAGATAGTGGCGCCTTATATAGAGTATTAGCATTAGCAGCGCAAAAACATGCGGTGGCAGTGGATAATGAAGCAGCGCTAAAAGTATTAGCTGAACATTTGGATGCTCAATTTGTCACGCAAGTTAATGATTTTTCTGTTATTTTGCTAGAGGGCGAGGATGTTACTGATACGATACGCACTGAGAAAGTAGGCAATGCAGCCTCTAAAATAGCGGCGTTACCCGCGGTGCGTATTGCCTTATTAAATCGCCAACGTGCTTTTCGCGAACTGCCGGGTTTAGTGGCGGATGGGCGTGATATGGGGACAGTAATCTTTCCTGATGCCAGCCTAAAATTTTTTCTTACTGCTAGTCCTGAAGAGCGCGCTTTACGTCGCTATAACCAGTTGAAGGAAAAAGGCATTAGTGTTAACCTTACCGACCTCGTGGAAGAGTTACGTGAGCGTGATAAGCGCGATCAAGAACGACCTATCGCCCCACTAAGACCCGCAGAGGATGCTATTTGTATCGATACTGACCACTTGTCCATTGAGCAAGTGGTGGCGCTTATTTTGTCAGAGGTTAACAAAATTTTTCCTGTTGTTACCCTGGAGTGATTAAATAAGTTTTATTCATTTATTATTGAGTAACCCTCAGGAAATATTACTTATGGTTGAAAATTTTGCCAAGTTGTTTGAAGAAAGTCTGAATGAAACTCCCATGTTACCTGGCACCATCATCTCTGCTACTGTAGAACGTATCGAAGATAAATATATTGTAGTCAGCGCTGGTTTAAAGTCTGAGTCCTATATTCCTGTCGAGCAATTTTGTGATGAGCGCGGCAATTTGGAAGTTTCTATTGGTGACGAAGTGAGAGTGGCTTTGGATTTAGTCGAAGATGGTTTTGGTAGCACCCGTCTTTCTCGTGAGCGTGCAAAGCGCATTGAATCATGGGTGGTGCTCGAAGAGGCGCATGCAAAGCAAGAAACTATTCGCGGTATGATTGTGGGTCGCGTTAAAGGTGGATTTACTGTTGAAATTAATAAAGTAAGAGCATTTCTACCCGGTTCTTTGGTGGATACTAAGCCTATTCGTGAACCAGATGCATTAGAAGGGAAAGAGTTCGAGTTTAAGGTTATTAAAGTTGATCCTAAGCGTAATAATATTGTTGTTTCTCGTCGTGCAGTGCTGGAAGCAGAAAGCCGTGTGGAACGTGTGGCGCTATTAGAAAACCTGCATGAAGGCGACGAAGTGAAAGGGGTGGTGAAGAACTTAACTGATTATGGCGCATTTATTGACTTAGGTGGTATTGATGGACTGCTACATATTACCGATATGTCATGGAAGCGCATTAAGCATCCCAGCGAGTTATTAGCGATTAGCCAAGATGTTAAGGTGCGAGTGCTCAAGATTGATAGAGATAATGCGCGCGTTTCCTTAGGGTTGAAGCAATTAGGCGGAGATCCGTGGATTGACATTGTACAGCGTTATCCAGTAGGAGCTAAATTAAGTGGCAAGGTGACCAATATTACTGACTACGGTTGCTTTGTAGAATTGGAAGAAGGCATTGAAGGTCTAGTGCATGTTTCAGAAATGGATTGGACAAATAAGAATGTCAATCCAGGCAAGGTGGTGCATTTAGGTCAAGAAGTTGACGTGATTGTATTAGATATTGATGCAGATCGTCGTCGTATCTCTTTAGGCGTTAAGCAATGTACAGCTAATCCATGGATAGCTTTTGCCGAAGCGCACGAAAAAGGTGAGCGATTACAAGGTAAGATTCGCTCTATCACCGATTTTGGTATATTTATCGGACTGGATGGTGGCATTGACGGCTTGATTCATCTTTCTGACATTGCGTGGAATGAAGCAGAGGCACAAGAAGCGTTGCGCCGGTATCAGAAGGGTGATGAAGTTGAGGCTGTTATTTTGGCGATTGATGTGGAGCGTGAGCGGATTGCCTTGGGTATTAAGCAATTAGCGCAAGATCCTATAGCATCATATTTAGGTGAAAATGAAAAAGGCACAGCGGTGTCTGGTAAAGTAGTGGAAGTAGATCAAAAGCATGTGGTGCTAGAAATAGCCGAGAATGTGCAGGGTATTTTACGTTCTAGTGAAATGGCCGAGAAAGTAGATGATTTACGTACCCAGTTCCAAGTCGGCGCTATGGTAGAAGCGAAAATCCTTGGCGCAGATCGTAAGTCTCACGCTGTGGCGTTATCCATGAAGGCGGCAAAAGACAATAACAAAGAAGCTAAGCCGAAAAAAGCTAAGGCAGCATCGACAGCTAATCCATCCTCCGCAGGGAAGAAAAAGAAAGGGGATGAAAGTCTATTAAAAACCACCCTAGGTGACTTATTTAAACAACAAATGAGTTCCCAAGAGGATGAGGAAAGTAAGGGGTAAAAACAAAAAAATAATTTCCCATAAAATAGACTTCTTTCCAACCCTTGACCAAACCAAAGGCCAACTTGGTTATCATCCTTCGCAAGCTCAGGATGATAACCAAGTTGGCCTTTGGCCGAGGTTGGGAGGGAAGTCTAATACCTGCTCCTATAGAATAAACACTGTGGGGTGGGTGGGGGAATCGAAATCCATTAGACTTTTTTTGAAGAGACCTCAATGCTCTGTATCCGTTTGTTTTCATATGGTTTTTTAGTGTGCACTCAGAGTAAATTCATATCTAGTTTCTTGATTTTTTGCCAATCCAAACTATTCTTAAGTTAACTCACCACTAATTTAAGAGAGATTTTTATGTCCATGTTTAGAAAACACAAGCAAGTTATATCGGATGAAGCTACTCAAGCAGCTGCCGCTCTTGCAGAGGTGATGGGTGAAATTCTTGAACGCAATACGGCATCAGAGGGGAAAAACCTCGAAGAGCATAGACCTACGGTGGAGATTTATTCTGCAGGGGGTGACAAATTGATGATGGTGGTGGATTGTTCTGCAATAACTCAAAAACTCCAGCAATTAGCTATGCGACCGGAGACAGGAGCTAGAGATTTTGCTAATTGTGAGGATATGCAAAATAAAATAGATACCTATTTTGAATTATATACTCAAGCAGCGTCCGGCGAGCGATATGGAGAGAATGGAAAGAAAGGCCTTGTCTATGTATCAGCTAGCGAGCTACCCAAGCTTGCTCAAGAATTACGTAATGGTATTAAAGAATTAGCACAACCTCAACCTAAACAATAACTCCCTCCCTATGCATCATTCTTTATTGCGTATAAGATAGACTATTAATAGAAAACTTCCCTTTATAGGAGTTGTTACGTGCGTGTTATTGGCTATCTGTTTTTGTTGGTTATTGTATTGCTAGGTATTACTTTTTCCACTTTAAATGCCAATGTGGTTACCGTGAATTACTATATAGGCCGCAGTGCTTTGCCCTTATCTTTATTACTTGTATTAACCTTTAGCTTAGGTTGTATATTGGGGATGTTGGTAGGAGTATGGTTGCTAATGAAAACCAAGCTGAAAAATTACCAGCTTAAACATCAACTTACTTTGGCAGAAAAAGAAGTGAAAAACCTACGCGTCATTCCACTGCGAGATCAATAGCCCATGGTAGCATTAGGCATCATTTTATTTTGCGCGGTGATTGCTTGTGCATGGTATGTAGGGTACCGCATGCAACACAAGGTGCCAGGTACTGATGGCCATACAGATTTTTCGCGTGATTATTTTGCGGGCTTAAATTTTTTATTAAATGAAGAAACCGATAAAGCAGTTGGTGTATTTATTAAAATGTTAGAAGTCGATAGCGATACAGTAGAAACGCATTTAGCAGTGGGGAAGTTGTTTCGTAAACGTGGAGAAGTAGACCGGGCGATTCGTATTCATCAAAACTTAATTGCTCGCCCACAACTGGATAAAACATATCGCGAGCAGGCTTTATTTGCTCTAGGACAAGACTATCTCAGTGCCGGCATGTTAGATAGGGCCGAGCGTATTTTTCTCGATTTAATGAATACCAAACAGCATATTGCTGCATTGTGGGCGCTGCTGGATATTTATCAGCAAGAAAAAGCGTGGGGACAGGCGATACCTATCGCACGCAAAATAGAGAGTGCAACCAGAAAAAATATGCAGTCAGTGATTGCACAATACTGGTGTGAATTAGCAGAAAGTCAGCTGCAGAAACAACAATACGAGCAAGCTAATCAAGCGGTGCAGGAAGCGTTAGATGCAGATAAACAATGTGTACGTGCAAGCTTACTGCAAGCAAGAATAGCCATGCAAGAAGGCAGCCCTAAGGTTGCGCTACGTAGTTTAAAGCGGATTAAAAATCAAAACCCGGATTATCTTTCTGAAGCCATTGAGCCCATTGCAGAATGTTATGAAAGGCTGGATGAAGGTAAGCGATTAGTAGGATATTTAAAGCAGGTATTAGAGGAATATCCGCACGTGCCCGTGGTATTAATTTTAGCGGAACGTATTCGTCGTTGGAAAGGCGATAAAATCGCTGCTAATTTTGTTGCTGATTATGTGCGACGTTATCCTTCGTTAAGGGGATTGGATTTATTTGTGAATATTTACATTTCGAATGCCGAAGGTCGTGCCAAGCAAGATTTATTGATTTTGCAAAACCTCATGAAGAAATTGTTAGCAGATAAACCTGATTACCAATGCGTATCCTGTGGATTTTCAGGTAAAATTTTGCATTGGTTTTGTCCTGGTTGTAAACAATGGAATGTGATTAAGCCACTCTATTGCCTTGAGGGATAGAGTGCATGTTGGATCGACGTATTGCTGTTGCCCCAATGATGAAATATACGGATCGTTTTTACCGTTATTTTATACGACTCATCGCACCCCATGCCGTATTGTACACGGAAATGGTAGTGGCAAGTGCTTTGTCCTATCAGGATCCACAGCGTTGGCTGGCTTTTCATCCGAGTGAACATCCAGTGGCATTACAATTGGGAGGCTGTGATCCTGCGTTGCTAGCTAAAGGTGCAAAATTAGGCGAAGACTTTGGTTATGATGAAGTAAATCTTAATGTGGGTTGTCCGAGTGAGCGCGTTGCCTCGGGTCGATTTGGTGCTTGTTTAATGCAAGAGCCTGAGTTGGTGGCGGCTTGTGTGCATGCCATGCAATCCGCAGTGACAATACCTATTACTGTGAAGTGCCGGATAGGGATTGACGAGTATGATGCCTATACGTATTTGCACGGGTTTATTGAGAGGGTGTCGCACGCGGGTTGCAAGGTCTTTATTATTCACGCGCGCAAAGCATGGCTGTCTGGACTAAACCCCAAAGAAAACCGCACTATACCACCGTTGCAATATGAGGTGGTACGGCAAATTAAACGTGACTTCCCTCAGTTAACCATCATTCTCAATGGTGGTATTATCACTGTAGCTCAAGTGGCAGCGCATTTGCTCGATGTTGATGGGGTGATGATGGGCCGCGCGGCTTATTCTAATCCTTATTTGCTAGCAGAGATTGAAAGGCAATTGTTTGCGACCAACGGTATTCGTAGCCGTGAAGAAGTAGTACAATTGTTTTTGCCCTATGCGCAAGAGCAATTAGATAAGAAAATAAAATTAGGCAGATTAACACGGCCTATTCTAGGGCTGTTTCACGGGCAGTTGGGCGCATTGCGTTGGCGGCGCTATTTGAGTGAACACGCCCATTATGCCGAAGCGGGGATTGAAGTGATTCAGCAGGCTTTGTCATTAGTGGGGTAAGTGGTTGCTAGAGGTAAACATGACTATATTACAAACTTTTGCAGATATGATAGGGATTATTGGTGTGGTATTGACATTGACGGCGTATTTTTTATTAAATATAAATCGTTTACACTCTACCCAAGTGAGTTACTTGTTACTTAACTTTTTAGGTTCCACACTGGTTTTAGTTTCTTTATATTTTCATTGGAATTTGGCTTCAGTGATGATCGAGTTTTGCTGGGTTCTTATTAGCTTGGTTGGTTTGTATCGCATATTCATGGGGAAAAGTATCAGAAATTCGGTAAAAGCACGGGATGTTTTATGAAAAAATGGTTGAAGTTATTAGGAATTATTGTTGGCCTGATTATTGTTGGTTTGTTGGTTGCGGCGATTCTTTTAATTACCCTGGTGAACCCTAACCGTTTTAAACCCTTGATTATGGAGCAGATAAAACAACGTACCGGCAGGGAAATACTCATTAGAGGGGATTTATCTTGGTCATTTTTCCCTTATTTAGGTATTAAAGTGAAACAGGTTGAGTTAAGTAACCCACCCATGTTTAAGCAACCGTATTTTGCAGAAATAGATAGCGCAACGATTAATGTAAAAGTTTTACCTTTATTGAATAAACGTGTTGAATCTAGTGGTGTTGTGATTGATGGACTTAAATTGCGCTTGATTAAACAAGCGAATGGTAATGTAAATTGGCAGTTTACAATACCGACTTCTAGGTCTTCTAGGTCTAATGATAGGGTTACACAGGATACTTCTTCTCCCTCCGCAGCATTTGCCTTGTTTATTGCGGGTGTTGATATACAAGATGCTACTATCGAGTGGATAGATGAACAAAAAAAACAACGTATAGAAATAGATAAATTTAACTTATCTGTAGATAACGTCCAGCTGGATAAGCCATTTACAGTGAAAGCACACGGTGATGTTTCTGGGAAAAATCCTAATTTTTCGGGGAATGTTGCGTTAAGTAGCCAGATAGGGGTGGATATAAATCAGCATATATATACCTTGAATAACGTGCAGGTAGCGGCAACGCTTAAGCAAAAGGACCGGCATTTTAATACTAAATGGCACGGCCAAATTATTTTTGATCAAAATCACCAGACATTAGAGTTGCATGATATACAAGCGCAGATAGCTAATTTAGCCTTGACTACCAATGCTAAGATGACCGTTATTGATCAGCCACATATCAGCGGAAAGTTGATGATACATCCGTTTGATCTTAAAAAATGGCTGCAAGAAACCGGGCAAGATAATGTGGCTTTGCAAGTGGGAAAAAACATGAGCGGTAGTGTGAATTTCTCATTAGGGACATCATTATCTTCTGTGGATATGCAGGGTAATATGCATATGGATACATTACAAGTTGCCAAGGTACAGATGAGTAATGTGACTATGCAGCCTCATATGCAGAACGGTGTGTTAACCTTATCGGGTGTTACCGCAGATTTTTATGCGGGCCGCTTATTAAGCAATGTGGATATTTATTTAAATGGTGCTGAGCCACGTATCGCTATGCAAGGTAAACTAATTGATGTGCAATCAGCAGCCTTGTTAGCGGATCTTGCTAACAACACAGCCAAATTATCCTTTTCTGGTGCCGCTAATGTGGAACTGTCGGTGACAACGGTGGGCAGTAACAGTGATGCGTTAATGAGTCACTTAAATGGTCGTGGTAAAATGTATGTGAATAAGGGGACTTTAATTGGTATTGATCTGCCTTACTGGATAAATACGGCTTATGCTTTAACGCAGCATCAGTCTACTCCAACCGATGATGCTGGAAAAACGGAGTTTAATACCCTCGCTGCCAGTGCAGTGATTCATAATGGTGTGGTGATGAACGATGATTTGCAAATTATTTCAGCAGTAACTGATACTCGGGGTAGAGGCGAGATTAATTTGGTGAGCCAGCAGATTCATTATCAATTACAAACCACAGTTAGCCAGGCTGAGCAAAAACGGCGTAATGTGTTTAATTTATATGGGTTATCTGTGCCGTTATTAATAACGGGTGATTTGCATAATCCACACATAAGATTAGAAATGGATTTGCTCATGAAGGAAGTAGGAAAACAACAAGTAGAAAAAGTAAAAACGAAAGTCCAAGAACAAATCCAAAAAAAGTTACAGGATATTGTGCCAGAAGGTCAGGCGAATGAATTATTAGAACAAGGAAGTAAAGTATTAAATGGGTTATTAGGGCAATAAGCCGCACCATAGTGGAAACCACCGCATGTTACGATATGGAATAAGGGGTATTTGCGATGTTTCTGGCACAAGAAACACTAACGATTAAGTTCATTAAAAGTCCTTATTTCTTTCTAGCAGTTCTATTGCTTGTTCTAGCGTGTTATTTTTTTATCGATCTCAGAGTTGCGATCATTTTTTATCATATAAAGAATTCATGGTTAGTTCATGTTGCTCGTATTATTACCCGATTAGGCGATTGGACTTATTATATAAAAGCTGCCTTATTACTTTACTTGATAGCCAAAATATTTAAAAAACCGCAGCTAGCACGTTTTGCGTTATTTATTGTGTTAACAATTACTGTATCTGGTTTATTATGCGATGGTATGAAGGTGCTTTGTGGACGTGCAAGGCCTACTTTATGGTTTAATAAAGAGATGTATGGATTTTACTTTTTGCACACTCCCAATGCTCTATTGTCGTTTCCTTCTGGGCATGCAACAGTGATCACAAGCGCCATGGTTGCATTAAGTTTGGCATGGAGGCGCTATGCTAGTATTTTTGTTGGATTATTATTAGTGGTTAGTTTTTCGCGGGTAGTGGTAGGCGCACATTATATGAGCGATATATTAATGGGAATATATATAGGTACAATAACATCAATTTTACTGTATCAAAAAGTATACAAAAATAGTCATTAAGACAGAGTTGATTACATTATGATTACATTGCCATCACAAGGGTTATCCATTGTTATTCCAGTGTATAATGAAGCAGAAAATATCATGCCCTTGTTAGCAGAAATTCAGGCTATATTACAACAGCAGACAAACTATGAAATTATCATGGTAGACGATGGCAGTACCGATGATACTTATTCTGCGGTACTTTCAGCGCAAAAAAAAATATATCAAGTAAAAATCATACGGCATCAATATAATTATGGTCAAAGCGCGAGTATCGTCAGTGGCGTTCGAATGGCAAGCTTGTCTTGGATAATTACACTAGATGGAGATGGTCAAAATGATCCGCGTGATATTAAAATACTGTTAGATATGTTACAACAACAATCAAACCAAGAAAAGCCTATTCTCATTGTGGGACATCGTCAAAAACGTCATGATCGATGGTTACGTCGTTTATCATCGCGTATTGCTAACCACATTCGTCACGCATTATTGCGCGACCACTGCTTAGATACAGGGTGTAGCTTAAAATTATTTAAACGTGATGACTTTTTAAAACTACCTCATTTTGATCATATTCACCGTTTTTTGCCGGCACTTTTTATACGTGCTAATGGAGAGGTGTTAAATGTTCCTGTTAGTCATCGCCCTCGGTTATATGGCCAATCAAAATATGGTGTCATGAATCGTTTATGGATAGGAATAATAGATTTACTCGGAGTCATGTGGTTATTGCGGCGACCTTGTAACCCAGAGATCATCAAGCATGTTTAACTTAACAGCTAGTCAGATTATATGGTTATGTATAGGGTTTAGTGGGCAATTGCTTTTTTCATTGCGATTTCTCATTCAATGGTTGCAAACTGAGCGGCAACGAAAAAGTGTTGTCCCTGTTGCTTTTTGGTATTTTAGCATTTTTGGGAGTTTATCCTTACTGATATATGCTATTCATTTACGCGACCCCGTTATCATATCCGGCCAACTGTTTGGTTTTATTGTTTACATAAGGAATCTCTATTTTATTTATTCCGAACAAAAACATACTCAACTTATTCAAGAAAAAATATGAAAACTATTGTTACAGGATGTGCAGGGTTTATTGGTGCGGCAACTGTGCGTACCTTGTTAAAGGACGATAAAGATACTACTGTGATTGGTATTGACAATTTAAATGATTATTATGATGTCAATTTAAAGTTAGCTCGTCTTAATCCATTAAAACAATTAACTTCATTTCGTTTTCATCAACTAGATATTAAAAATAATGTTGAATTACTAAATATCTTTGCTAAGTATAAACCACATGCGGTTATTCATTTAGCAGCGCAGGCGGGCGTACGTTACTCCTTACAAAACCCAACGGTTTATGTAGATAGTAATCTAGTGGGATTTTGTAATGTATTAGAAGCTTGTCGACAGAGTAATATTCAACATTTAGTGTTTGCATCAAGCAGTTCAGTTTATGGTAATAATACTAAACTGCCTTTTTCAGAACGTGATGTAGTTGACTGTCCATTAAGTCTTTACGCAGCGTCCAAGCGAGCAAATGAGTTATTGGCCTACAGCTATAGCCATCTTTATGGATTGCCGATTACGGGCTTGCGTTACTTTACTGCGTATGGGCCATGGGGTAGACCGGATATGGCGCCATTTAAGTTTATGCAGAAAATTTTAATGGGTAAACCTATTCAAGTTTATAATCAAGGCCATCATCAACGAGATTTTACCTATATTGATGATATCGCAGAAGGTACAGTACAGATTCTTAAAACATTTCCCAAGAAATCTTTATCACAAGGTTCACCAAGTACGCCGTATCGTATTTACAATATTGGTTACGGAAAACCCATTAAATTGTTACAGTTCATAGAATTACTGGAGGAGTGTTTAGGAAAAAAAGCAATTAAAGAGATGTTGCCAAAACAAAAGGGTGATATGGATATCACCTGGGCTGATACGAGTGATTTAGAAAAAAAAGTGGGTTATCGGCCTAAGATTTGCATGGAAGAGGGTGTGATACGACTTGTCGAATGGTATAAGAATTATGTCAATGGATAGTAAGAAAGCTACATCCAGCGTTTTATTGGCTATCAGTGTTGTTACTGCAATACATTTATTATTCATTGCTAAAAATATTTGGCCAATCAATGGCGATGAAGCGCAATATTTTGGTTGGAGCCAAGAGCTTGATTTAGGATATTACTCCAAACCACCCATGTTAGCATGGTTAATCGCATTGACAACGAAAGTTTTTGGCGGCGGTGTTGTTGGGTTACGCTTAGCTTCTCCGCTGTGCCATGCAATCACTGCTTGGGTTATTTTTCTTATTGCTACCCGTATCATTAACAAAAACGTGGGATTTTGGTCAAGTGTTACCTATTTAATGTTGCCAGGTGTTAGCTTTTCATCGTCGATTATTTCAACCGACCCACCCCTCATGATGTTTTGGGCGTGGGGATTTTATTTCTTAGTGCGTGCTTTACAGACAGATTTAATCATAGACTGGATTCTATGCGGAATAGCCATAGGGTTCTCTTTGTTAAGCAAATATACGGCAATATTTTTTCTTGTTTCTCTATTTTTATATCTTATTTTTACGCCAGAAATGCGCCCACTTTTAAAGAAAAAAAATCCCTATTTGACAGTGTTGTTTGCCTTACTTGCAATTACACCTAATCTTTTTTGGAATATGCAACATTATTTTGTTTCCTTCATTGCCGTTAAAAATAATGCTAACCTGCATTTTACCTCTCTTACTCTTCATTGGGAAAACTTATTTATTTTTCTTGGGGCGCAACTTGCTATTTTTGGTCCAATATTATTTTCTGTATTATTAATCGGGTCTGTTGACAGTTTGAATTATCATAAAAAAAATATTACCCCATGGATGTCATTGTTATTATTTTTTTCTGTTCCTTTGTTATTATTAATGAGCTTAGAAGGGTTATTTTCCAAGGCTAATGGTAATTGGGCTGCACCTGGTTATATAACAGGTTGTATTGCTGTCATTGCCTTTCTTTTACAAAAAAAACAAGGGCGAAATTTATTGTATCTGACCTTGGTATTAAATTTATTGGTTCTATTTGGATTGTTTTATGCTCAGCCCATCGTGCGGGCTTTCGGTATTCATATGCCAATTAGCATGACAACAACAAATTGGCAAACCGCAGGAAAAAAAATAGCGGAGATAAAAAGACGCCATTCTAATACTTCACTACTGGTTGATAATCGCATGCTAATGGCTTTAGCGATGTATTATAGTAATACATCGCTAAAAGAGACTTATAAGTGGAACCCTTTGCATTTACGCAATGATCATTATGATCTTGTTACTGATATGCGTAACAAACATGGACATGACTTTATATTGGTATCATACCGGCCTGCTCCTCAAGATATTTTACAACATTTCTCTGAGAGCCATTTGCTCGATACTATTCATTTAGAAACGCTAGATGGTCAAGGTTCATTTCTTTATGTGTTTCATGTAATCCATTTTATGGGATAGTAAAGAATCTGCACATACTCTTTTAGAAAAGAGAACGATTTCAACTGCTGAATCTAGGATTAAGCACTACGGCCGCCGCCACGACCACGTCGCAAAGGTGGCAGGGCAGCAGTAGGTGGTGGCGGCTGGAGTGGTGGTTGTCGCGGTCTGTGTCTGTCATTTGAGTCACCTGTAGGAGCTTTTCTTGGTGCAAGCTCATCATCCACAAAATTCCACATTGCAGTATGATGAAGTGGAAAAGGATGCGCAGGTCTTATGCTAAAGGGTGGTATATATTGCTGCCAAGCGCTGTGTTGTCCCAATAATTCTCTGCCATATACAGTGGCTTGCAAACACTCAATAAGTGCTTTGTCAGTACCAAGCGCTTTAAATTGCAATATAGCTGGCTCTATCCATTGACATAAACGTGGATCTTTTAATAGAATTTCCTGGCCTTGATCTGTGGCAAGCAATAGCATAGCTGGAGAAAATCCTTTCGCAGTCCCTACTTCTATTATCGTATTCAATCCATCGCGATTAATTTTAGCTCGCAACTCTTGATCTTCTAATAACAACTGACGCCCTAATGGATTCGCAACTAAAGCGCTGAGAGGGGAGATACCTTTATATAGGTTGTCACGATATGCCATATTCAATCCCTCTTGGCTAATCTTATCACGTAGTTGCTTATCGGCATGAAGTAATCCCACACCTTGTTCTTCCATGGTAAACAGCCACAACGGTGATACTCCATTAGGATAAATAGCATTAAGTCCTACTGACGTAATTTTATCTCGCAATATTGGATCAGTAGTGAACAATACTTGCGTCTCTGGGTTAGCAGCAAGAGAGTATAGCGGAGAAAAAGCAAGTGTTTGCTTACCTTGATAACGTGTATTTAATCCTTGCTGACTTAAAGTATCACGTAACATTCTATCTTTTACTAATTGATCTCGCCTATAGTGCACTAACAAATAAGCTCTAGCCATATCATTCAATTGCTTATCTAATAAAATCGTATCAATTTGATTAGGTGATAAAGTAAGCCACTTCATCATTAAGGCTAATTGTCGCGCTGTTTCTACAGTTGTCATGGCATCGTTGAGCATGGACACTAATAAAGTAGGATGCGCACGATAAAGACTCTCTAACTGCCTTCTCATTGATAGCGCCTCACAAACCTCCTTTACCTCTTTCCTACAATAAGGACACTCAAAAAACATGGGTTCCTCTAATTGCTGCATGGCTAGTTGGATTTGCTGCTGTGCGTGCGCCATCTCCTCTCGTTCTGATAAGGGAAGCTGACTTTCATATAGCTGCCACGTAATCAATTGTTGCTCGAGTTCAGCTGTTTGTTGAGTAATACTATAACCTTGCCACTCCTCCAGCTCGATGCGCTCAAATACATGGCCACAAGGAGTAGCAACCGGATCAAGAAGAAACTCCCTAGACACTGGACTCTTAAAATCATCTAGGTTAACTGTAATCGTGACATGGTTGTCGTCACTGGGCCTAGTACTCGACATAAGTCTGATCTCCTCGAAAAAGTGTGGATTTATACTTTATTATAGATGGTTTTTTGTAGAGTAAATTAGGCATTTTTTATATGTTTCATGCAACCCATTTTATGGGGTAGTAAAGAATTTTATTATGCTCCGCTTCTTTATCCTAATCTTAAAATATCATTTATCAGTGCTTGAATAATGACGAGGAATAGCAAAATAAATCCCAAACGGAAAAACAGTAATTGCATGGATATAGAAATAGGACGGCGCCGGATTAATTCGATAACTTGCAATAACACATGACCACCATCTAAGCCAGGAATAGGCAGCAGATTAATGAATCCTATAGCAATGCTTAAAAATGCTAAAAAGCTTAGAAAGGTAATCCAACCACTATTTAATGCACTCCCTGCGCTTTGGAAAATCGTGATAGGTCCACCTAAACTTTTAAACGATATTTTTCCTTCAATAATTTTTTTAAAACTTATCCAGTTTAGATAAAGAAAGTTTAACGATTCATCCCAGGCACGTGGGATAGCCGCTACTGGTCCATATTGAATTTTTCGTAAAAATTGTGGTGGCCATTTAAATTCGGGGGCGATGCCTAAGTATCCTTGTTTCTGGAGAAGTAACGAATACTTGTATCCCACGGGTATAGCCAGCACGAGTTGTTTGCCTGACCGTGCCACAGTAAAGTGCAGAGTTTGTTCAGGATGAGAGAGAATTAGCGCAATTAATTGTTCCCAGTCCTTTATGGGTATTTTATTAATGGCAATAATTTTATCACCCACTTTTAGTGGCGAACGCGCTCCCGGAGAATCTGTGGCAATATGGGATATAATTAGCGGTATGTCTGGACGATAAGGTTCTATACCTAAGCTGGTGAGTGGGTCGGGTCTTAATTCATCCATGTGCCAATTAACTAAGGGTAACTGATATGCTTGGGCTTGGTTTGCTGGTTTGTTAGGCGGAGTAGCGGAAATGTTTAATGTATCCTTATCACCCACGTGTACAAAAATACGCATAATAATCCCCATCCAGCTTTCAATGAGGTGATTATCAATTCGAGTAATTTCCTGATGGGGTTTTAAGCCCGCATTAGCCGCAATGGAGTGTGGCGTGATTTTACCAATAACAGGAGTCACAGTAGTAAAACCAATTGTGAATAATAACCAATATAAAAGAAATGCCGAGAGAAGATTAGAGGCTGGGCCAGCTATGACCACCAAGAATTTTTTATAGAAGGGTTGACGATTAAATGCATAAGGCAAATCATCTTCCGCCACCTTACCTTCTGCTTCATCCACCATTTTCACATATCCACCTAGTGGAATAAGGGCCAAGATATATTCTGTGCCTTTTTTATCATGCCATCGATATAATGCTTTGCCAAAGCCAATAGAAAAACATAAGACTTTAATATTTAACCAGCGTGCAACTAAAAAATGCGCAGATTCATGGATACCGATGACAAAAAAAATCGTTAGCAATATTCCCAAAATAGAAATAATTACTTCTAGCATAAAGGGTAGAGTCCTTGTTACTTCAGGAATCCCTGTTACTTTATCGTGAATTCCCTATGGCGCGTGCTAACGTGACATGGCTAGTGTACTGCCGATTAATCCTATTTGTTTTAATCGATAATGAATGCGCTTTACCGTAGCTGGATCCATAATAGGGCCGATTTGTACGCGATATAAATTCTTTGCCACATGCGGAGAAAAAGCGATTTTTACTGGTGCGGTAATGTAATGTATTAACCGGTTTTTCAAGCGCTCGGCATGCATGCGATTGCGAAACGCGCCTACCTGCACATAGACAGCTTTAGAGCTATTTTTTAAAGCATGCAAAATGACAGATTTTTTACGCGGCGTATTTTCAGCAATAACATTCGCAGGGACAGCGGTAGCCTGGTTCCAGTAAGCAATAGGGTCAATAGCTTTGACTTTTACCAATGCTGTCCCATGCCCTGTAACACCCAATTTTTTTGCAGCTACATAAGATAAATCAATCAAGCGATTACCTGCAAATGGCCCGCGATCGTTGATTTTTACCACGATAGAACGATGATTATGTAAATTTATCACTTGCGCGTAAGTGGGCAGAGGCAGGGTTTTATGTGCAGCAGTCATGGCTAGCATATCATAAGGTTCACCGCTGGAAGTCCGTTGTTTGTGAAATTTTGTACCATACCAAGAAGCAACACCCACTGCTTCATAGTTTTTGCTGGATCTTAATGTGTAATAACGCTTTCCAAAAACAGCATAGGAATGTGGGTTACCATATTTACTGTGGGCTTCTGCCTTGGGTACAGCATTGGGTATTCTTGTTTCATCCACGGGGAAATTAGGCGGACCATCTTTACGTGTTATATGTGTGCAAGCACTCAATACTAATAGGCATAATAAAATAAGGTGGTTTTTTGTTAATTGTACACGGATGTTAATCATTGGTCGATTTTATCCCTTAAAGTTGACAAATGATGACTTAAGCGAAAGACAGCCATGGCATATAAATCGCTAGAGTTGTAACGTTTAATGACGCTAAAATTATGAAAGCCTAACCAGTACTGGCTATTATGATAATCCTTTAATTCGATAAGCTGCACTTGCAAGGCCTTATGCGATAAATGCTCTTTTTTAATAATACCATATTTGATTAAGTCAGACGAGGTGAGGGTTTTTTTGGTTAATATAGCCTTGTCAATGTTGCTAGCGGGAACGGCAATAGGTTGATTAGGTTGCCAGCCATGTTTTTTATAATAATTGGCAATACTATTAATTGCGTCGGCCGTATTATTAATTAAATCGACACTTCCTTGGCCTGTTGCATTGACTGCAAAATAACGATAACTGCTTGGCATAAACTGCGGTTGGCCTATGGCACCAGCATACGACCCCATCATTTTTTGGGGGTCGAGATGATTTTCCCGAGTGAGTAATAAAAACTCTTCTAATTCATGGCGAAAAAAGGGCGCACGTTTATTTTTGGTGAAGGCAAGATTACATAAGGCATCTAAAACACGATGTTCGCCAATGCGTTGCCCATATTTGGTCTCTATGCCTAGAGTTGCAACAATAATACTAGCAGGCACGCCGTACTTTTTTTCAGCCATAGCTAATGTTCGTTTATTTTTTATCCAGAATTGCACGCCATGCTGAATACGCCATTCATTCACAAATAACCTTTCATATAAATACCACGGTTTTTCCTCTAGAGGCGCGCGAAACTGCTGTATAATTTTAGGACGTATTTTGACTGTGCTAAGCAATTTCTCTAGATTTGATTTTTTAAAGCCATGTTTTTTTACCATGGAGTTGATAAATGCTTGAACCTCTTTTTGTTGGGTAAAAGCCGTGTCAGCCCATCCAAGGGTTGTTGCAAAGCTAAACAGACTTATTGTTAGCAGTAGCCAGATTCGTCGTAGCATAAATACCTTCATGTGGTCATAAGTTTTTTGTGCGTTTGAATGGACATTAAGATACCAAAACCAACCATTAACATCATTACCGAAGAGCCTCCATAGCTAATAAAGGGTAGTGGTAGGCCGACAACTGGCAGTATGCCGGTTACCATGCCCATATTCACAAAAAAAGCCACAAAAAAACTTAATGTGATACTACCGGCTAATAGCCGCGAAAATGTATCTTGCGCATACAAAGTAATATACCAGCCACGCGCAATAACTAGTGTATACAAGAAAAGTAGGATGATACAGCCAATGAATCCAAATTCTTCACCACAAACAGCAAAGATAAAGTCGGTAGTATGCTCAGGCAGAAAGTGTAAATGAGACTGCGTGCCGTTTAGCCATCCTTTGCCAAATAGGCCGCCGGAACCAATAGCAATTTTTGACTGAATGATATGATACCCTTTGCCTAGAGGGTCGCGATCCGGACTGAAAAAGGTTAATACACGTTGCCGTTGGTAGTCATACATAATCCACCAAACCAGTGGTAAGCATAATATAAGTATCCCACCTAGCAGACTTATCAATCGCCAACTAAGACCAGCTAAAAATAACACACTGGATCCAGCAATTAGTAATACGATGGCAGTTCCTAGGTCTGGTTGTTTGGCTGTTATAATGACGGGAATCAGAATAATCGGCAAAGAAATCAGCGCTGTTTTAGTAGAGATAGGTAAGTGAATGCGATGATAGTACCAGGCTAGAAACATAGGAATGGCCAGTTTTAATAATTCTGCTGGTTGGAAGCGTAAAAAGCCAATGGTTAGCCAACGTTGTGCACCTTTACTGATATGGCCAATAACTAGGACGGCAATGAGCAGGGAGATGCTCACGATATAAATAAACGGAGCCCAGCGTTGCAATGTCGCGGGAGGAATCTGTGCTACTGTGATCATGACAATAAAGGCGAAACCAACATGGAGTGCTTGTTTTTCAATGGTATTTAGACTTTGATTGCTAGCACTATATAAAATGGATAGTCCAGTTATAAACAATAATGCTAAGCACAGCACTAAAATAATATCAATATGAATATATTGCCATAAGCTACGATATCGCAAATCATTTTGTGGTTTTTTAAAGCGCTGTTTTAGATAATTGATGACCATTGGCTGCGCCTTTAAAATAAAAATCAATGATGGTTTTAGCGATGCTGACCGCCTGCGTGCTATTTTCTGTTACAATAGCTAAAGCAATTTGTGGATTATCTATTGGAGCAAATGCAATAAATAAGTAATGATCACGCAACTTTTCTGGTAATCCTAGTTGGCTGCCGCGCATATAGTTTTTTGAATATACTTGTCCTGTGCCTGTTTTTCCAGCAATTGTATAAGCAGGGTGTGGGCCGAAACGATGAGCTGTGCCCTCGCGACTACTAATTACTTTTTCCATGGCTTGAATCACGATATCCCAATTTTTGGGATTATTTAAGTGTATTTCACCAATGGTCAGAGGTGGTTGGGAATAATACTGTTTTCCTGGTTGTTTATCTCCGAGTAGTAGCGTGGGGATAAAACGTTTGCCATGCGTTGCTAACGTGGCAACTGCAGTGGCAAGTTGCAGTGGTGTGGTTTGCATATAACCTTGCCCAATCACGGAGATAATTGTATCGCCTTCATACCATGGGATGCCTTTTACGCGTCGCTTCCATTCTGGTGAGGCAACCAGCCCAGTCAGTTCGTGATCCATATCAATGCCAGTAATTTGACCAAAGCCAAACTGAGTTAAAATACTATCTATACGGCGAATACCTAACTTAGCTGCTAAGTGAAAAAAATAGGTATCGCATGAGCTCATGATGGCTTTTTCTAGATTGACTGTGCCATGACCGTATTTTCGCCAATCATGAAAAATATGTGAGCTATTTTTTAATTGAAACCAACCTGGGTCATGTAGGGTATCTGTAGCGGTAATAATATGAGAATCTAAACCTTCTATAGCAACAAAAGGTTTAATCGTAGAAGCAAGAGGATAAAGTCCGCGTAGTGCTCGGTTGTATAATGGGCGATCTTCTGCTTGTTGTAATACCTGAAATTCTTTTTGAGTAATGCCTGATACAAACAGATTAGGATCGTAGCTAGGTTCACTAACCATAGCAAGTACTTGGCCATTGTTTGGTTGGATAACGACAATAGCCCCACGATGTCCTGTCAATGCTTGCGCAGCAAAGGTTTGCAATCGACTATCAATGGTTAAATAGATGGTTTTTCCTGATGTAGCTTTGACTTGGCTTAATACGCGAATAGATTTACCGCTAGCATCGTTTTCCACTTCTTCATAACCCACTGTACCGTGCAAATCATCCTCATAATATTTTTCTATACCTAATTTACCGATGTAATGGCTGGCACTATAGTTAGTAAGATTAATATCCGACATTTCTTGTTGATTAATGCGTCCGACATAGCCTAATACATGGCTGAATGGTATCCCTAATGGATAGTGACGCATGAGGCGTGCTTTTACCATGACACCAGGAAAGCGATGTTGGTTTTCTGCAAAGGCAATTACCTCTTCTTCAGATAAGCGAAATTTAATCGGAATTTCATCGAAACGTCGCAGTTGTTTACGTTGTTTTTGAAATTGTACAATGTCAGTTTCACTAAGAGTAATAACCTTTTTCAATTCAGTTAATGTTTTTTCAATGCTTTTTACTTGATAAGGAATCAGGTCTAAACTGAATATAGGGATGTTTTCTGCTAATAAAATACCATTGCGATCATAGATTAATCCACGAGTAGGTTCTAGGGGAACTAGATCTAACCAGTTTTTTTTAGATAATGTCGTATACAGAGGATGTTTGTATATCTGTAAATAGCTCAGTCGTGCTACAAGAAAAAACAGTGATATCCCTATAATGATGCAGGCTACCACCGCGCGCTTAGTGACGAGCTGAATTTCTTGCGCTGGATTTTTTATGGGGATACGTTTTTGCATAGGGAGGTATTTTACAGAGTTATTAAGTAAAGCGATATCCTACGCTTAATAGAACAGGTATGGTAATTCCGGAGTTACTATCACAAAGGGCACCATTTGAAAAATGTAAAACGTCGATTTCTATGGAAAATCGCTGTGCTTGTCCTAAAATAGCGCCAATACCAATACGGTCTTGGAATAAGACGTGCCCACCTAGTTGGCGATATTCAAGGCGGTTTTTAGTAAAATAAGCTGGGCCGATACTGATTTCTAAATAGGGGGTTATCGTTGAATTATTTTTAATTTCATAATGGATAACTGGGGTAATAGATATTGTATTGGTGGAGTGATAAAGAGTTGTATTGGTTACCCACCAACGGTAATAATCTGTTTTAAAGTAGAGCGAGAGATTATTCCATATAAACCTCGGTGGTTTGTACCAAATACCGAAACCGTACCCTCTTAGACCGCTAGGCTCTAAAGAATATAAAGGCTGGTACAAGTCAATTCCTATGGCGGCATAAACAGGTTGCATTGATAGAGCAATGAGTGCTCCCCACAATAAGTAACGTAAATGTTTCACGATAATTCGTGTCTTCCTTGAGGTTAAGTTTTAAATAGCAACCCTAATCTTACCAGGAATTCTCGGTGAATAAAGAATGGTAAGTGAAAAGGTAGATATAAAAGCACAAATAAAGCGCAGGAGGCTGGAAGCCGACGAGCCATTGTGCTTTTATATCTACCTTTTCACTTACCATTCTTTATTCACCGAGAATTCCTATAATCCTACCATATAAAAATTATATCCATCCTTGTAAATGTTGGTCTGTAATAGCTTTGAGTGCTTGAATATGCTGCGCTGAGTTGTTTAGTGCGGGAATGTAGCGAAATATATTACCTCCTGCCCGTATAAATTGCTCTTTACAGCGCATAGCAACTTCTTCTAATGTTTCGAGACAATCGACAGAAAATCCAGGACAAACGATATCCACCTCGCGCACTCCTTGTTGTGGTAATTGAGTTAGTATCTCTTGCGTATAAGGTTTGAGCCAGGTTGCATATCCGGTACGGGATTGAAACGATAACGTCCAGTGGTCTGGCGTGAGTTGTAGTGCTTGCGCAAGATTTTGTGCCGTTGTTTTACAGTGGTAAAAATAAGGATCGCCTTGATCAGTGTAATTTCGTGGTAGACCATGAAAGGAAAATAATAAATAAGATGATTTTCCTTGTTTTTGCCATGCGGTTTTTATTTGTTGTGTTATTGCTTGAATATAAGCAGGATGAGTTGCGTACTCGCGAATAAAACGTATTTCTGGTATGCAAGTCCAGTTGCGTAATGCTTGGTTGACTTTATCAAAGGAAGAAGCGGTGGTGGTTTGTGAATATTGCGGGAACAGGGGAAATATTAGAATATGCTCGATGTGTTTTTCGCGTAATGCGGTTAAGGCGTTGGCAATAGAGGGCTGACCATAATGCATACCTACAGCAACTTCTATGGTGTTGTTATAGCTAACTTGTAATGCCAAAGCAATTTGCTCCATGGCATAACGTAGTGGGGAGCCGTGTTGTGACCAAATTTTTTTATAGAGATTAGCAGAATAAAAAGATCGTGATGGTAATATGACGGTATAGAGCAAGGGTTGCCATAACCATTGAGGCGCATGTATGACGCGGCGATCAGATAAAAATTCGCGTAAATAATGCCATAGTGCACTCGGCGTTGGAGCTGATGGGGTGCCGGTATTTATTAATAGAATACCAATTGATGATTTTGTCATTAGACTTTATTTTTTAATATAAAACCAATAGCTGCTAGCCGATCTTCGGTGCTGGGATGGGTAGAAAACATATCATTTAATGAGCCTATCCCCTTAATGCCAGCTTGTGTTGGGTCAAAAATATAAGCCTCGCGGCGCACATTTTCGTGCGGAGTATTCAGATAAGCCGCTTTGTAGTTGTCTTGATGGGCGATGTGATCTTGTTGAATTTTTAATAGCGCAGAGGCTAGCGGTTGATTGTTGCGCATTAATTCAATGCAACCTGCATCGGCCATGTATTCGCGTGTTCGACTTAAGTAGAGTAATAAACAAATATTAATAATAGGTAAGAGATAGCGCAGCAAAATAATAATGGTTGCTAGCGCATTACCAGAGCGTTCATCTCGTCTACGGCTAAAAATGATGTTATAAAAAAATACGTCTAACACCATAATGGTTAGATTAGCTAGAAGAGATGCGGTTAACGTGAGTTTAATATCTAAATGACGGATATGGCTTAATTCATGGGCCATGACGGCTTGTAATTCATCGCGATTGAGTTTTTGTATCAATCCACGGGTTATTGCTACCATGGCGGATTTTTCACTATAACCGCTTGCAAAAGCATTCATATAATCAGCATCAATGATAAAGACACGTGGTATGTATTTTAATCCTGCAGCTATTTTCATTTCTTCTACAACATTGTATAGCTGTTGTTCTTGAGGGGATTGAGCTGTTTGCGGGGTGATCTCATGATAATCCGTGCCTAGTAACATTAATTTATCATATAAACTATATGTCACTAATAATGAAATTACCGCGATAATACAGGTAACGCTAGTGGCAATAGGGAATAGTTGAAAAGTCACGATTGCCCGAAAAATCTGCGCTAAAGAGGCTTGTGGATAGCTTGATGTGTAAAGATACATATCAATAAGTAGACCGATACCCAGATATATAAGTAAAAAAATGCCAATAATAATCCAGGTTCGATGATTGTTCGCGCGAAGAGCATGCCGCCAATTGGTATTGGCGGCAGTAAAATCATGCAGAGAATTTGCCATAGGGTTAGAGTTTTACTGTATAAGATTCTTGTTCTGCTACTTTCTGTTCGCTTAATTGCCAATAAGCGAAATCCATGTTTAACTTACTGCGAAACAAATTAACAATCCATGAAGCAAAAAAAGACTTCTTTGTAGCATTATAGGTCTCTATGCTGTCGTTGTATGATTGCTTAGCATAGGCTAATTTATTTTCGGTACTTACTATTTCTTCTTGTAATTGCAGGCAATTCTGATTGGCTTTTAAATCAGGATATTGTTCAAATACCAGATTAATCTTGGCGGCAATATCTGAGATTTTATTTTCTGCTGCAATACGCGTTTTTTCATCACCCGATGCTTTCGCTTGCTGTGCTTGGTTACGTAGCGCAACAACATCTTTTAATGTTGTCTGCTCATAATCCATGTATTTTTTTACAACATTAATGAGTGACTCAAACACTTTAAAGCGTCTGTCTAGCTGAATATCTATTTGCTTCTGATTATTTCGAACAGCCTCAATTTGTGCTATCAGCTTATTATAAGTTAGAACTACATAGCCAATTACTACTAAAAGAATAATTAATATAGTCATAATCATATGACGTACTCCCTAAGTCTCCCACCATGGGTTAACGAAACTGTTATTATCAACTATAATAGGTCGAGATAAAAGAGGGTCAGGAGACTATTATGTCAGTTACTACGATTAATCTTACGCCAGAATTATATGCCTATTTACAGCACTTTTCATTACATGAAGCGCCGGTGTTAAAAAAGCTTCGCGAAGCAACACATAAATTGAAAATGTATCAAATGCAAATTTCTCCAGAGCAAGGCCAATTTATGGCGCTGCTTATCGAGCTGTTGGGAGCAAGAAAAACGATAGATATCGGTACTTTTACTGGATACAGTGCATTAGTGGTAGCCATGGCGCTGCCGAGGGATGGCAAGGTGATTGCTTGTGATGTAGATGTAGAACATACGAATCTTGCTAAACAATATTGGCAGGAAGCCAAGATGGCGAATAAAATTGAGTTACGTTTGGCACCAGCATTGCAAACATTAGAGGGGCTTATTGCGGGTGGAGAAAGCAGTACTTTTGACTTTATTTTTATTGATGCAGATAAGGCTAATTATGTTGCATATTATGAGAAATCTCTTGTTTTATTACGTCAAGGCGGCTTGATTGCCGTTGATAATGTGTTATGGGATGGGCGCGTAGCGGATGAGAACAATCAAGAAGCCAGTACTATTGCCATTCGTCAGTTAAATACGCATTTGCATCAAGATAATCGTGTTACACTAAGTATGCTACCTATAGGAGATGGGTTAACTTTAGCTAGAAAGCGCTGATAAGGAGGGTGTGACCCGTGATTAATGTCATGCTGGTGGTGCTCTCCTGTTCGAGGGACGTCTCGACCAGGGAGGGTAAGAAGAGCCGAGTACAGGGATGTACGTTCCTGAGAACAGGAGAGCACCACCAGCATGACATTAATCACGGGTCACACCCGATAAGGATGTATGCGTGGTGACAATTAATCAAGGGTTACAAGTACAATCAAGTCAATCGAGAAGAGTATCTGCCGAACTGGTGCATTTACTTTATAGCCAAGCTTGGCCCACTACCTTAGGGTCTTTTATTGTTGCTGCATTTTTTGTTTATACATTATATGCGGATTTTTCACATTCCATATTGCTGGGTTGGTATGGATTTATGATGGTTAGTGGGTTAATCCGCTTGATTTCAATAAAAATGTATTTTCATCGTCGACCATCTTGGGAAGAGGCCGCATTTTGGCAAACATTATTTGTGGTGTTAGTGGCAGTCAATGCTTTAGGTTGGTCATTTGCTAGTGTTTTTTTTGTGCCTAGCAAGGATATTTATGAGGTTTTTGTTGCATGTACTATAGCAGGGGTAGCAGGTGGAGCAGTGCCATTGCTTTCGGCGAATCGATTCGCTTGTCTTGTTTTTATCGTGCCTATCCTATTATCTTTTTCAGCTTGGTGTTTATGGCAGGACCAATGGAATTGTGATGTATTAAGTATTTTAAGCGTGATTTATCTCGCTGTATTGGTTTTTTCATTACAGCGATCACACCGTGCTATCTGCGCAGCAATGGGGTTGAAGTTTGAGAACTCAGAATTGGTGGATGATTTATTACAAGCGCGGAATAGATTAGAGCAAACTAATTATGCATTACAAGCAGAAGCACTGGAACGTCAACAAATAGAGAAACGTTTGCGCGATAGCGAAGAACAATATCGTCTGGTTATTAATGCTTTGCCCGTGTTGATTTCCTATCTTGACTCACAGTTTCATTATCGATTTGTTAATAAGGCACACGAAGAATGGTTGGGGAGGTCGCAAGAGGAAATAAATGGGAAGCATATTAAGGAGGTTTTAGGAGATGCCGTTTTTACTGTTCTATCTGAACATAGCGGGCATTTGCTGAATAAACAACAAGTAACTTATGAAACAGTTATCAAGTTTGCAGAAAACAAAGAGAGTTATGTAAGTGTAACCTTGATTCCCCATAGAATAAATGGGGTACAACAAGGCTTATTTTCACTGATTAGTGATGTCACGCCACGTATAAATTATTTAGCTTGTCATGATGCGCTAACTGGCTTACCAAACCGCAGTTTCTTTTCTGAGCGTTGTCGGCAAGGGTTAAAGCGCGCACAGCGTCAGAACTCTAAGCTTGCATTATTATTTCTTGATTTAGATCACTTCAAGAATGTGAATGACACACTGGGGCATGATATCGGTGACCAATTACTTATTAAAGTGAGTGAACGGCTAGCGGGATGTTTGCGAGAAGTGGACGTTTTAGCCAGACTAGGCGGCGATGAGTTTATGGTTATGTTAGAGGACATTACTAACCATGATAGCGTTGCTGCTGTCGCGAATAAACTATGCCATGTTTTTTCTTTTCCATTTAAAATAGAAAATCACGATATTTTTATTACGACTAGTGTGGGGATTAGTTTATTTCCGGATGATAGCCAAGTTATGCAAATATTATTTAAAAATGCAGATATGGCTATGTATCGTGCTAAGGAAAGGGGGCGCAATTCTTATCAATTTTATACACAAGAAATGAACGCATATATTGAAAGAAAATCGGTGCTTGCCAACGGATTGCGCTCCGCATTAGAGCTGGGTGAATTTATCTTACATTATCAACCATTGTTTGACATTCAAAACAATCAACTAAGCGGGATAGAAGCTTTATTGCGTTGGAATCACCCTCATTTAGGGTTTATTTCTCCTGGCGAGTTTATTCCTGTTGCGGAAGAAACCGGCCTTATTGTGCCGATAGGGCAGTGGGTTTTGCGGACTGCATGTATGCAAAATACCAATTGGCACAAAGATCATTTAGTGCGTAACCGCATTTCTATTAATCTTTCTGCGCGGCAATTTAGAGAAAAAAAGCTGCTAGAAATGATTATTTCAACCTTGCAAAAGGTAGGGTTGCCTGCTGAGTATCTCTCTTTAGAAATTACCGAAAGCTTAATTATGCATGATCTTGTACATAGTGAGGCAGTGATTAAATCTTTGCAAGAATTAGGGGTGATGATTGTTATCGATGATTTTGGTACAGGTTATTCTAGCTTAAATTATTTAAAACGTTTCCCTATCGATGTTTTGAAAATTGATCGTTCATTTATTGCAGATATTACTACAGACAATGATGATGCAGCGATTGTTTCTGCTATTATTGCTATGGCGCAGAGTCTTGATATGAATATTGTTGCAGAAGGTGTGGAGACAGTGGAGCAATATGCTTTCTTAAAGGAACGAGGATGTCATGAGATTCAGGGTTATCTGATTTCTCCACCGTTGGGCGTGTCGCAAATGAATATTTTCTTACAAGAAGCGTATGCTATATCCGCGGCACTGCGTGTTGCGCAAAAAGATACTCTACCCATAGATCGCTAAGTTGTTCTTGCATGCGATTTTGAATATGTCGTGCATCAATATTGTCTGTGTCAATGACTTCTAGCGGTTGATCTGGCCAGGAACAAGCGAAAACTGCTTTTGTGCGCTTCCCTGTTTCTGGGTCAATTTGCCATTGTAAACACTGTGCGCATACTCCTTTTAACATGCATTGCATATTACTATAAACAGAGCCAAAAATACGGGGGTTTTTAGTTAGGACTTCTTTCAGTAAGGTTTTTTGTATCTCTTGTAAATGCCGTAATAAACTACTATTGCCAATAACATAGACTCTATCGACATCAGCTAGAGGAATTTCCGGATGAAGTTTATGTGGATTTAATTGACCTTTTGCATAGTGTAGCAGCGTTTTTATGACATCATGGCCGTGTACCATATAGTCCTGTGGTCGTATTGAGTTGAGTGGATTGCCTTGTTGAATTAACCAAATAATTACATCGGCATTTTTCTCTAAGCTATGTTGACAGTAAATATCTTCTCTTGTAGAAAAATAACCTAAATAAATCACGCGGCTTCCTGCTGCACGTAATGCTGAGCCATAGCTTTGTAGTAAAGCGATGCTTAATTGGTTGCCGATAATGAGCACGGTTTCACCTGAACTAGTTATTTTACAGCGCACACCGGTTGGCCCCATGAGAGAGACGGGTTCGTTAATATGCATTGTGGAACATAGTTTAGCGCTAGCGCCAGATTCAATAATAATAAACTTTAATGTTCCCTTGTTAACATCATGATCGGCGCCAATCAAGGCTAAGGGTTCCATTTGTAGCAGAGTTTGATTAACTCGCAGTGCATGGGTTTCATAGTTTTGTAAACGGTAAAATTGTCCAGGTTGAAAATGTTTACTTGCCAAGGGTGCTTGAATCGTCAGTTCGATCACGTTTTTTGTACGGCGTGTTATCGCAGTGATACGTGCTTGGAATTGATTATCTATATAACTTGCAAAGCGCCGATATTCTTGCCAGTCACCGGCATTGCCTAACTTATGGTGAAGAATATGCAGTATTTTCGGATAAGTACGCATCCCGGATGCTATTGCTTTCACGACACTACCGTGAAATACAGGATGAGTATCACCGATTAAGCTAACTCGATAATGGCCTTTTTGATAAGAAGTAAAAGGACCAAATTGGGTATCTTTGCAATGCTCCACACCATGAGCAATAACCAGTTTGCCATCTACATCCTCATAATGTTGATACTGTAATCCTAAGCGCGTAAATGTTCCGCGATGCTCGAATTCATAGGCAATATTGGGTTGTGTGCCTGTTGCAACAAAAATAGCACGAGCGGGAATGTGCACTGTTTCTACAGTAGCTTCCCATTCATCAGCATTTTTGCGAATGCGCTTATGGCAAATCAGGGTTTCTGTATACCCAAATTGATTCAATTCTGCAGCGACAGGTTCTAATGCTTCGGCATAATAAACGCCCTCTTCTAAGGCTTTTTTTAATTCCTCATGATTATTAATGTATGCCGGGGATTCTTGCATACTGCGACGATAAACAATAGTAACACCACCCCATTCATGTAGTAATTTAATGAAATTAGGCCGGCGTTGGTTAGCTTTAGCTTGTTCGCGCTCTTTACGCACCGCTCTACCATGTGCTAATGCTTCCTCAAGAATTTCTTTAGATAGCGAGTCCAATTGGCTTAATACATGGTCTTCACCATAAAAGGCGGTTAATTCAGCATAGCGCTGCAATGTTTTTTCTACTTGCGCTATATAATAAGCTTGTATTTCTGTTGCTGTATCTACGCCTGTTAGCCCACCACCAATGACAACAGCAGGGAGTCTTATTTGTAAATTAGTTAAACTGCTGGGTTTTGCTGCATTTCCTAATTGTAGCGCCATTAGAAAATCATTGGCTTGGCGCATGCCAGAAGCGAGACTACCGGGGATAGCTAATGCTTTAGGTAAGCCAGCACCGACGGCGACAGCAAGATGATCAAAGCCCATATGCCATGCATCATCAATGGTTAATGTGCCACCGAAGCGCACGCTGCCAAATACTTGAAAGTGCGGGCGACGTAGTAGACTTAAATAAATAAGCTTCAAGAAATTTTTATCCCAGCGTACGGTAATGCCATATTCTGCTACGCCGCCAAAGCCTGCCATTAATCGTTCATCGAGGGATTCTTTGAGAGTATGAAAATCATAGATAGGTTGCGATAGTAACCATTGCGGTAGGGGTTCAATTTTTAACCCATCAATACCAACGACAGCAAAACCTTCCATTAGTAAATGGTGAGCCAAGGTAAAACCTGCAGGTCCCATGCCTGCAATCAGTATTTTTAAGCCATTATATGGACTCATAACCCATTGTTTTTTACGCAATGGATTCCAGCGAGTCAATAAATCATAAATTTCTACGCCCCAGGGTAAGGATAGGATATCAGTGAGTATAGAGGTTTCTATTTGTGGAATGTTTACGGGCTCTTGCTTTTGGTAAATACAGGCTTTCATACAGTCATTGCAAATGCGATGTCCAGTAGCAGGACACATAGGATTATCAACCATGATCATAGCTAACGCTGCGAGGCTTAAGCCATCCCGTTTAAGGATATGCATTTCAGAAATTTTTTCTTCTAGTGGGCAGCCAGTTAATAAAGCATTTAATGAATTGCGTTTTAAACCTTGTGATGAATCACTTTTTTTAACTGGAAAGCCTTTTGAGCAAAAATCTCCTTCGTGATCATGACAGTAAATACAATAATTGACTTCATTTTGGATTTCGCGAGGTTGCATACGAGGATCAGTTAGCTTAAATCCATCACGTAAGCGCAAATGTTGCACGTTGGCCATGCTGCGCTTTATTTTTTCTTCATTAGTGGAGATGGTCGGAACCAAATTAGTATGGTCTGTACGTTCAGGTATATGAAAACTAACCCAGCTTTTAACATATTCTTGGCCTTCGCGTGTATTGAGTGCTTGCGTACACCATTGAATAAGTTTTGTGGTTTGTTCCGCATAGTGTTCTGGCTGCGAGAGATAGTGTTTTGCTAATAATGCTACGGCTAGTTCTTGGTCTGTAGATTGTAATGCAGCTTGTTGCAGTTGGGCATTTAGCCAATTGGTTAATTCATTAAAGGTAGGAAATTGTGTTGCTTGTGCTTGTTTTTTTTTGGCGTGCTTTAATACAAACTGTTTTTTAAATAGAGCGATAGGATTGTGGGAGAGGATTTGCGCACGTAATAAGGCAACAGGCTCGCCAATGTTAAATAAGTGGATTAGAAAATTTTCCAAAATGGGCGCGCAAGTTAGTAGTAACTCGCTTTCTTCTAAATGGCTATAGCATTGGGTTTCTACGCGATAATCTATTAATTTTTTCTGCGCAGCAGGGTTCTGTTTTTCTAAATAGGCAAGAAAAGTTTGGTCTAAGCGGGCTAACCCTTGGGCAGAAAGTAACTCCTCAAAGGTAAAGCCTGATAATGTTAAGCAAGGGGTCGGCATGGGTGTATTTGGGTAACTAGGGTCAACAGGCCCTATAGATAAATAATTATAACTTGGTGTAGCCTATTTTTCTAGGGTGATAGATTGTAGTTCTAGGATGCCGGCATAGCCGCTCTAGTAGCATCTAATGGTAGAGCCGCTTCTTCATCATCGGACATTCGTTGATACTGATGACTTGGAGCTGTTGGCGGCGCTGAAGAGCCAAATAAACCTACCGCTCTTAGTTGCTTTACTGTGCTCGGAGAAAGCGGATGATCTTCTGCGGCAAAGTAATTAATTAAATTATCTAGCGAACGTCCAGGGAGCACATCTTGCTGTCTTAAATAGGTTTCACCTAGCATAAGGGTAGTATTGACATCTGCGGCCCCGAGGGCGTTTAAAACCACATACATTTGACTAACCGTACTATTGGGAGTCAAAGAAAAAATATTGTTAGAGTTGACAATGCCACTAGACACATTTTCCATGCCTGTGCCAGATAATCCCCCAAACGTTAGGAATAAAAGTGCGCCAGGAATTTCTGTAGGGTGATGGTATAATCGTTGCATTAATCCAATGAGTGCACTGCGACAGCTTGCAGTAACGAAAGCATAATATAATGAGGATAGCAGGCCTGGCACAAAGCCAATGGCTATTTTACCTGCTTGATGAATTTTCTCTAAGGCATTGCTACCAGCCATTTTAGTGATAATTTCAACACCGCGAAATCCTGCTTCGGTGAATGTGGCAAAAAAAGGTAGGAATATAGAGGTGGCGACCGTAATATCGAAGATGGTTGCTGCCCATTCTTTTGCCAGCTCGCCATTGGTTTTGTTTTTGATGACTTCGCCTAACGTGGCAAGTGCGGTTAACTTGTCTTGTAATAATGTTTTTAGAATGGATTGCATTTTGTCTTGTAATTCTGTCCTTCTTGCTACGGGAAGATCCGGTTGCTGTAATTCGAGTAGGGTTTCATTCACTTGTTGTTGGGTTAGAAATTCATTTATTGAGGTCAAGTAGTCGGATTTAATGTGTTTTAATTTATCGAGACATTCTCGTTGGAATCTAGCGTCGGGGCTGCGCGCATCATGTATTTTCTTAGCTATGCTTCTCATACCAACAAATCCGGTAGCGAAATACAGTACGAAGTTAATGGTAGCAGGAAAAACAGCTACAGCAGCACCGAATAATAAGAATGCATTATAAGCAATGGCGGCAGCAGTAAGGGCGGTCAGTATACTCAGAAATATGGCACCGGTATTTCCAAAGAAATTTTTTGCACTTTTAAAACAAGTTGAAAATGCGTCTTTAAGGCCTACTAGTGTAGCGACAAGAAAGCCACGATTCATAATAAAATTGGCAGTTAAAGAGGCAATCGTATTTAAAATAGAATGGAACTTTTTGGCGGGCGCCATGGTTATCCACCAACTTGCATTAACATCTTCTGATTTCGTATGCGTAGCACTTAAAAAAGCATTAATAGCAGCAGGCAGGGCAGTAATCGCAGCTGGGGTAGCCTTGGCTACTTTTTTTAAAGTGGCTAAAGGGTGTCTTACCGTTTCATATACTGTATGGGCTACAGGATGCAGAACATGGTTGTAAATACCACCGGCTATCCAACG
>Ga0155554_109_pt1 | contig 54097 bp, 45 predicted proteins | sample RifCSPhighO2_12_FD_107211 | JGI IMG/M metagenome (GOLD analysis project Ga0155554, IMG submission 107211) | Gammaproteobacteria bacterium RIFCSPHIGHO2_12_FULL_41_20 | reverse complement strand
AAGTGGTCAAGAGTGCGCGTGTGATGAAGCAGGCAGTTGCGTACCTGGAACCCTTTCTAGAAGCGGATAGAACTGCTGCCAAGGTAAAGGGCAAGGTGTTGCTCGCGACGGTAAAAGGCGATGTTCACGATATTGGAAAAAATATTGTTGGGGTAGTATTGCGTTGCAATAACTATGACATTATTGACTTGGGAGTCATGGTGCCATGCGAAAAAATTTTAGCGACAGCACAACAAGAGCGTGTGGATATCATCGGCTTAAGTGGCTTGATTACGCCGTCACTTGAGGAGATGGCCTATGTGGCTAAAGAAATGCAGCGGCAATTGTTACAGTTGCCGTTATTGATTGGTGGTGCGACAACATCGCGTGCCCATACGGCGTTAAAGATTGAACCACACTATACTAATGCGACTATTCATGTGGTTGATGCATCGCGCGCAGTGGGAGTGGTGGCGAATTTATTGAATGACAATGTTAGAGATCGTTACGTGAATGAAGTGAAGAAAGAGTATGTGCAGTTACGGGAGCGACATAAAAATAAAAAATCCGAAAATCCAATGATTAGTTTGGCTGTAGCGCGTAATAATCGTTTTAAGATTGACTGGCATAATTATACGGCAATTAAACCCATTTTTTTAGGGGTAAGGGCATTTAATGATTATCCATTAGCAAGTTTAGTAGACTTTATTGATTGGACGCCATTTTTTCATACCTGGGAATTGAGCGCTAGGTATCCAGCGATTTTTGAGGATGCGGTGGTAGGTGAGAGTGCCAAGCAGCTTTTTCGTGATGCTGAGGCTATGCTGAAAAAAATTATTGCAGAGAGATGGCTGCGAGCGAATGCAGTGATTGGCTTTTTTCCGGCAAATAGCGTCGATGATGATATTGAAATATATGCTGATGAAAGTCGTCAGCAGGTAATAACAACGTTGCATATGTTGCGCCAACAAACGCGTAAGCCGCAGGATAAGGCCAACATGTGTTTAGCAGATTTTGTTGCACCTAAATCTACAGGTATAGCGGATTATATCGGAGGTTTTGCAGTAACGGCAGGGATAGATATAGATAAACGTATTCAACTCTTTGAGAAAGAGCATGATGATTATAGTGTAATTATGTTAAAAGCATTAGCAGATCGATTAGCAGAGGGATTTACAGAGCATATGCATAGTCGGGTGCGGCGTGAATTTTGGCCGTATGCCGTAAATGAACATTGGAATAATGAGGACTTGATTGCAGAGAAATATCAGGGAATTCGTCCGGCACCGGGTTATCCAGCTTGCCCAGATCACACAGAAAAACCCGCATTATTCCAGTTGCTGAATGTGACGGAGTTAACCTCGATTTGTTTGACAGAAAATTTTGCCATGTTGCCAGCGTCGTCGGTGAGTGGATTTTATTTTTCTCATCCGGATTCATATTATTTTGGTGTTGGGAAAATTGCTGAAGATCAACTGCTAGATTATTCTAAACGAAAAAATATGGATCTTGCTATAATGAAACGTTGGCTAGCACCGCAGTTGTATTAGCGAACAGGAATTCTCAGCGAATAAAGGATTATATATGCAGCCATTGCGCCCATTAACGATTAGTTTTGAGTTTTTCCCTCCAAAGACTAGTGAAGGGTTAACTGCTTTATGTGAAACTGCACAATGTTTGCAGGAGAGTAATCCGCAGTTTTTTTCGGTGACTTTTGGTGCTGGAGGCTCAACGCGCCGGGGTACATTAGAAACAGTGCAGTTATTGCAAGCGCACACTGGTGTATCTATTGCTCCGCATTTATCTTGTATTGGGTTGCAGCGAGAAGAGATTGTTAGAATTCTGGATGACTATCAGCGCTGTGTGGTTAAGCGCATTGTGGTGCTGCGTGGAGATATGCCATCGGGCATGGTGCAAATGGGAGATGTGAAATTTGCCAGCGAATTAGTGCGGTTAATTCGTGATATATCGGGTGATTATTTTCACATTGAGGTGGCTGCCTATCCAGAGTTTCATCCACAAGCTATCAGTGTGCAAGATGATATTTTAAACTTGAAACGAAAATATGAAGCAGGCGCCGATAGCGCGATCACTCAGTATTTTTTTAATGCAGATGCTTATTTTTATTATCGAGAGGATTGTGAACGGTTAGCTATGCCATTGCCGATTATTCCTGGCATTATGCCGATTACGCAATTTACCAAGTTAGCGCGGTTTTCAGCAGCATGCGGTGCAGAAATTCCACGCTGGATTCGCAAACGTTTAGAATCGTATGGGGATGATTTGCATGCTATACGTGAGTTTGGTATGGAAGTAGTCTATAACCTATGTCAGCGTTTAATTGCTGGTGGTGTGTCGGGATTGCATTTTTATACTTTGAATCAGGCGGAAGCAGCATTGGAAATTGTAAGATTGTTAGGGTTTATTCCAGCTCAGCATAGGGAAGTATCGAGTGTTTGATGATATATATGGGTGTGACCTGTGATTAATGTCATGCTGGTGGGGCTATCTTTTTCTCAGGAACGTACATCCTTGTACTCGGCTCTTCTTACCCTCCCTGGTCGAGACGCCCTTCGAACAAGATAGCCCCACCAGCATGACATTAATCACAGGTCACACCCATATATACATATCCTTAGAATAATTATAAAATAAGCCACTTATTTTGCTCATATAACAAACATAAGGATGCTTACGGTGACTATGCATAGGCCGGATATATCCGTTATTGTGCCGGTTTATAAAGAAGCTAACAATATTAGACCTTTTCTACAGCGTATGGAAAAGACTTTAGTAGGTCTTTGTCTAGCCTATGAAATCGTATTTTGCTTAGATCCTAGCCCAGACAACACAGAACAAGTTATTCAAGAAGAAGTAGCCAACAATTCTCACATTAAGCTTTTAGTTTTTTCAAGGCGCTTTGGACAGCCAGCGGCAACCATGGCGGGTATTTTGCATTGCCGAGGTAAAAATTGTGTGGTGATTGATGTGGATTTGCAAGATCCTCCTGAGTTAATTGGACAAATGTATGCCAAAATTCAGGAAGGTTATGAAGTGGTATATGCAAAACGTCGTTCTCGTAAAGGCGAGACATTAATTAAACAAGTGATTGCTTATTTTGGCTACAAGATCATTAATAAACTAAGTGATATTTCTATTCCTCGTAATACCGGCGATTTTCGCATCATGACCCGCCGTGTAATAGACGAATTACGTAAATTAAATGAGTCGCATGGTTTTTTACGAGGGTTAGTAGCCTATGTGGGGTTTAAACAAGCCTTTGTGGAGTACGACCGTGATCCACGATTGACTGGTAAGGGTAATTATAATCGGCTGACTGGATCTTTAAAGATAGGCTTAAATGGGTTAATTAGTTTTGGTAGCCGACCATTGCAAATGATGTCGATTGCTGGGGCATTTATTGCGAGTTTTAGTTTTTTGCTTGGAGCGTGGTATGTGCTGCAAAAAATAAGTGGCGTGAATCTCACCCCTGGATTATCTACCACAGTATTAGTTATCACATTTTTTTCTGGTGTGCAATTATTATGCTTAGGCTTAATGGGCGAATATATAGGTCGAATTTATGATGAAGTTAAACGTCGGCCTATGTTTATCATTGATAAGGTTATTGAAAACAACAATATAAGGAATGAAGTGAATGACACGGTTAAATGTGAAAATATTTGCTGATGGTGCAGATAAGAAGGGCATGTTGGAAATGCATCAGAATCCTGCAATCAGCGGCTTTACAACCAATCCTACTTTAATGCGCAAGGCCGGTATCCGTGATTATAAGGCGTTTGCTTTAGATATTTTAAGTGTTGTTAAAGATCGCCCTATTTCTTTTGAAGTGTTTGCTGATGATTTCGTGGAAATGTATCGCCAAGCGATGGAGATTGCTGGTTGGGGTAATAATGTGTATGTGAAAATTCCAGTGATGAATACGCAAGGCGTATCATCAGTGAAGTTAATTCAAGACCTTGCTAAGGCAGGGGTGAAGCAAAATGTTACTGCGCTCATGACTTTAGAACAAGTACGAGATGTCACTCATGCCCTGGCGCATGGTCCTTCGGCGTATATTTCTGTATTTGCAGGTCGAATTGCAGATACTGGTTGTGATCCGTTATCGATTATGCGTGATGCTTTAACTATTATGCAGCCTTATGCGCAACTGGAATTAATATGGGCTAGTCCACGCGAATTGTTAAACGTGATACAAGCAGATGAAATTGGTTGCCATATTATTACAGTAACTAACGATATCTTGAAAAAATTGGAAACCATTGGTAAAGATTTAATGGAATTTTCTTTAGAGACGGTTAAGATGTTTCGTAGCGATGCTATTGCGGCGGGATTTGAGTTGGTTATTTCTGAAGAAGAAGCCTTTGTATAAGTTGCAGTTATGTCTGTTATAAAACGTTATCCAACACTGGCTTTCATTATTGCAAGCACGCTTTTGTTTTATTTTATTTTTTCTCCAGCCATTAACATCTTGCATTATTTTGGTGATGATTATCGTTATGCATTTGGCGGTTTTTTTAAATCGTGTTCTGGCGATGATGGTTATTATTTTATGCGTACTATTGGCCGCCCCATGCAAGCTTATTTAGACTGTCTAAATTATAAGTTTGCTTTTACCTTAGAGCGCATGAAGATGTTAAGAGGTCTTTCTGTCGTTCTGCTGGGATGGGCGGTGGGGTTGTTTGCAGCATGGCTTTATCGCTTAGGATTATCGATTTGGAGCGCTTTTTTTGTGTCGGGATGTTTGTTCTTGGTGCAACATTTATATCCTGATACTTTGGCATACGGTGCAACTTCTTTACCTTTTGCTATTCTGCTAGCGATATATTCTTATTGGGAACTAGATAAGATACATGCACCATGGTTACAGCATAAAATCCACTTGGGATGGGCGGGAGTATTGTTGTTAGTGTCCATGTTAACGTATCCGGCCATGGCGTTTTTCTTTTGTACTATGATCTTAACCAAGGTGTTATTTTCCCCTTTGCAAAACTGGGCTAAGGTACGCAGTGCAGTCATGAATGAAATGGTATTTTTTTTAGTTGTGGGTGCTATTTATTTTGCTTGGGGCTATTATAATATGCATTATCATGCTCGAGCTCCCATACCAGAATCCTATCGTTTAAGTCACCCTAATTTAAATCCTGTAGAGATAATGAAGCGTATTCTTTTATTAATGAATGTCTTCGACAGTCGTTGGCAGATCTCACCACGCATGAGTTCGTTGTGGCAAGGATGGTTTATAGCGGTTTGTATAGTTGGTGGATTGAGTTGCGGAAGCTTACATTTTTTTAAAAGTGATTTTTATAGACAAAATAAATGGCAGGCATTGACTACGTTGTTGCAAATCGTGGCGAGTGCTAGCGCTGTATTCGTTTTAGGCAGCGCATTTTTCTTGGTGATGCCTAACCTTTCCCTAGTTGAAAATCGTGTTTTATTTGGGGTGATTACGTCTGGGTTGCTGTTGGCTGTTTGGGGAGTAATGCAATGGAGCTATTTATTACCGGAGAAGATGCGAACTGGGTTTTTAGTAGTGGTTGTGGGTGGTTGTTTTTTAATACAGGGTCGCCAAGCAAACATTGTGACGTTGATTAATGCGCTGAGCCATCAGCAATATATGCAGGAAACACATGCGGTTATTGCGGTGCATATTAATCAAGGTGGTCCATTACAGCGCATTCATTTTATTATCCCTAGATCCAATTATCCCTATGATCGATTTTTTATGGCGAATACAGCATTATTACAATTATACGGGCAGGATCATTATAAGATTGCATGGTGTTCTTTAGCGCGAGGAGTACCTGGCGAGGAAAAAGATCGCCAAAATGAAACGATTGCTTGTGTCAATGCGCAACCTAAAAATACGGTTGCTGTGACGTATAGTTATGATGCAGAACCGTTTAGAAAAACACCCGCAATGGCTATCGTAAAAAATCACTATCAAGAAATAGATCCAACGAGTTGAATTAAGGCCCGAACCATATGCAAATAATAGCTAATAATAAGCGTCTTTTTATGCTAATGTTGGTTAGCACAATCTTGCTTTATTTTGTTTTTTCTCCAGCTGTTAACTCTCTTTATTATGCACATGATGACTTTCGTTATCTATTCGGTGGGATTGGCAAAGCATGCAAATTGGATGATGGTTTTGAGTTTATGTGGACTTTGGGGCGACCTTTGCAAGCTTATTTGGATTGTATTAATTTTAAATTTGGTAATACCTTTGAACGTATGCAAGATGTGCGGCTTATCTCTGTGATACTAATGGGTTGTGGTATGGGGATGTTAGCTGACTGGCTATGCTGCTTAGGGTTATCGGCGATTATTGCATTTTTCGCGGCGGGTATTTTTTTTCTCTTGCCAGAAATGTATTTGGATACGGTTTTAACAGGTTCACAGCCTTTAGCTTTTTCGGTACTTATGGTGCTTTTGGCATATCGATTGATGAACACAAGGGAGAGTGTTGGTTGGCCGCGTTGGGCTGCAGTAATTTTATTGTGTGCATTACTGACTTATCCAGCAATGGCGTTTTTCTTTGTGGTTCTCATTTTATCAAAGTTACTATTCTCGCGTTTAGAGGATTGGCCTAAAACACGTTATGCGATAAGTCGCGAAGTTATTTTGTTCTGTATCATATGTGTTATTTATTATATCTGGGCTTTTATTAATATGCATTATTTTCCACAAGCTCCGGTTACGGATGTCGCATATCAGTTAAATCACCCTAATTTTAATATCAGAGAGATTATTCAACGATTGGCTATTTTAGGTAATGTGTTTGGACCCATATGGGCATTATCTCCATTGAGTAATGGGATATTACAGGGATGGATCATGATAGCGCTTTTTTCTTTGGCTATTGTTTTTGCTTGGCTCTTCTTTATCAAGAGTGAATTTTATTTACGGAACAAGTCACGGGCTTGGCAGTGGGGGTGGCAAGTAGTCGCTGCTGTATGCGTTTTGTTTTTATTGTGCAGCGTATTTGTGTTAATTATGCCGGGGCGAATGTTAGAACCTAGGTTATTAGTTGGGTCTATTGCTGCTGGTTTGATGATTGTGTTATGGAGTATTTACCGTTGTAGCTTGATTTTTTCTCAGCAGATAAGAAGCGGTATAGTTTTAGTGGTTGTCAGCGTTTTTTTCCTAGTGCAAGCGCACCAAACTAATATAGTAATAACAGCTTATGCGATGAGTTATATTCAGCATCTAGATTTCGCTAAGACAGCCATAGCGCGTTACTTATTGATGGAACATCCATTACAGCGTATACATTATATTGTTCCACGCTCTTCTTACCCTTATGATAAGTTTTTTTTAACAAATGGTGCATTAGTAAAATTGTTTGGCAAGGATAAATATCAGATACAGTGGTGTTCTTTGTCACGAGGCACACCAGGAGCGGAGCAAGATCATCAGGCTGAGGCTGTGCAATGCATTAGGACTATACCTGAACATGCCGTTGCAATTACGTATACTTATCCAGGGGAGATGTTTACAAAAACAGATCCGATGTTAGTAATTGATATGCGCAATATCACGGTTGCTAACTATCTTGAGGAAAATTTGAATAGCTATTTTCATAAACAAAAGAGGGCCAGTTTTCAGCCAGGCGAATTATCACCCGCTTCTAAGAGCGCGAATTCCGGATAAATTGACATCCTTGTCACTTTTTATAAGGTTAGGGTTGTTTTTATCAAGTGAATGGTTTTTTAGCACTTATCTGTTTCTATTCCTACTTTTGAAAACGCAACGCTCACGTCAGTAGCATTGTATTGATAATCTTTGGTGGCAGAGACAACACCACAGGCTGCTTCTGCGAGGGTTTGCATGCTGGCGTTCCAATAATCCATATTGGCCTTGACCATCACATTAAATGCTTTGTGCGTATCCCAGCCAGGAGTGGTGGCGATGAGATAGAAGGCTTTATTAAACACACCCGCAACCAAATGTGGATCATCCATGGTTTTTTCATCGAAATTATTCATGTTATCAATGGAGCCTCCGTCTTTGGTTGGGTTATCCATATAACGAAAAGCTTCATCCGTTTTCATGATGCTACGCCCTAAATCCCAGCTATTGGTGCCTTTTATATAATATTCAGCTGCTTTGGCGGCGATATCAGAGAAGGATTCGTGCAAGGCCCCCATCTGAATATTGAAAGGATCTATATTGGAATGTTGAACAGTAAACCCATGGCTGATTTCATGAGCAGCAACGTCCAGGGAAACGAGTGGATAAAATTCTTGATCTCCATCACCGAAAGTCATTTGTTCCCCATCAAAAAAAGCATTTTCATAATGATCACCATAGTGAACCCGCATCACGAGTTTCAAGGGTGTTTTATGATCTGCTTGCGTGAGCACAGGGATGCCATACCATTCCTTGTACATTTTTTCTATCACTTGTGCACCATAAAGCGCATCTACTGTTGGTGAATATCCGCCATTAATCATATCTTCTTTCATTTTCTTTTCATCTGGCCAGTAGACGCCATTGTGCTCTCTTTCTGTGGATTTGCATAAGGTAGTAAGCACTTTATCTTTGTTCTCATGAACAATTTGGTCATCCTCATATTGATGAGCCGCATCTTTTACAATCGCGTCATCATTTTCAAAGCGGCAAATTCCATACTCATGATTTATCGTGCCATCAGGGAAATGAAATGTAACAGCTTGGACTCGCATAGAAAGTCCAGGTAATGCCGGAGTACTGCCATCAAAAACAACAGACCCTATTTTTTCATTGCCTCCCGTTCCTCCTCCGAGGGTAATTACTGGGTTGTCTAGTGTAACGTCAACATTGCTGCTGTCCCCGAGCAAAGTTGATTTTAGTGTTTTTTTGAGATTCTCAATAGCAGCGTCCGCGGTTTCTGTTAATACACCATCCCATTGGCGATAAACGCTCAGGGAAGTAGCGTCTAAAATGAAGAGAGGGCGATGTGCACCAGTTTTACCATCATCGTGGTAGAAGCTAACTAGATAGGCATAATGTGCCTGATTTGCCGCATCAACGAAAACAATGGTTTTTACCGATTCTTTTTGATAGGTACGATTCTTAAGCCCTGTTTTTTGCTCGTAAATCATTTTAGCTTGTTCAAGCGCTTTAGTTTTTTGCGTTTCACTCAATGCACTATTGGGTGTATTTGCTAAATCTATTTCAAGTCCTTTGTATATCACCCCTTGCATGGTTTTGATATTATTAGTTTTTGTGGTTTTAGGAGTATGCACAACGGCAGTTGCATTCCATACTGGATATCCTGCATAGGTTTGTTGTAATCGAGTGTGTGCAACGCCATTAAAATCGACGTGTGACTGTGCAGTTACTAACTGCGTTTTCTGAGTAGCCATATAGTGGGGCAAAGAGGTAAAAGGTTGATGCCGTAAATCAATTGGCGTTGCTGCTAAAACCGTATTTGTCATTATTAAACTAGCAAATAAAATCGAAAATTTTTGATTCATAATGGGTACTCCTCATAATTTTTCCACATATCATAATAAGCATCTTCTAGTTTAGTAGCAAAAGCCTTAACATCTGCTTTGGGGGAGTTTTTAAAATCCGCGCGTAATTGATTTCTATAGTTAAGTAAACGTTCTTTGGAATTGGCTAACTCCACTGCCTTAGCAATATATTCTTCTTCTGAATAAGCAACTAATTCCGGGTGTCCTACGCTAGTCAAAATCATTTTTCCGTGTTTCCAGGCATATCGGTCACCACTCCAGGTGATGACCGGGACCCCTTGCCATAGGGCTTCTACGGTGGTGGTGCCGCCGGTATGTGGGAAAGTATCCAGTGCAATATCTATTTTTGCATAACAGTCAAGCATAGCTAAGTGATCGGAAAATCCTTCTAAATGTATCCTACTAAGATCGACTCCTTCGGCAGCAAACGATCTCTTATAAGCCTGAAGGTAATTATCATGTGTTAAGACGCCAGCTTTCATATAAAATTTTGCATGAGGAACTTGTTTTAAGATTTTACACCAGACTTTAATAACTTGATAATTGACTTTGTGTGCAGCGCCAAATGAGCCAAATGTAACATCCGTAGTATGTAGGCTAGGAGGAGGACTGCATTTGGGGAAGGTAGTAGGAAATTCTGCTATGCTGGTTACGCCTTTTAGATAATAAAATTTTTCTGTGTAATAATCACGAGATTGATCCAAACAAATTTCATCTCCGACTAGAATATAATCCATCTCGGATATACCTGTCGTGGCATTAATATTGTAGTAACTGATTTGTATCGGCGCAGCTCTCCGTGCAATTACTCCATAACGATTAGTTACACAGTGGCCATTGAGTTCTAATAAAACATCAATTTTGTCTTGCCTAATAACCGTTGTTAATTGATCATCATCTAGATTTTTTGTATCCCTCCACGTGTCAGCAATATTTTTTATATTTTCGGGAACCTCGAAAGACTCAGTATCTGAGTAACAAAAAATCTTGACGCGTTCACGATTATGGGCACGGATAAACGGTAGTAATAGCGAGGGGGAAACGCTGTTATGAAAAAAATGGCAAATGTAGCCTATATTTAATTTTTTATCCTTGATTACGGGGGATAAAGGTAAAGACTCGCTTTTTTTAATGTCGGAAAAAAATTGATTGTACTGCGTAGCTTTGAGAAACATTTCTTGGTCAGAGCAAGAGGGGCTAAGCAGTAGGCATTGTAAATAAAGACTATAGGTTGCTGGAGTATAGTCTAATTCAAGGCTGAGTTTGTAGTAGCGTTGTGCTAGTTCTGGTTGACCGATGTTGACTAAAAATGTGGCAATTTCACGATACATTTCAGCGAGTGACTTGCAGCCAGATAGCCCTTGTTTAATGACGCGTTTTATTAGGTCTAGATTCTTGGTTTTTTTTAAGTTTTCATCTTTTTTTACTGTTTTACCTACGATTATTTTACGTAGGATAGTCCGCGGATCTTTTTTGAGCAGTGACCACATATCGATTATTTTCCTGTGTATCAATCTAATATAGGAGTTTCGCACTTTGCTATGCCTTTTATGTAATAGCAATACGCCCTGCGGGGATCCGGTGCCTACGCCACCCCGTGAGTAACCTCACGGGGACCCCGGCTACCGGCACCACCTCCTCGGGCTTGGATCATGTCTATTGCATAATAATGAATAGCAAAGTGCGAAACTCCTGAATTTAGCAGATGATGCTATCAAAGTTTGTTAAATGAAGCAAAAATGACATAAAATAAGCGCTCGATTAAAGTGCAATACTCTTATTGGTGTACGCTTATACAGAGGCAAGAACGTGTTTGATATTGAGAATGATAATTTTGTAATGCCTTCTTCAGCCGGAGCGCCTGAGTTATCACTAATAGAAAAATGTTTAACGCAAGGATTGCTGATTCGGCATGTCGAAAATAAGCTACTGGCACTTTATAAAGAAGGTTTATTGCATGGCACCATTCATACCTGTGTAGGGCAAGAATTAAGCGGTGTTGCGGTGGCTACCCGTTTACGCCAAGGTGATAATGTTTTTTCAAATCATCGCGGCCATGGGCATTATCTGGCTTTTACACAGGATATCGTCGGCTTAATAGCTGAAGTGATGGGGAAAAGCCTGGGGGTGTGTGCAGGGCGAGGCGGTAGTCAACACTTATGCAAGAATGGATTTTTTTCTAATGGTATTTTAGGGGGAACCGCTCCTTGTGCTGCAGGCTTAGCATTAGCACATAAATTACGGAAAAATCATAATATAGCGGTACTGTTTATTGGTGATGGGGCCTTAGGTGAGGGCGTGGTTTATGAAACCTTCAACCTAGCAGCTATTCTTAACTTGCCTTTGTATATTGTTTGCGAAGCTAATGGGATTGCACAAACTACCTTCTTAGAAACTGTTATGGCGGGTGATTTGCAAGCGCGTGCGCAAGCATTTGGTATTAAAACGTTACGCTCAGACACATGGAACTTAGAAGAATTATTGACTGATGTGGCCGAGGCAGAACAATACGTTAGAACACAAAGTCGCCCATTATTTCATGTGATCCATACTTATAGATTAAATGCCCACTCTAAAGGCGATGACACTCGCTCCCCTGAGGAGATTGAGAAATATCGACGACAAGATCTCTTAGTAAAAATTGAGAATGAAGCGAACTATATCGCTATTGTTAACGCTATTCGTCAACGAGTAGACGCAGCGGTTACCCAAGTATTGGCGAGTGAGAATGCCGTATCTACAATGCATTTTCATCCAATTGTGAATAGCGCGGAGACTGAAGTTATTCTTAAGCAACAGCCAGATAAAATGGTAGAGCGCATACAGCAAGGCTTAGCGTTAGGGCTTTATAAAAATAATCGGGCATTACTTTTTGGAGAGGATGTTGAAGCGCCTTATGGCGGTGCATTTAAGGTGACAGGCCAGCTTTCAGCTAAATTTCCTGGTCGCGTTTTTAATATGCCAATTAGTGAGCAAGCGATGACGGGCATGGGTAATGGCTTAGCGATGTGTGGTTTTACGCCCATTGTAGAAATCATGTTTGGGGATTTTTTAACTTTAGTTATGGATCAACTTCTTAACCATGCAGCTAAATTTAGTTATATGTATAATGAGCAAATTAAAAATCCATTAATTATTAGAACACCAATGGGGGGGCGTCGTGGTTATGGGCCTACCCATAGCCAATGCTTAGAGAAGCATTTTTTGGGGATCCCTTTTCTTACAGTAGTAGCCGTGAATTATCACATGGATGTGACGCGATTTTATGAAGATCTAATCGTATATGCAGATACGCCACATTTAATTATCGAAGATAAAATTTCTTATGCCTTAGCTGGGAATAAGCGTATTCCAGCGTTTGATTATGTTACTACGGAAGAAAAGTATCCTACAGTGATCCTTAAGCCTGTGCTTGTACCGCAAGCAACGCTAATTTGCTATGGTGGTAGTTTAGTACAGGCGGAACAATTAATTGAAAGTTTATTATTGAATTATGAGTTTGCAGTAGAATGTATTTGTCCAAGCCGATTATACCCACTGAATATTCATGCTATTTTATCCTCTGTGCGCCAAACAAAGCGCTTGATTATCTTCGAAGAAGGACAGTTATTTGCTGCTTTTGGTGCTGAAGTAATAGCGCAAATAGTGGAAAAAACCAGCATGGCACTGGAGGTGATACGTATAGGTCCACAGGCTTCACCAGTTCCTGCTGCCTACGGTGCAGAGTTACAGCATTTGCCTACGGCGCAAATGGCAGAGACTATTATTGTTGAGAGGTTTATTCGTGGAACAATATAAAGTTATTCGAATTCCTAAGGAAACGGCGAATGATAATGTCGTCAAGGTACTTTCGATAAAAGAAAAAGGAGCATTAGTTAAAGAAAATGAGCTTATCGCTAGTATTGAAGGATCAAAAACCGTTATTGATATGCTGAGTGAATTTGCAGGTCGTTTTTTCCCGTTAGTTGAAAAAAATACGGAACTAATGGTGGGTGATCCTATAGGTATTATTGCTGCAGAGTCGGTATCATTAACTAAATTAAAAGACTATGCGAAGGCGGCTATCCCAGAAAAAAAATCAACTCATGACCCAATGGATGAAAGTCATACAAAGGCAAATGGTGTTGTTTTTACTAAACCCGCTTTACTTGTTTTAGATAAATATAAAATTCCTGCAGAAGTGTTTTCTGGTAAGGGATTGGTAACGCACAATCAGGTAGAAGAATATTATCGTGGTCAAACTACCATGCAATTATCTGCATTACTGCAGGCGATTCCTTTATCACCGATTGCTGAGGCCATGCATAATAATGGCAGAACATTACTCATTGGTGCCGGTAATGGCGCTTATCAATTATTAAGTGTGTTATTAGATGAAAAACATACTACAGCCATAGGAATACTGGATGATTTAGCAAAAAACCAAGGTAAATCTGTATTAGGTGTACCCGTATTGGGAACCGTTGCCGATTTGGAGAAGATAGTTAAACAAGAGAAAATCGATTCCATTATTTGCGCAGTGGGTGTGTCGATAGCCTTTCGAAAAAAAATCACGGAACAAACGCTTCAACTAGGATTGAGATTGGCTAATGCAATTCACCCTTCTGTGGTGGCTGACAAGAACGTTGTTGTCGGTGGAGGAAATTTTATTGGTGCAAATAGTTATATAGGGCCAGAAGTGGTGATTCGTCATTATTGTTATATTAGTTCTGGCGCTATTATCGAGCATCACAATAAACTAGGGTCAGGTGTCATGACTGGTCCAGTCGTTGTTACATCCGGTTGGGTATCCATAGGCGATCATTGTAAATTTGGTACGGGTATTTTTATTGAACCAGAAATTGTGATTGAACATGATGCGGTAATAGCCAGTGGCTCTGTTATTACAAAAAGTATTGCAGCGAATACAGTAGTGAAAAGTCGGGTTACTGTTTAGTAGTAATTACGCGCAAATTGCACATGCTATCGCTAGTTGATCAATGACTGTATTTATATCGTCGATGTTTATATTCAGATAAAAAGGTAAGCCCAAAGTGGATTTACGTAAATATTCAGTATTGGGTAGCTCTGTGGCTAAAGCAGATTTAAAAACAGTATGATGATGACAGCCATCACCATACCATTTTCTTGCCATCACGCCTGAATTTTCTAAGGTATTGGCAATAGCGTCAGCCTGGTATGGCACTATAATATTGCACGTGCTCGATAACCATTGGTGCGTAAATAAGTGTTTTATTTCAAGCATGTTTAATAGCTGCTGATATTGTGTAGCTAATTTTTCCCATGCTGTACGGGTTTTTTCCCAACTATCTAAAGCCGCTAATCCAATAGCGGCTGTATATTCGCTAACTTTTGCATTGGTGCCTAATGATTCCGCATTACGTATGCTGTTTTTGAAGCCAAATTGAGTTAATGATTCGATTTGATTAATTAACGCGGTATCTGTTGTGAGCATCATGCCACCTTCACCTACACCGAATATTTTGGTGGCATGTAAACTTACCATGATAGGTGTTTTGCTAACGCGCATTTGCGGTAATTGCAAGACAGTATCAAATGCAGCGGCAGCATCAATAATGACGGGAACTCCGGTTTTATCGCTAAAGTTATCCCAGTCTTTTACATTAATGGGCATACCATAAGGTGCAACAACAATGACAGCGCCAATTTCTCCTTTGTGTGCAAGGTGCGGAAGATTGGCTTCGAGTTGCAGAGGATCGATTGTTTGCGTCACGGGGTCCACATCAACAAATACAGGGGTAAGATGGGCATTTATGATGGCGAGTGGGGTGGCTACAAAGGTCCATGCTGGTGTAATGCAAAGGCTGTTTTTCTTAATGTTCATAGCTTTTAAACACAGTTCTAATAGCAAGGTACCGCTAGAGGCGGTAGTAATTTGCGTAGGCTGAATATGAAATAATTTTGCCATGCGCAATAAAAATTCTTTTAATAAGGGTCCTTGATTTGAGTACCATCGAGACGCATCAATTTTTTTTAAATAGGGAATAATTTTTTCAGTAGTAGGTAACTTAGGTAAGCATAAGGGGATATTTTTTTTAACCTTCATAACATGACTCTCTAGTTAATCCCACCGGGGTTGGTTTGCGCGAAAATATTAAAATAGCTAATGATATAGCGACATAACTCCATCCTAATAAGCTAAGCCAATTAGCCCATGTGAAACCGACAAAGGTTGCTTGAATAGTGTACTGGTTGGGAGTTAGTTTCAAGCCTACCATAACTTTTTTATTTTGTATGGTTGGGTAGTAGGGGGATAGATGATTGTTAATTTTTATGCTGATCATCTCAGGATACCAGAGCATAGGTAGTGCGACATGAGTTGTCTCACGGGTAACATTTATATGACATGTCAGGGTTTTATGTTCCTGAGTGCAAGAATGAATTAATTGGCTGTTTGATAAAATAGTTTCTTTTGGTACTTTATCTACATGTACTTGATAATCAGTAGCAAGATGGGATTGGTAATTATTTAATACTTCACTTCTTATAGTGGTGCCATCGTTTTTCTGTGTATGTATCCAGGCACTGTTACCTATCACAATTACGCATATAAGAATCAGCAAGAGGCCATCTTCAATGCCTTTTTTGTATAAGCCGCTTAATGCAAAAGCAAGTAGTATGGCGCCTAGCCACATGACTGGTGTTAATAATCGATAAGTAAATTGAAAAAATGATAAAAAAGCAGGTAATACTTCCCAAAAGTTAAGCGGTGACCAAGTAGCAAAAAACGCCAAAAAAAAAGTTAGCATAAGCGGCATAAGCGCGCTATTTTTTTTGTAGAACTCTCTGTCTTTGTAAAAAATATAGATTAAAACACCTATCCCTATTAGCACAGCATAGCCAACCGCAGGATATAAATATTCAATGCCTAATTCTCCATTCGCAGGCAAGGGGATAGGGCTAACAGATTGTGTGGCAATCAAACTAGTAAAAGGGGTAAGAAATGCCAGTTTAAATGGGTAGGCTTTATCTAAGAAAATGCCAAGTATAGGGTGTATTAATATAATAGGAGCCAAATACCATAAAGCTAGAATACCTCCTAAGCTTATGCTTAATATAACTCTTACGAGGCCAGTTATTTTTTTGTTTACTATAGTAGTAAGGCTAGTAAAAATTAAAAAAAATACTAACCCATATGCAAACGTTATGAGATGGGTCATGGCTAAAATAGCCCAGCTTATTGCTGCTAGCATAAACCGTTTGGTATCGTGTCTTTGGAAAATATAGAACGAATAATATAAGGCAACAGGTAGAAATCCCTGCGCAATAGACTCAGTAAAGTCGGTGCGAATATTGGTGTTGATAATCCAATAAGGTGAAAATTGATAAGCTAACCCAGCTAATAAAGCAGCTTTTTTGTTTTTGGTTAATCGCTGGCAAATTCGGTAAATAAACATCCCGCCAAGGATCAATGCACTCCAGGTTAATAGTTTATAATGTACATAGGGGTTACCTTTACAAATATATGTATAAAGAAAGCCAGCTATCATATAAGGAAACGGAGAGTAAAACTGAAAAAGTGCATAGCGAGGGTTATTGGTGATGTCGGGTGCAATTCGTATGGGGAATTGATGTTCTGCTAAAGCATTTTTTGCTAAAACAATCGCTTTTGCATGATCATGAAAATCACCAGCCGGCGTATATTTAAAAGAAGATAAGGGGGCAGTAATAGCAAGTGCAAAAAAAGAAAAAAACAGCAGAAGCATGAATTTTTGGTAACTGTTTTTACTGCGCATAGGTTTCTTTCTTCAGTAAATTAAATCCAAAAATACCAATGAATAAACCAGGTAAATAAGCAAAAATGCTAATTAACCGAAAGGCTAAAAATACAGTAGCATAAGCAGCGTTTGTTCCAGGATTAAGCAGTAATAAAACATTTGCAAAGGCGGCCTCGCCTATACCTATGCCGCCGGGTGTTAATGGCACGAGATTGGCTATTTGCGCTACTGCTAGCGCCAACATGTAATCAAAAACAGAAAAGGAGGGAAGGCCCATCATGTTATTTAGCAACAAAATGATGGCTAATAAAGCCAATTGTGTCACTAATGATGTGACAAAACACTCTAAGATAATTAATTTTTTATTTTTATAAAGATGGATGGCGGCTATTAAGGAAAGTAAAGGTTGTAACCAGCGTCTGTTGGGAAATTTTTCTTCTAAGCGGCTTAATTTTAACTTATTGGAGGATAATAAAGTAATAAAAATAAATACAATGCCGATTAGACAAGCACACAAACAAGTAATTAATAAATAGGCTAATGTATCGCTTTGTGTAATCGCTTGCCAGTGCAGTAATGCAGCAAGACAGCTGATAAAGAAAATACCCATTAAACCACTAAATCGATCGAGAAAAGTAGAGAGAATAATGCCGCTTTTTTTTTGAGGGAATTTTTTTATAAGTTGATAAATTCTTAATACATCACCTCCTAGGTTTCCTGGGAGAATAGTATTAAATGCAACACCTAAATAAGTAGGGATAAATGTTTTCGTTAAGGACAGGGTAATTTCTTGTGCGGTATTTAATCTATACCAACGCCAGGTATTGAAAAACACAGCCGCATAAAGCAAGCCTAGGCTAACCAAGGTGAATACAGGTTTGTCTAGCAATGTATAGACCAAGCCGAATTTTAGTTGAGCAGATTGAGTCAATAACCATATAACAATTCCGGCAGCTATAATTTTTGCGCATAACCAGTACTTTTTGTTATAAGGCTCCCTTGAAACTGTCATCATGTGATTCCTTTCGCGGTTTTTTGTCGAATAAAACATTTAAAATGATAGGAGACGAGTGCCTTTTTTACATTTTTTATTTCTTTGCGCGTAAGCATTTCCGGTGCTTTATGAGTGGAGAGATTATTGAGCGCTTGTTCTAACCCCAGTACTTTCTCAATAGAAATATACAGCGGTGATTGGCTGGGAGAGTGACAAAGTAATTCCCATCGCATGGGTTGTTTAATAAGTAAATATTGCAAGCCATGGAGATGGATGGCATTGCTTTTAATTTCATTTAATTGCAATTGTTTGTTTTCAGCAGAAATAAGGTAAAAACTATCCCATCTAAATAATTTCTTAACTGGCCAGTTAATGGTTTCTATTATAGAGCGATAAAAAAAGCGGAGTTTCATGAGGGCGGATCGCATATAAAGAATGGCTTGATCTGTTAAGAAAACTTTATCTCTGCAGTATTTTTTTTCTAGAGTACCCAAGTTGTTTTGACAAATTAATTGGTTTGTTTTTAAGAGCTCCTGATAGTTTATTTCGGAGGCTTTTTCTTGGCATGAGTCCAGATAGAATTTTATTTTTTCAGCATGAGTGAGATAGCGATTACGAATTTTTCCTGATAAAGCTCTTCTCCATAATCTGTATATATTCAGTGTGCGTGCGCGAATTTTTTTGGGAAGAATTAACAAGCCTGCTTCAATACCAGACAGTTGAATATCAAAAATGGGAATGTCCCGAAAAATATTTTTTTTACCTAAATAATAAGATACTGCTTGATGAAATAAATCAGGGCTATGACAATCTCCCCATAACCCACAAATATCCATCCATTTTTTTGTCATAAAAGGAAAGTTATCTGGGTTGCCCAGGACTTCTCGCAAATGATAAAAATTACGTAGCCGATTATCTGAAAGCTTTAAGCGAAAAACATGATCTGGGAAAAAGCCGATATATTTTTCTAGAACCTTATCCCAATTTGGGGTATCAATACGCACTTCATCGGAGGGATTCCATAAGAAATAACAATCAGGATGCGTCATGTGAAACATATCATTGTAAGCTTCCCACGTGCTCCATGGGCCGTCCTTTCGTGGGCTAATAAAGGGTTTAACTTTAGTTACACCGTATTTTCTAACTAAATCATTAACACACTGAATCATTTTGGTATCTTCGGTGTCAATTTTGACAACGATTTCATAAGCATTTTTATTGCTGCAGCTAGCATGAATATTTTCTACAAACTCAGTGAATTGTATAGGTCGATTAGAAGCTAAGTGTATCGAGAGGAGTGGGGTTGTGTTGTGGTAATAATAGGGTGCATTATGTACTGTAATTTCAGAGTATTGGCTATTCATACCAACTCCACTTTTGCTCTTTTCGCATAGCGACCCGCTCTAAATTTCTCACTCGATTTGATATAAGTGTTTAACAAAACATAGCGCCATTCATTGGTTTTATTTGGATTGGAACCGTGGACTAAATGCCCGTGAATGAATAAAACCGCCCCTTCTGGTATAGCCACATTGCAAAGAGAGTATTGGGAGGGAACGATGGTCTCTTCATTATTGGCATTGGGATCTTGTGCTGCATCCGTATCTAAATGTAATTTTCTGACCGGGAGGTTTCCTGCTTTATGGCTTTCTGGATAGATGATTAATCCACCCTTTTCTGGGTAGGTGTCGGTGAGTGCTGTCCAGGCAGAAGCAAAAACTCCATAGGCAGCCTCCACATAGAAGTTATCTTGATGTAATGAGAACCCTCTGGTTTCTGGTTTGCAATAAAAGAATTCACTCTGTAAACCAGCTGCTTGGCCGCCAACTAAAATAGAAAGAGTATTAACCAAGAAAGGCTTTTTCATTGCTTCTAAAAAAACAGGATTTTGACGGTGTGGCATCATATAGGGACGAAATATATTGTTTTTTGCATCGTCTAAATCATGACCTGCTTTAATGAGAGCTTGACATTCTTGATGAGAAAACACATTTTCCTCAATGTGGTAACCTAGCTCTAAATAATCTGCCAATGCTTTTTCTGGTGCATTTTTAAAAGAGTATGTTGATCGAGTAAATTGCTGCATTTTTTCACCTCGCCCCAGTAATGGGAATAATGGTTCCTGATATATAAGCAGCACTATCGGAAACTAACCAGGCAATTAACTCAGCTACTTCTACAGCCTTACCCATTCTTTTCATGGGCAAGCTATTAATGAGAGCGGCGACTCGTTCTGGCGGTGAGGCTTGGTGCATTTCAGTATCAATGACGCCTGGGCTGATGGCATTGACGCGGATATTATAAGCAGCTACCTCTCTTGCGGTAGCAATAGTGAGCGTATTAAGGGCAGCTTTGGACGAAGCGTAATGTGCCATTTTTGTACCACCAAATTTAGCCGCCTCAGAAGAAATATTCACGATATTGCCGCTGTTTTGTTGCTTCATGCGTTTTATTGCTTCTCGGCTAGCAAGAATAGCGCCAAAGACATTCGTTGCGAAAACAGTCTGCAAGCAATGCGCGGTAATGTGTTCGACCTCACAAATACCACCATTGGTACCGGCATTATTAATCAGGGTGGTAATAGGGCCTAGCTTTTTATCCGTTATCTCAAATAAATTAAGAATATCGCTTTCTAAAGCCATATTAGCTTGTACAGCGATGGCTTGGCCATGCGCTTGGTTAATGGCAGTAGCTAGTTTTTCTGCTCGTTCTTTTGCTTGATAATAATTGATGCATACGGCATAACCTTGCTTAGCTAGCAGCTGAGCTGTGGCAGCGCCAATGCCGCGGCTTGCTCCTGTGATAATAGCAACTTTCTTCATGCAATAGCCTGTTCTTTAGGTAGATGGGCTTTCTCAGTAAAAGCATTATAACGATTATCTAAGCTATGTCGATTTTCTATATACCAACGAATGGTTTCTTTAATCCCTTGTTCAATGGATACATTAGGTTGAAATCCATAAGAGTGAGCACGCGACATGTCCATGAGCCGCTTGGCATCGCCTTTAGGTTTGGTGGTGTCCCAGGCAATTCTTATGGGATTGCCTGGTATATTGGCAGCAACAATGTCTGCAATTTCTTTAATGGTAACGCCAGTACCGCTACCCAGATTGATGGGTTTATTAATGCCTTTTTCTACAGCAAGTAACATGCCTCTGGCAACGTCATGGGCATAAATAAAATCACGAACAGGTGAGCCATCTCCCCAAACGGTCAGTGGATTTTCGCCATCCAGCGCACGTTTAATGAGTGAAGGAATAACCATGGCATTATTTGGGTCAAAGTTGTCAAAAGGACCATAGACATTGGCAGGGCGCACGATGGAGATTTTATCCCACTGGTATTCAATCTTATAGGCTTCGGCTTGTAGTTCGCCCATGCGTTTTGCCCAACCGGCAAAACGGTCATTGGGAGAGGGGAAGGTTTTCCATACATCATCTTCATAGAAAACTTCAGCAGGAGAGTAGACGCCCACTGAGCTAGTAAACAGAAAGCGTTCTACGCTACAGCGGCGTGCCGCTTCCATCATATTGATGCTGAAAGTGATAGTAGGAACAAAGAAACTTGCAGGGCGTTTTGCGGTCATAGCAGGAGAACCTTTTACGCCAGCTAATTGAAAAACCACATCTTGCCCTTGGCAGATTTCTAGGCAATTACTAAATTCACGTAAGTCAGCTTGTCGGAAAATAACGCCCTTAGGTGCGCGTGAGGGATCGTCAAGTGAGACGACAGTGACTTTAGCGCCTTGTGTCACTAACATTTCTACTAAGGGTTGACCAATTAACCCTGTGCCACCAGTAACTAGTACTTTGCGATTTTTATAAAAACTCATGATTTTACTCACTTATCTCGATTAGAAGATTTATTCAACGGAAACTCCGGCTCCTACATGCTCTTGCCACCAAGCCAATGTTTTCTTAATCCCCCTATCTAAATCCACAGTGACATCCCAGCCTAATTCTTGTTTTGCTAGTGAACAATCGAGAAATAAGCTGGTTTTAATTGTGGGTTGTGAAAGGTCATGCTCAATCTTCAGAGTTTTTCCTGAATGGCTAGCGATTTTAGTGACAAGATCTTTAATGGGTATAGCTTGGCCATAGCCACAATTATATAGGCGGTATTTTTCTGGTTGTTTTTGCAAGACAAGTTCAACGAATCTTATTAAATCATCTACATGTAATAAATCACGTTCTTCTTCGCCGGTGCCCCATACTACGACCTTATCTTGAGCAGTCATGACTTTGGTAATGGTTGCACCAAACACGTGGCTGCGTTCTAAATCAAATTTATCATGCGCACCGTAAATATTGGAATGACGAATGGCGGTGAACTTAGTCTCGGCAATACCTGCATAAAACTCACACATTTTTTCTATGTATAATTTTGTATTACCTACGCCGAAGTAGCGAGGATGTAATGGTTTATTGGCGTCAAAATCAGACTCCTTAAGTGCAGTGCTACTGGATGGATACATGACTGTGCAGCTAAAGAATATGACATGTTTTACTTTGTGGGCGAATGCAGCTCGGAAGAGATAAGAGTTCATAATGGCATTGTCAGTTACGTGAATATAGGGACGGCTGACAATGTCTTTAGCGCCGGATGTGGTGGCTGCCGCTTGGATGATAATATCCATGCCTGTTACGACGCGTTCGACATCTTCCGGATTACGTAGATCGGCTTGATGCCAAATAATTCGTGGACAAGGATAGGATGGCCGCTGGTAATGTACGGCATGGACCTCTAAGTCCTGACGTTGGCTTAGTTGCTCGGTAAAGTTACGCCCGATAAAGCCAGTGGCACCGCAGATAAGTACTTTTTTTACCTTTCTCTCATTGCTGCCCTTTGCAAAAGAGGGTGCCTCCTCTTTACCTGCTTTTTGCAAAGGGGGAGTGAGGGGATTGTTAATTTGATTTTGGTTCATGCGGTTACTTCCTTAGCAAAAACAGGGTTGGCCTGAGTATGGCTTCTTATAAAAGTGTCAATTACCTTGACGACATACTCTCGCGCCTGTTGATCGACTGCATGATGGCAAGCGAACGCAAAGCCTTTTTTCATTATGGTATCTGCTTTAGATAAGTCACCTCCGATGCGGTGTGGATACAATTTAAATGCTGGGTGACGAGCCATGTTGCCTGCGATAATAGGACGTGTTTCAATGTGGTGTTGTTGCATGTGAGTGGTGATGTCTTTTACAGTAAATGGCGCAGCCTCTTTTAGGATAATCGAGAATCCAAACCACACATGCTTGCCTTTTGGGGTTTCCTGTTGAAAATGGAAATATTCATCATATTTGGCTAGATGCTTGCGGAAAAATAAAGCTGTTTCACGACGCTTATTGATTAAGTTATTTAACTTAGGTAGCTGTAATTGCCCAATGGCTGCGTTTACTTCAGTAGGACGTAAATTATAGCCCACATTAATAAAAATAAAACGTGGGTCAATATTAGGGTACATGGCTACGTATTTTTGATGCTCATCTGCTTCACGTGACCAGCCATGAGCACGCAAGATGCGCATGGTTTCTGTTAAGTTAAAATCGTTAGTGACGGAAATGCCGCCTTCCATCGTGCTAATGTGATGGGAGAAGAAGAAACTAAAATTACCTACTTGGCCAAAACTACCGACTGATTTGTTGTCGTAAGAAGCTCCCATTGCTTCGCAGCAATCTTCGATAACTAGCAGATTGTGTTTTTTAGCGAGTGCCATGAGGCCATCCATATTGCAAGGATTGCCATAAACGTGGACCAGCTTAATAGCGCGAGTTCTCGGACCGATGGCTTGTTCTAGCTTATTTAAATCCAAATTAAAGGTATTTAAATCACAATCCACTAAAACGGGAACTAGGTTATGTTGAATAATGGGCCAGATGGTGGTAGACCATGATAAGGCGGGAACAATAACTTCATCGCCAGGTTTTAGATAATCCGGTGTTGCTGGGTTAGCTAATGCAGCTATAGCTAGCAAATTAGCAGAGGAGCCGGAGTTAGACATAACCCCGTATTGCGTATTTACATAATCCGCATATTGCTGTTCAAATGCGCGTACTTTTTTACCCATGGTAGTGAATGTCGAGAGCATAGTTTCAATAGCAGCGTAAATTTCTTCGCCATGCTGGGTGGGTTCGTGTAAGCGCACGATGGGATTAGCTGGGTTAAAAGAAAAATCGTAATAGGTATCGCAGTATGCTTGAATATTTTCCTGAATTTTTTGTAATAATTCTTGTTGCTTAGTCATGCTCTAGTCCTCCACTGCTAGTAAGCGTGTTAACCGTTCTCTCTCTAATGGCGCTGCTTCTTCAATATGTTGATTACGTAAATGCATATAATCTCGACGGGTGATGGCCATCTGACTGTAGTCTAAGTGGTCATAAAAAATGATTTGTGAACCACTGGACTCAAAATCAAAAGGCACGAGTAATAAGTCTTTTAGCGCTTCGCATACAGCGAGTTTATTCTCAGGGCTAACGAAGAATAACATAAAACCACCGCCGCCTGCGCCTAGTAATTTACCGCCAATAGCGCCGGCTGCACGCGCTTTATTGTAGATCTCATCAACAAATGCCGGAGAGATTTGATTGCTAATTTGGCGTTTTAATTGCCACGTTTCATGCAACAGGTTGCCAAACTGGAGCATATCCGTATTGGAGCAGAGTATTTTCTCTGCTTCATCTACCATTTGCCGCATGCGATGTAATTCCTCGGCTTTTGATGGTATGGATTTAATCTTGTCTGCGGCAATATTGGATGCAGTACGTGATACACCAGTAAAAAATAGCAGTAAGTGCTCATGCAATTCTTGCATTCTGGTGTGTGGCAAAACGATAGGGCATACGTCAAAGTTGCCATTGGGGGATATGATAATCTTATTTAAACCGCCGTAAGCGGTACTAATTTGATCTTGTACGCCGACATTTTCTTTCAGAATGTCTCGTTCAATATGGGTTGCTTCGCAAGCGAGTTCGCGTTTGCTGGATATCATGCCGCGCATAGCATACATGGCATGCAATAAGCCAACGGTGAAAGCTGAGCTAGAGCCTAGTCCTGAGCGAGCAGGTAAGTCACCTTGATGGTGAATTTCAACGCCTTGATTGATATTGAGATAGGCTAATACTGCTCTCACAGCAGGGTGTTGTATTTCGGCGTGCCGTGTAACCTCCTCTATTTTTGACCAAACAATGCGCGACTCGTGACCAAAAAAAGGTGGCAATAGTCGACACTGTAAATAACAATAATGGTTGATAGTAGTCGCTAATACGGCGGCCCCATGTTTTTGGTACCAGGTATGATAGTCGGTTCCTCCACCAAAAAATGAAATGCGATAAGGGGTGCGGCTAATAATCATACTGTCTATTCCTTATTTTTGTTCTTAGCTAGGGTTTATTGACAATTTAAATTATCAATAAACCCTAGATAGGTGGTACATTTCTAGCGCTTTCTCTGCATTACCGAAGTATTTTATTTGACCGCTTTCTAGCAATAGGACTTTATTGCAAAATTCTCGGATTAATTCATCAGAATGGCTAGCCATTATTACGATGCTGGATTGTTGTAAGAGGGTAATCATTTTCCGCCGAGCTTTTTCCATGAATTCCGCATCGCCAGCACCAAATACTTCATCAATTAACAGTATGTCAGGGTTAATACAGGCGGAGATGGCAAAGGCTAAGCGGACTTTCATGCCTGATGAATAGGTGCGTACGGGCATAGCTAAATAATCACCTAAGCCAGTGAGCTCGCAGATTTCTTCTATTTGTGCCTTAATTTGTTTGCGGGTTAGCCCTGCTAGCGTGCCGCGAATGTAAATATTCTCATAACCGGTGAATTCTGCTTCCACCCCCTGAACGATGTCGAGCATAGCAGAAACGCTACCATCGATATGAATTTGTCCATGGGTTGGCTCGTAAATCCGAGAAAGTAGGCGTAATAACGTACTCTTCCCAGAGCCATTGTGTCCAATTAAGCCAATATGGTCACCATGTAAGAATGAAATACTTATGTTATTCAATGCACTTACGACAATATGTTGATTTGCATCTTTAATCACTCGGCCACCGCTGGCCATTTTTAAAAATTTGTTTTTTATGGAACGTGATCGTACATTGTAAATGGGAAATTCAACATGAACTGAACTTAAATCAACGCGTGCCATAATGTATGTTCCTACAGCCAGTAAATAATTCTTGCGCGGCGCGCAGGGAAGATAAGGTATCCTGCTGTGATGCCAATAATAGTTAGCACGCCAACTACAAGAATGTTTAATAAAGTTGGTGCATGGCCGATCAAGGGTTGGCGCACTAACTCAATAAATGCATAGAATGGATTAAGATAGGCAATAAAACGCTTGCTGGGCGGCAATATATCGGGTGTCCACATAATGGGGGTGATAAAGAAAGCAACTTGAACTAAGCTCTTAATGATTTGCGATATGTCGCGATAGCGAGCACCAATCATAGAGAAAACAAGGCCATAACAAATAAAGTTAAAGTAAATAATAAACAATCCGGGAATTAATAATAAAAGGCAAAAATTTACTTTAGCCACATTGTGAAAAATAATAAGAATGGGAACCATAATTAAAATATTATGGAAGAAAATAATGATATTGCGCATAGCAACGCGATGTACATAAATGCTGTATGGAAGTTTAATTTGTTTTAGCATGGCTTCAGGATAAGAAAAGGCCTCGATAAGGTCAGTCAGTGTTACCGATATCAGGGACCACCCTAACATACCAGCAACCAAGTAAGGAAAGTACTCGCGAATATTCATATGAAATAAATAACTATATAAATATCCCATGGAATATACCGTAATGGCCATGCTAATAGTTAACCAAAATGGGCCCAGGAGAGAGCGACGGTAGCGTAGTTTAATATCTTGATAAGCAAGCATATACCAAACTTGCCAGCGCATAAGGCCTTCTTTTAGATCTTCCCAGGCTAGACGTTTGGGCCCTTTTGTAGAGAAAGGAATAGCATCTTCAGTAAGATCTGTTATGGATAATGTAGATTCATTCAACATTTTTAACTTTGTTGTTTGTAGGGTCTGTTTACAATGCAACCCTCTTTTTGTGGCCGAGGTTTAAATTTTAAACAGACCCTAATGGTTATTAAAAATTTGGCGAAATCATATCATGTTGAGAGAGATGGTAACAAGGTGAGTTAATCAGGTTGCTAATTTCATGCATGGATTGCCTTGGCTTCTTTCCCTATGGGATTATTAATAAACCACTCTATCGTTTCTTTTATGCCATTATGAAATGCGTACCGTGGTTGCCAGCCTAGCTCTTGATGGGCTTGGCTAGAGTTAATCGCATAGCGCCAATCATGGCCAGGTCTATCAACTACATATTGAATCAAATTGGCATAGGGTTGGGGTTGAGGATAATGTTGATCAAAATAGTGCGTAATATAATTAACAATAGCCAAGTTGGATTGTTCATTATTACTGCCGAGATTGTATTTTTTCCCTAGGGTACCTTTTCTCAGTATTTGTTCTATGCCAGCGCAATGATCCATAACATGTATCCAATCACGGATATTGCTACCGTTTCCATATACAGGGATAGGTTGCTGCTGGAGGCATGCGGTGATAATGGTAGGGATAAATTTTTCACGATGTTGCCATGGCCCGTAATTATTAGAACAATGTGAAATTGTGATGGGTAGCTTATAAGTGTGATAATACGACCTGACTAAATGATCAGAAGCTGCTTTGGAAGCAGAATAGGGAGAGTTAGGCGCATAAGCAGATTCCTCTGTAAATGCGGGGTCATTAGGCCCTAGTGACCCATATACTTCATCCGTGGAAATATGGTGAAACCGACACGCTTGTGGAGATAATGCGGATTGTTTTTTCCAATAACGATAAGCTGCTTCAAGCAGTGTAAACGTACCCATGATATTGGTTTCTAAAAATAGCTGCGGGGTATGAATAGATCGATCAACATGTGTTTCTGCAGCAAAGTGTATAATTGTATCGATATTGTACTGCTGTAGCAGTTGTTGCACTAAGTGTTCATCGCAAATATCACCGTGAATAAATATATGACGTTCGGGATTGGGTAGGTGTTGTAAGCTATCCCGTGATCCGGCATAGGTTAATTTATCTAAGTTAATAATAAGGATGGCAGAGTCATGTTGCAGTAAGTGGCTAATAAAGTTGCGGCCAATAAAACCAGCACCGCCGGTCACTAAGAGATTTCTTGGTATATAGTTATTCATTTTTTTACTGCGTTAGTTATTTGTATAATGATATCAGACAGCGCTTTTTGCCAAGAGCAAGCGTTTATATTATAAGTGGTTTTCAACTTATTGGTATTTAATACAGAATACTTGGGTCGCATAGCGGGTGTAGGATAGTCCGTGGTGCTGATGGGTAATACTTGTTCTGTTACTAATGGAAAAAACTGTTGTCCTTGTTGAATAATTTCCTTGGCAAACTCATACCAGCTAACAGCATGGTCACTGCAATAATGGTAAGTTCCCCATAGTCGTTTGCCAAGATAGACTTGTTGAGCCATATTGAGTAAGGTTTCAGCAATTGCAGTGGCAGGGGTGGGGCAGCCTATTTGGTCTTCTATGATGGTAAGCGTTTTTTTTTGCTGGGCTAAATGTAGTATGGTTTTTACAAAATTATGCCCAAACTGACTAAATATCCAACTTGTTCGCAAAATAATATGTTGCTCGTGACATTCGCGCAGCGCAATCTCGCCTTGCCATTTGCTTTGGCCGTAAATATTCAGAGGCGAGGCGGGGTCTTCTTCCATATAGGGAGACGTTTTAGTGCCATCAAAGATATAATCAGTAGAAATGTGGAATAGTGGTATTTGATATTGTTTGCACAATATTGCTAAATTTTTCACGCCATCTCTATTAATAGCAAAGGCTAGTTCATATTCTTGCTCGGCCTTATCTACGGCAGTATAAGCAGCCGTATTGATGACAATATCCGGTGTGTGTGCTGCTAATAATTGATTGATTTTTTCTTTATTTACAATATCTAATTGTGATTTGGTAAATGCAAATAGTTGATAAGAATATTGTTGCTTAGCTAACTCATAAATGGCATGGCCAACTTGGCCCTGTGCACCGGTAACAAGAATTTTCATTTATGCCCCTAAGATAAAGCGGACTGGAAATGGAGCGCCTCGTAATTGCGGTCTAATTTTGTCTAATGCCCAGGCAAGCAATAACAGAACTCCACATAAAACTATATATAATCCCAAAAAGGAGATAATAGGCTGTGGTGAAAATAATGGATGCAGTACATACGTAATGAGGGTTGCATGCGTGATATAAATAAATAACGATGCTTTACCATAAATCTGCAATGGCCAATAAAAGAGTTTATTAGGAAATGAGTCGACTAAATAAAACAGAGTCAAGATTAAGCCTAATGAGGTAGCTATAAATGACCAAGTGGCGGGATAAAATAATTCACTATAGCCATCGCGGATATAGGGGGGTGTAAAGTTCATTATCCAACTTGTTGCGCCACCAACAAACAGGCATAGGCTGAATATTAAAAAAGGCAGATTATTAAAATAGTGTGTACCTTGAGTGGTCCAGCGCATACTCCCTAATGCGGTACCAATTAAAAAATAACCAAACCAAGGGAACAGTGGAAAGTAGCCTTCAACGCCCCAAGCTAGTAGCGTAGCTTGTGCTATTTCTGCAGCATTTTGCCAAGATAGTGTTAAAGTATTAATAATGGGAATTGCATGGTAACCATAGAATTTTTGTAAAGCCGGGGTAACTAGAAAAACCAACAATGCTAGTACAAGTCGCCACTGTGCCTTAATGAAAATGAGTGGGTAACTAATAATGAGTGAAGAACCAATAAGGTAAAGCACATCCATAGAAGCCATAGGTACAACATGATTAACTGTAGCATCTAATATGCATCCAATTACAATCAAGAAAGAGCCTCGGGTAATAAAATACTTAAATCCATGCGCTGGTTTGTAACGTGATAAGGATGCCATCATGCCTGCTAACGTTATGAATAGCGGGGCGGCGCTGCTACCAATGAGTCTTTCAAACAGTGGATGCGGTGTGACCAATAAATAAGGGGCCATATTCGCGAGAATCATGCAAAACAAGGCTATACCTCGTAAGGTATCAATCTGGCTTTCACGTTTAATGGGCACCGGTTTTAGCATGATATATGGAATGGTTTTATGTCTAAGGTTGATCAAAGCAAGGCTTACATATGAAAACTACAGGAGTTCCCGCTGAAGACGGTGAGCTGATCCTTCGCTAACGCTCAGGATGACAATTTGATAGTTTAATTGCCAAATTGTCATCCTGAGCGTTAGCGAAGGATCAGCTCACCGTCTTCAGCGGGAACTCCTGTGAAAACTGCTTAGGCCTTGTTACTTAAGGTTGGGGAGTTTAGCAGAATTAATTTCGCGTAGTCTAGTAAATTTTGTGTCCCTTACCGAGATTAATGGCGGTTGGGATAGTGGCCAAGGGATACCCAAATCACTATCATTCCACGCAATGCCATGCTCGTCTTCTGGGTGATAATAATCTGTACATTTATAATGAAATTCTACTTTATCACTAAGCGCATAAAATCCGTGCGCTAATCCAGGTGGAATATACAGTTGCTTATGATTTTCATCACTTAATTCCAGTGTTAACCATTGACCAAAGGTAGGAGATGTTTGACGAATATCTACAATAACATCAAATATTTTGCCTTTCAGAACAGTCACTAATTTACCTTGCGGATGCTGTAATTGGTAATGTAATCCACGTAAAACTCCCTTAGTTGATTTGGAGATATTATCTTGCACGAAAGACAGAGTGAGACCATATGTTCGATAGCGCATTTCATTGAAAATTTCGAAAAAACAGCCTCGTTCATCTTTATAAATGGCTGGCTCGAAGATCATGACGCCAGGTATCTTAGCAGGGGTACTTTTCACCTTATTCTCCTAAAAGGGAAGTTGCGTGGGTATTAAGTACACTTACTATTTTTTCATCCAGTACTTTTAATAAGTATTGACCATAGCCACTTTTCTTTAATGGTTGAGCTAAAGCTGCTAGCTCGTCGCTAGAAATATAACCTTTTCGCCAGGCTATTTCTTCCGGGCAGGCAATTTTCAAACCTTGCCTTTCTTCTAGCAGAGCAACAAACTGCGATGCTTCTAGCAGGGATTTACATGTGCCTGTATCAAGCCATGCATAACCTCGGCCTAGTAATTCTACATGGAGTTTCTTTGCACGCAAATATTCACGATTGACATCAGTAATTTCTAGTTCGCCACGTGCAGAGGGGGTTAATGTTTTGGCAATATTAACCGCATGATAATCATAAAAATATAATCCGGTAACAGCATAATGTGAAGGGGGATGGGCGGGTTTTTCAATGATATCACTGACCATGCCTTGTTTATCAAAAGCAAGTACACCGTAACGTTCAGGATCGTGGACAAAGTAACCAAATACGGCAGCGCCATGCAAATGGCGTTTTGCATGTTCGAGATTTTTAATTAAGTCTTGGCCATAGAAAATATTATCACCTAATACTAAACACACATGATCCTGACCAATGAATTCTTCGCCGATGAGTAGCGCTTGCGCAAGCCCATGTGGGTGGGGCTGTTCTGCATAACTAATGTGTAACCCTAGATGTGAGCCGTCACCAAGTAATAGGCGAAAACTGGATATGTCTTTGGGTGTGGTGATGAGTAAAATATCGCAGATGCCAGCTAACATTAATGTGCTGAGTGGGTAATAAATCATTGGTTTATCATAGATGGGTAACAAGTGTTTGTTGATATGTTTTGTTACAGGATAAAGGCGTGTGCCAGATCCTCCTGCTAAGATAATACCTTTCATAATGAAAATATCCTTCCAAACTTATAACTTATAAATTTAGCCACCCATGAAGCGCATGCTTTGGGTAGCCAATGTAAATTATGCGTCTTAAATAGGTAGCATATTTCAGAAAAAATAAACTTTAATCCTTCACTGGTAGGGGTGGCAAAGGTTTGAATAAGCCATTGTTCTTGGCGATGAAATCGACCAATAGCCAAGTAACGTTGGAATTCTTGTTTTAATGTTAAATTATGTGAGTGGAAAACAGGTGCATTGGCTGCATATTGAATGCACCAGCCTTGTAATAACATTTTAGCAGCAACGTATACGTCTTCTCCAAAAGTAGCATGCTGGGGAAATCCATCTATGGCGTGTAGGGCGGACTTTTTATAGGCGGAAAAGCTGTCTGAGTTGAAACAAGTTTTTATGCCGTATTTGTTTTTATCCGCAATAGATTTGCATTGGCTTTGTGCTGGATAATTAAACAATCGCAAGTGCTTACTTAATGGGTTCGCTTCTGTATGCGGTAGCTGTTTGCCATAGGCACAGCCTATCATTGGATTGGATAATAATGCTTGGATAATGTTTTCAAAAGTAGTGGGTGTAGCAGGTAATGCATCTTGTGTCATAAAAATATAAATGTCGGCATTAACTAATTCTGTGGCCAAGCGTCGCGTTCCGCCATGGCTAAATGTATTTTTCGGAATGCTATGTATTTGTACTTGTGAGTATGCTTTTAATAATTGGGTGGTATTATCCTTTGAGTCTGAATCAATCACCAAAATATGATCGGGCTGTTGTGTTTGCTGGGCTATGCTATTAAATAATGGCAAAACATAGCTGCTTGCATTCAGGGTTAGGATGATGAGGGCAACTGTAGGTTGTGCTTGTACGGTCATAAATCACCCAGTGTATAGAATAAAACCATTGTCATGGTAGTATGTATCACTTATATCAGCAAGGGCAATTTTAACTAGGAGCGAAAGAGGTGCAAGCGGGCCCTACTACTTTTGAAGAATTATATTCTTTTTTAACTTTGGTAAAGAGTGCTCACCAAGGTCATACTTATCTCATGGTATTACATGCCGACCCTAATGGAAAAAGCCCGGGAGGTACTGAGCGGCATGTGAATATGCTACAAAATGCTTTATGGGCAGCAGGTCATTATGTGTTAGAAATGTTTCCTGGTCGGGGGGGGCATGTATATTTACGAGTGCGACAGGATAAACAAGTGTTGTTTGTTGCCTTATTTGACCAAGAGCATATTCGAGTTTTGGCACCGCTATTTGCAAGTTGTATACAGTTTTTACATATACATCATACGCGTGGTTGGCATAGCTCTGTTATTGAAAGCCTTATGCATGCAGGTTTTTCTAAAAAAGTAATCACTTTGCATGATTTTTATTTGCTATGTCCGTCAATTCATATGCTGAAAGAACCGAAAGAGGCAGCGTTCTGTGAAGTAGAGCAAAATTTACAGGCATGTAATCATTGTTTATCACATTTTCATGGGTTTCGACGCAGTACAATAGAGTTGTATCGCCAGCAAACGTTAATGTTACTGCAAGGTATGGATCACATTATTGTGCCAAGTTCTGCAGTAGAGCGTTATTTTCAACGTGCTTTGTGTTATGCATGGAATACGATTATTGATAAGGTGTTGCTACTGCCGCATGATATTGCATATTTATTTAAGATACGAGATGAATCAACATTATTATTACCAGAAAAGCCTCCATATACAGCACGCATAGTTTTTCTTGGAGCGGTGTCTTTACATAAAGGCTATCATCTCATGGTCGGCGCTGTACGTCGTTTGCGTCAGCAAGGATATCAGGTAGAAATTTGGGGGCGATTACTGGCGTATCATCCCTCGTTGCATAATGTGTCTGTGCGAGGTTATCAATCGCCAACGGAGTTAAGAGCGCTCTTTGTAGAATATCAACCTGCTTTGGTTGTTTTTCCTTTTTTATGGGCTGAGACGTTTTCTTATGTATTTTATGAAATGATGATTCTCAGTGATTATTCTATACCTGTTGTGGGAAAGTTCGGGCATCCTGCAGAGGTGGTCGAGCAGACTAACTCTGGTGTGGTTCTTGCGGAAATGAGTGTGGCAGGATTACTGCGGGGAATTGATCAGGCGCAGCAACAATATCACGCATTTCTCAAAAATAAGCAGCATGTCGTTGCTGAGTGGATGCAAGAAAATGTTACTTACTATACTCACTATGAGAAATTATTTGCTGCGTTTGTGCCAGAAAATAACGAGAATGTATTAGAAAAAATAGATGTTAATGTTTTACGCTCCATGTACGCTCAGGTACAATCTGCTAATTGTAAAACAGCAGCGCAATGTCGTTCATCTATTTATTTATTGTGGCATTTAGTAAAAACCCGCTTTCGTTATCCTATGCACTTATCTTTTTATTTAGGTAGAGGCATGCAGGTATTACTGAGTGAAGGTTGGAATGGCGTAAGGTATAGAGTAAGTAAGTTATTACAATAAATTATATCCTAGATGGAGAGTAAGCATGATTCCCCGAGGGTTATTAAAAGAACATTTTCGTTTGATAGCGCTCTTGGTGCAGAGTGTAGACTTATTACTAATTTTTTTAGCGGGTTGGGTAGCCTATTTCTTTCGATTTACCCATGTTCAGCTGCCATCCTCTTATATGACGGCATTGTGGATGGGTATGGGTGTGGCATTTATCTTGTTTCCTTTATGTCAATTATATTTCTCCGTACGCTCAAAAAGTATATTTAGTTATTTGCGTCGTATTGCGGAGGCAGTGGGTATATTAGCCATCTCTTTGGCGGGTATGGCGTTTTTTACTAAATCAGGAGAGCATTTTTCCCGCATTTGGTTTGCTATATGGATGGGCAATAGTTTGCTTTTTTTAACGCTGTTTCGTTGTGCTTTACTATGGATGCTGCATCTTATGCGTGCGCATGGCTGGAATGAGCGGCGGGTGGTGATTATTGGAGCTGGTGCGTTAGGCGCTAGATTGGCAGAGACCATTCAAGATGCCTTATGGACGGGATTTCATATTGTTACCTTTATTGATGACGAGGTGGCGAGGACGTCTAATTTACTTAAAGGTATTCCGGTTATACAAACGCCCGAAGAGATGAGTACCTATTTAACTAACGAAGATATTGATGAAATATGGTTAGCGTTACCTTTGCAAGCAGAAGCTCAGGTTAGGACAATATTACATCGGGTACGCCATCATACCGCGACGGTGCGTTACGTGTTAGATGTTTTTGGACTGGATTTACTGAATCATTCAGTGATGGATCTAGCTGGATTTCCCGTGCTTAATTTGCGTTCTACACCTATGATAGGAGTGAATAGGCTTATCAAAGCAATCGAAGATAGAATATTAGCTGGATGTATTCTATTATGCATAAGCCCGTTATTTTTACTGATTACTCTTGCAGTTAAATTAAGTTCACCTGGTCCAATTTTTTATCGCCAAAAACGCGTGGGTTGGAATGGCAGAGAATTTAATATGTTAAAATTTCGTACCATGCCTATTAATGCAGAAGCAGAGACGGGGCCGGTATGGGCTACACAAGCAGATTCACGTCCAACCAAAATAGGTAGATTATTACGGCGTACTAGCTTAGATGAATTACCACAGTTTATTAATGTGTTACTAGGCGACATGTCTATTGTTGGGCCTCGTCCCGAGCGTAAAGTATTTGTTGAACAGTTTAAAGAGAAAATTCCACGCTATATGCAAAAACATGTGGTAAAAGCTGGTATTACTGGTTGGGCACAAGTTAATGGTTGGCGTGGTGATACCAGTTTGGAAAAGCGTATTGAATACGATCTTTATTATATTGAGCATTGGTCATTATTATTTGATTTGAAAATTATTTTTCTTACTTTTTTTCGAGGGTTACTGCACGAAAATGCTTACTAGTGAGTTACCTAAAATATCTATCATTATACCCGTATTAAATCGTGGTGATATGTTAGCTAGAGCGATTGAAAGTGTGCTTAATCAACAGTATCAAAATATTGAATTACTTATCATCGATGGAGGATCTACAGATAACACGCTCAGTGTGATTAAGCAGTATGCGCAATATATTACTTATTGGTGCTGTGAGCATGATGGCAGCTCTAATGTGGCAATAAACAAGGGAATAGCCAGGGCGACAGGCGATCTTATTGCTTCATTAATGGCGGATGATTGGTATGAGCCAGGAACATTGCTGAAAATAGGGAAGGCATTCTGTCAACATCCTGATGCAGATATGATTAGCTGTGGTGGTAGGATAGTTTATCAGGCACAGGATGGCGAGGGTTACCAATTGCGTTCTATTTTCACTTCATCGCGAGCTTTGTCGCTATCTTTTTACCGGGTTTTTTTTGGGGTTTCTGCTATCTGTTGTCGTTTTATTCGGCGCTCACTGTATATGCGCATTGGCAATTACTTGCCAGCAGATGTAGCAGGTAAGCATATCTTTAGTGCTGATAAAGAGTTTTTATTGCGTACGGTTTTGTATAAAGCAAAAAACATCATTGTTGATCATCTGGGATATACTTATTATGAACATGCAGGTTCTGCCACATTTGATGCGAATAATTATCCGCGATTAGCGCGTATTTGTAGTGAACACTTAGAGACAGCATTGCATTACTTAAAAAGAACAGATTTATCACTAGCGCAGCGTTATTTGTTGCATTATTGGTATAATGATCAAGCAACACGATTACTGTTATATAGTTTGTTGATAAAGAATTTTCATATTGCAGCGGAGACAGCTATAACTGGCTTAAAGCAATATACCATTCTTTGGCCTTTTGCGTTTTGCTTAATAGTAAGTAAAATCGCGGTAAAAAAATGGATACGTTTGTTGCGTAAAATTTTCGATTTTAGCGCGGTGAGTGATCATGCATACTAAATTTATTCTTGTGGTAGGCGGGGCCGGATATATTGGTTCGCATATGTTATTAGCCTTGCGGGCCGCGGGCTTTCAACCTATTGTTTTGGATAATCTTAGTAAAGGATGTCGTGACGCGGTATTAGACGCGTTATTAGTGGAGGGAGATATAGCAGATGAAGCATTACTTAATAAGGTTTTTTCTACTTATCATTTTGCAGCGGTGATGCACTTTGCCTCATTTATTGAGGTGGGTGAGTCGGTGCGATTGCCATTAAAGTATTATGAAAACAATATGGCAGCTAGTTTAACCTTGTTAAAAGTGATGCTGCAACATAATGTGAAGAATTTTGTGTTTTCTTCAACGGCAGCAGTCTATGGGGAGCCAAAATATATTCCGATTGACGAAGCTCATCCTGTGCAACCGATTAATCCCTATGGAAAGAGTAAGTGGATGTTAGAGCAAGTATTGCAAGACTTATCATCTAGTCACGGGTTGCGATTTGCTGCATTACGCTATTTTAATGCAGCAGGTGCTGATCCACAGGGGCGTTTAGCTGAACGACACCATCCTGAGACCCATTTAATTCCATTGATTTTACAAGCAGCCAGAGATGAGAGGGCGGCAATTACTATTTATGGTAAAGATTACCCGACAGCGGACGGCACTTGTATTCGTGATTATATTCATGTGACTGATTTGTGTGAGGCACATCTATTAGCGTTACGTGCTTTGCTGGAAGGAGCTAGCAGTATGACGTATAATTTGGGAACAGGCCGTGGTTATTCTGTGGAGCAGGTTATTCAAGTGGCACGCGTTGTTACGCAATGTGTTATTTCTGTCGAGGTGGGCGCACGTCGTGCAGGAGATCCCATCAGTTTAATTGCAAATGCAGCACGTGCCCAGAGAGAATTACATTGGCAGCCTTGCTACCCTGAATTGGAGACAATTGTGCGTCATGCATGGGCTGCCTCAACTAAAATCATGCAAGAAGTCTAGTATTAAATGACCAGGAGTTCCCGCTAACACTGTCATCCTGAGCGTTAGCCTGTCATCCTGAGCGTTAGCGAAGGATCAGTGTCCTTCTTGAATTCGTTTAACAAGGACACTGATCCTTCGCTAACGCTCAGGATGACAGGCTAACGCTCAGGATGACAGTGTTAGCGGGAACTCCTGATTAAATGACTTCCTTCATGAGTTTTTTTACGGTTTTTGTTGCCACTTGCCAATTTAAACGTGTTTCATATTCATTAAAAGCTGCCAGGGCCATTTCCTCATAACGAATACGATGCTGCATTAAATTAATAATATAATCACAGTACTCCTTAGCACTAGCATCTAAAGAGAATGTCATACCGTTGAGATTATCTTTGACTATCGTGCTAATGCCGCCTACATACGTGGTTAGGCACGGTATCCCCCACGCATTAGCCTCACAGAAAACAATACCATATGCTTCTGCGCGTGACGGCACAAAAAGAAAATGTGAATCGCGAAGTAGTTGCGATATTTTTCTTTCTCCCTCTGGCGTACGTTTGGAAATAAATCCTAGACATTTGACGTAGGCAGGAATGGCAATGTTTTTCGGTGGATAACAGCCAACCAAGGTTAATTCGACTGCTTGACCAGCTTGACGCAACGCTTCCGCAACAGCTAAAACCTTATCTCCACCTTTGCGATACCAATCCTTGCCAAGAAACAATAATTTAATTATGCCTTGTTGGCGATGTTTGACGATATCGCGTATTTCAGTGAAAGAAGGCGCATGCTTGATATTGGCGCCAAAGGGTACCACTTTTACTTTTTCTCGCTGTGTGCCATAGAATTGTAATGCACTTTGTGCAGCCCAATCCGATGAGAAAATCGCCAGACGACAACGCGATAAACATTCTAAAGTAATGCTATTGCCTTGCTTTACTGAGCTTGGCGAATGATAAGCAAAGGCATGATAAAAACCCAGTAATGCCGCATATAAGCTATCTGTCCATAACACAATAGGTTGCTTGCAATCTAAATAAGCAATGGGATTAATTTGCGGTGCTAGTATGATATCTGCAGTCAGATCGACAAGGTGTTGCTGTACTTGCTTGGAGTAATATGCAGCAGCTACCGTGTTAAATCGAGGGCTGTCTCTTTCTCCAGTTAGGTATTTTTTACATACTTGCTTCAGTTTAAAAAACGGCGGTAATTTACGTTTTAATGAGCTGATATGGCTGACTTCCATGTTTTGTTGACTAAATGCCTGTGACATATAATAAGGTGTACCAGACCATTTTTTTACATCTTGTGAATTAAAAGTAGTAGCATAAGCAAGACGCATGATGTTACTCCGTTGCCACTTGTATTAATGGTAATTCCCAGAATGTTTTGCGAAATGCAGGAATAGAAAAACAATGCTGTGCACGTGTATACGCTTGTTCTCTATATTGTTGTCGTGCTATTTGATCCCAGTGATAGCTTGTTAGCATGGCAGAGGCTAATTCATTGGGACTTTTGGTATTGACTAAGGTACCCGTGTTACCTATTACTTCTGGGATTCCATGAGTGCGCGTCGCAATAATAGGAGTTTGTGCTGTCATGGCTTCAATAAGTACGCGCCCAAATGCTTCTTGAGTAGACGATAAAATAAATACATCAAAAGCTCGCATGTAACGATAGGCATAGGAGATAAACCCAGTCAGGAGGATGTGTTCACTTAATCCCAACTGTTGTATTTGCTGTTTTAATGTTTGTTCGAGGCTACCATCACCCATGATAATTAATTTTGCATTAGGGCATTGCGGCTTTAGTTTAGCAAAGGCTTGAATTAATGATGCTTGATCTTTGTTAGGCGCAAGACGACCAATATTGCCAAATACAAAAGCTTCTGTGGGCAATTGTAATGTTGCTCTTGCTTGGTCACGCGAAAGAAATTGCGGTTCTATACACTCCATGTCTATAGAGTTATACAGCGTAATGACACGATCTTGTGGAATACCCCATACATCTCGACGTAGATCCTCACGCACTGCATTGGAGACACCGGCAAATAACCAATTTTTTTGGGCGAGCATAGCAACAGTTAATTTGCGCATCAAAGACGACATGGTGCGTAATTCGTGCATAACGGCAATGCAGGCAGGAATGGCAAAAAAGCGCGACACCCATAGCATGATATAGGCGGGTTTATAACGATGGCAAATAACAATAGAAAATTTTTTTTGTTTGCATAAGGCCAATAGCTGCCGTATGGCGGCTATTTTTAGCCCGCGAACAATTTTTTTAGGTGCATTAAGAAAAAGGATTTGATCCGCTAGCGTACGCTGTCTAACTTCCTCATCCGGATGTCCCGTTAAATAAGCCACGGTAACCTCATAGCAATCTTTATTAAATAAGCGGGCATATTGATTGCAAATATCGATAAATTGTGTGCTATAACTATGGCTTAGAATAAGAATGGTTTTGCGCATTATGCAGATACCTGGCTATAAAAACAAATACTTATAACAATGTCAGTGCCAGAGAGCAAGTTTCCTAATCGCACAGGCCCTGCGAGTTGTCTGTGGGAATATAGAGATGTCTTGGTAAGGTATGTTACTATTCTTGCATTTTCAGGTAAAGGAAAGAGCCATTATTATGAAGATTTCGAAGGCAGTGTTTCCTGTTGCGGGGCTAGGTACGCGCTTTCTGCCAGCAACAAAGGCGAATCCCAAGGAAATGTTACCCATTGTAGACAAACCATTGATTCAATATGCAGTTGAAGAAGCAATAGCTGCGGGGGTTTCCGAATTAATTTTTGTCACCAATAGCAGCAAGCGTGCGATTGAAGACCATTTTGACTCCAATGTAGAACTAGAAGCTAGCTTGCTTGAGCGGGGTAAGCATGACTTATTGGATATGGTGCGGCGTATTTTGCCAGATCACGTTTCTTGTGCCTATATTCGTCAGCGTTCGCCGCAAGGCTTAGGGCATGCGGTGCTCTGCGCTAAGCAACTTATTGGTAACGAACCTTTTGCAGTATTGTTAGCGGATGATTTAATTGACGGTCAACCACACTCATGTTTACAGCAAATGGTAGATATTTTTTTGAATTCACAAGCCAGTATTATTGCTGTTGAAAGTATTCCACGTGAGGATACAAAAAAATATGGTATTGTTGATGTAGAGGCAATAGATCAACCTGTGTCACGTATTCGCCGTATTATTGAAAAACCAGAGCCACAGCAAGCGCCTTCTAATTTGGGCGTGGTAGGACGCTATATTCTTACGCCAGAGATTTTTTCACTACTTGAAGATACCCCCCGAGGTTCAGGTGGAGAGATTCAGCTAACAGATGGCATTGCCCGCTTATTACAGAAGCAGCCTGTATATGCAATACAATTCCAAGGTCGGCGCTATGATTGTGGGAGTAAACTTGGTTACTTAGAAGCTACCATTGCATATGCTCTAAAGCACCCAGAATTAGCTGATGATTTTAAACGTTGCATGCAGAGTTATACATAATGAACTCCAGAGTGCAAAATGTGTCTTCTTCTTTGCATATCTACATCATTGCTGCGCTAAGTAGTATCTTGTTATCCAGTTGGATTAGTGAGCGTGAATTTGTAATTAATACCGATGCAATTTGTTATTTGCAAAGTGCCGAAACTATCGGTACCTCAGGATTGCGAGAGGCGATGCATTTATGTGGGCAAGCACGCTGGCCTTTTTATTCTTTGTTGATTTTTTTATTTTCAGCAATGAGTTCACTTTCTTATACAGCATCAGCTTATGTGTTGAATGGTGTTTTTTCGTGTGTGATGGTGACTACCTTTTTGGCTATCATTCAAAAACTCGGTGGATCTAGACGGGTGCTGTGGTTGGCAGCACTGGTTATTTTGACTGCTCACGAAGTCAATAGTGTAAAACAGTATATTATTCGTGATCATGGTTTTTGGGCGTTTTATTTATTGTCATGTTATCTGTTATTACAGTATTTTGAGCAATTTCAACGCCGTTATGCATTTGCATGGAATGTGAGCTTACTAATGGCAACATTGTTTCGTGTTGAGGGAGCGTTTTTCTTAATATTTTTGCCATGGATATCCTGGTTATATCGAATAAAAGCATATCGAGCTTTTATTGATTTAAATGCGTTAACAATGGGTATCGTTGCTATTTTGGTTGGATGGCTTGCTTTTCATCCGGAGCAAAGCTTAGCTGATTGGGGTCGGTTACAAGAAATTGTTTCACAAGCTACGCACGGCGGCTATCTTGTTTGGCAACGGTTTCATGAAACAGCTATTAACCTAGGAAAGTATGTATTGCCATCCGAGTCAGCACGCGATGCATCGTGGGTATTATTTTTTGTGGTTATGCTAGGGTATGTGCAAAATATTATCGCGAATTTATCGGTGGCCTATACATTATTGGTAATCTATGCATGGTGGAAGGCACAGCCTATTTTTAAAAAATCTAATCAGTTAGTTTTATATGGATATCTTTTTGTTAATGTGCTTGTTACTGGGGTGTTTTTTCTGCAACACTTGTTTTTATCGAAGCGTTATTTAATTGCTTTATCTATTATTTTGATGGTATGGGTGCCTTTTGCATTAGATGATTTATTAAAGCAATATCAATCTGATACCAGGGTAATAGTAAGGCGCGTGTTTTTGCCTATTCTGGCGTTATTAATTTTTATTTCTGCCCTTGGTGGCGTATTTGATTTTGGCTATTCTAAGCAATATATTCGTAACGCGGGGCATTGGGTTGCATTGAATGTTCCAAAAACCGCACGGTTATATAGTAATGATTCACAAGTTATGTATTACTCGCAACATTTTGGTAATGAAATTTTCAATAAGACACAGGAGTATGCGGACGTTAGTGTTATTGAGCATGGTAAGTGGAAGCGTTATGATTTTTTAGCTATTCGCATCAATAAACAAGACTTTATAGATCAATCTGCTTTTCTGCAAAAACTACCATTAATACCTGTAAGAGTGTTTGCTAATAAGCGTGGTGATCAAGTGCGTATTTATCAGGTAAAAGGATACTATTAACCACTAGAGGATGCTGCGTTGAATATTACTGTCATAGGTGCAGGGTATGTTGGGTTGGTGACTGGCGCATGTTTTGCCGAGTTAGGTAATCATGTGACTTGTGTTGATGTGAATAAGAAAAAGGTGGGGCAATTACAAAAAGGCATATTACCTATTTACGAGCCAGGCTTAGAGGCAATGGTCGTCAGTAACATCGCTGAGAGTCGTCTACACTTCGTTACTTCGTTGAAAGAGCAGGCAGTGGAACCGCAAGTTATTTTTATCGCAGTAGGAACTCCCAGTGACAAAGGGGGTGCCGCCGATATGCAGTACGTAGAGGCAGCAGCGCGGGATATTGGGTCTTATGTGAAAAATTATTGCGTAGTTGTGGATAAGTCTACGGTGCCAGTGGGCATGGCGGAATGTGTTAAGGCTATTATTCAACAAGCAATTAAGCTACGTAAGTTGAATGTGAAAGTGGATATGGTTAGTAATCCTGAGTTTTTGCGAGAAGGCGCTGCGATTAAAGACTTTATGCAGCCGGACCGCATTATTATTGGGTTATCCTCTAAGAAAGCAAAAAGTATCATGTTGGATCTGTATTTGCCTATTATGCGTAATCCAGAAAAGATTTATTTTATGAATGTGCAAGACGCAGAAATGACGAAGTATGCTGCCAATGCAATGTTAGCTACGCGTATTTCTTTTATGAATGAAATGGCGATGCTTTGCGAGCGTTTAGATGTGGATATTGAAAATGTGCGTATTGGCATGGGCTCGGATGCGCGAATTGGGAATGCATTTATTAATCCTGGCTGCGGTTATGGAGGCTCTTGCTTTCCTAAAGATGTACGTGCTTTGATGCGTATGGCTGAACAGCAGGGGTTTGATCCTATTATTTTGCGCGCAGTAGAAGAGCGTAATTTCAAACAAAAACAAGTTCTGTATGAAAAGTTAAAACATGTTTTTGGAGGGGATTTATCTGGCACAAAAATTGCCGTATGGGGATTAGCATTTAAACCTGGTACAGATGATATGCGCGAAGCCTCTTCTTTGGTATTGCTTAATGATATTTTAACTCAAGGCGCGCATGTGCAAGCGTATGACCCTGTTGCTATTCCCGTAGCTAAACACATATTGTCGCCACAATGGCTAGCGTCTGGGCAAGTCACTTTTGCGGAGCATCCTTACGATGCTTTACACGGCGCAGACGCTTTGGTGTTAGTGACGGAATGGATGTCATTCTGTTATCCAGATCTAGCAGCCATGAAGAAGTTAATGCGTAGACATGTGATTGTGGATGGTCGTAATCAATATGATCCTAAGCAAATTCGCGAGGCGGGATTTGAATATTATGGCATCGGCAGATAATGTCTACGTTTTAATTCATGGTGCTTGGCATGCAAGTTGGTGCTGGCGTTACGTAGTACCATTATTAGAGTTATATGGTCGTGTTCTTGCCCCTGATTTACCCGGTCATGGTAAGTGTTTTGTGGATATGCGTTGTATTGCTTTATCTACCTACGTGGATTATGTAACCAATCTTGTTAAAGCCCAAGATAAACCGGTTGTTTTGGTGGGACATAGTCTTGGTGGCGTCATTATTTCTCAAGTAGCGGAAAATATTCCAGAGTGTATCAAGCGGTTAGTTTATATTGCCGCATTTGTACCTAGAAATAAGCAATCGCTATTATATGAAGCGAGTTGCTCTAAATCTCCAGGTATAGCAGCGGAGCTAGTGCTAAACGAGGAAGAGAATACGCTGGCTTTACTTGCATCGCCGCGTATCTGCGAAATATTTTATAACTGTTGCTGTAAGAAGGATGTAGAATTTGCCTTATCAAAGCTGCAAGTACAGCCGTATCGCCCTTTGAGAGATTCTATTAGCATTTCATCTTCCCGGTTTGGACAAGTAAAAAAACTATATATTGAATGTTTACAGGATGTGGCATTGGCTGTGGAAGATCAGCGGCGTATGCATATGAAAGTGCATTGTGATGTGGTTAGTCTTGATACAGATCATTCACCTTTTTTTTCTGCAGCAGATGAGTTAGTAAAGGCGATAATTCTGTAGCTTTTAAAGAAGGCGTTTGCTGGCATAATAAGCTCCACCAATTAATGCGTGTTCTAAATTACATAATACACCTAGAGGATAGTATTTACGTTGCATAAGGTAAGCAGGGGATGCTTGTATGCCATCAACAAAATCAGGCAAGTCAAAAGCATTGAGATGATGTAGTGCAACCCCACCTGTTATCCAGATACCGCTTTCGGGCATAAAAATTAGTTGGACAGTACCAATCAATAATCCTAGATACCAAGCAAATGTACGTAATACTTCCTCTGCTTGGCCAAAATGTATTTTTTTACCAACCTCTTCTGGAGTAATGTTTTTATCTGTAGGGTGAAAGAAATGATATAAGCGCACCATTCCTTGCCCAGATAAAATTTTTTCGAAGGTTATGGTGGAATGGGGATGATTATTTTTTTCTAAGAAAGATAGGATTTCACAGTGACGCTGATATTGATGGCTAGAGGCTAATGGAGGGGAGGGAATGCCTATATGCCCAACCTCGTTTTGTCCTAGCCAGAAATCGCCATTGCGCAGTAATATCCCATCTTTTAATCCTAAGCCAGTGCCTATACCTAATGCGACACGTCGACCATAATCATTAATGGGGCAAGTGTTTAAGTGTTTAATGTTATTAGCTTGCTCCATGTAAGGGGTAAAGGTGGCACAAACCACGGGGGCATAATCATGGATCACTGCATAAGGTGGCCATTGCTGCTGCTTGGCGATAGCAGAAAAAGGCATAGGATAAGGATATGCTCCTTCTAATAGTAGATTTTCTCCATTGTAATGACCAGCGCCGCCTATGCAGATAGCATCGGCATCGCGCATAAAAAAATCCAGGTTACCTTCTAATTTTGCAATTAAGTCAACAAGAGAATCTGTATCGTTCAGCTTGATAGAGTGACTTTTTATGCATGTGAATGTTTGTGTATCTTTATTATATCTGACAATGCCGGCGGTGCATTTTGTTGCACCCAGATCCCAAGTAATAATAGTGTGTGTCATGTGAACAGACCCTAAAAGTGAAACGCTTCGGGCATAGTAGATCTTAATTTTTTTGCTATTTCCACAAATAATGGTTGTTTAGCAGTGCCTGAGCGCCAGTATAAGCCAATGGTGCGTTTTGGTTTCGGTGCGGAAAAGGGGATATAAGACACTCTGTTTGTTGTTTTACAAGCTAACTTAGGCATGAGTGTCATCCCTACACCAGCAGCAACCATGTGTCGTAATGTTTCTAAGCTGGTAGCTTGAAATCCATGTGTCTCTGTGGCGTGCATTTTTTCACACAAGGCGAGCGCTTGTTCGCGTAGACAATGCCCTTCGGCAAGCAGTAACAAATTTTTCCCAACTAAATCTAGTTGTTTTATGGTCTTATGCTTGGTGAAGGCATGTTGTTTAGGGACGGCGAGTAAAAATTCTTCTTCAAATAAAATAGCAGATGAGAAATGCGACTCGGAAATTGGCATAGCGAGAATGGCGGCGTGAATTTTTGCATGCTGCAGTTTTTCTACTAAAACTGCAGTTTGTTCTTCAATAAGATAAAAAGATACGTTAGGAAAGGCTTTTATTAACGGCGGCATGATATGAGGAAGTAGATAGGGAGCTAAGGTGGGGATAATGCCGACTCTTAATTCACCCATGAAAGGGTCTTTCACGGATTGAGCAAAGGCAAACATTTCATCAACTTGATTTAAAATGCTGCTAGCCTGCTTTGCGATGGTTTGGCCATGTTCGGTAAGCAAAGCCAATTTATTTGTGCGTTCGATAAGTTGTAAGCCAAGAATATTTTCTAGTTTTTTAATTTGCATGCTTAATCCTGGTTGGCTAACATGGCAAGCCTGCGCGGCTTTGCCAAAGTGGCGATATTCTGCTAAGGCTACGAGGTATTTTAGATCACGAATATTCATGTTGGCCCACACTTTTGATAAATAATAATTATCGTTATTATAACAATAATTGATTTTATTTATCAATAGAGTTTCTTTATTCTTGTTTGTATATACCCGAAGCGAAAAATGCTCGTGTTTTCCGGAAGGGCATTTCTAGGGGTACCTTAAATTCAATATCAAAAACAGGAGAATAATTATGTTAGCGGTAGGTCAATCTTTTCCAGAATTTCAAATGACAGGTGTAGTTTCAGCAAATATACAAGATGCTTTTATCGATATTAATCATCTTTACGCTGCGGGTAAATGGCAAGTATTTTTCTTTTGGCCAAAGGATTTTACTTTCGTTTGCCCTACAGAAATTGCTGAGTTTGGTCGTTTAAATGCGGAATTTTCTGAGCGTGATACGCAAGTTTATGGGGTGAGTACAGATTCGGAGTTTGTGCATTTAGCTTGGAAACAGCAGAAAAGTGAGTTACAAGACTTACCTTTTCCTATGTTAGCAGATATTAAGCGCGAGTTAACTCAAGCTTTAGGTATCTTAGACAAGCAAGCGGGCGTGGCGCAACGTGCAACTTATATTGTAGATCCGCAAGGAGTGGTGCGTTTTGTAATGGTAACTGATCTAAATGTAGGTCGTAACCCTAAAGAAGTGTTGCGGGTACTCGATGCATTACAAACGGATGAGTTATGTCCTTGTAATTGGCAAAAGGGAGAGAAAACCTTAGAAATAGGCGGTGCAGCATGAGTCTTGACGATATAAAGGCACGGATACCAGAAGAACTGCGTGATATTAGATTAAACTTATCAACAGTATTGACTGAAGAAGGTGCTGCTGATTTATCTCTGCAGCAAATTTATGGCATTGCTTTGGCATCAGTGTATGCATTGAAAAATACTGAACTTACATCAGAGATGTTAAAGATGGTAGCTGAGTATTTACAGCCAAATGAAATAGCGGCAGCAAAATCCGCAGCTACTATTATGGCAATGAATAATGTTTATTATCGTTTTGTACACTTGGTTAGTGATCAATCCTTTGCTGCATTGCCGGCTAAATTGCGTATGAATGTGCTTGCTAATCCTGGAGTAAGCAAAATGGATTTCGAATTAAGTTGTTTGGCGGTATCAGCTATTAATGGGTGTGGTATGTGTATGGACGCACACATGGCGGAGTTACTTAAAGCCGGAGTAAGCAAACTAGCAATTCAATCAGCAATACGCATAGCCGCAGTTATGCATGCGTCGGCGGTAGCTATCACCTAGGGTAGGGTCTGTTTACAACAGGAGTTCTTGCTGAATAAAAGAAAAATAATTTTAACATTGCGGTTTCTTAAGAGTTCCTTAAGATTTCATTCATATAATCGAATTGTTTATAGATAGGCTTTACGGATAAAGCAACATCATTATAAAAAATGATTATTATAAGGAGTTATGTCATGCCAAGCACTATAAATATGTCCGATTATGTTTATTTTCCTGATCGATCCATCATTACCAATGATATCTGATAGCTAACTTTACATTCCCAGTATTATTTCTTTTAGTATTTTGTAGCTACCAGCTGAATGGTGTAGCTAGCGGAGTGAAACTGTGTAGGGTTCTACCCTTTTAGCACAGCGGCACTTTACAACCTGCAGAAAGTATCTTTGTCGAAAAGGAGTTTCGATTATGTCAAAAACAAGAAGAAGACCTAATATTACAGTTCGCACACCTGCAAATTCTACGGATGATAAGCAACCAGTACCAGCAACCCAGGCAACAGCTAGTATTTCGGCAACATTACCAACATCCATGATGATTCCGGGGCTTACAGGCAAGGATAGTGACTTATTAAGCCAAAATGAAAATTTTCGTTATTTGGGGAATAGCAAAAAAGTAGGACATGCGGTTATTAAGCGCAGACCAGATGGTCAGGAGATGGCAGTGCAGTATGCTATTCCTCCGGGAGGTGATGCTGAAACGCCAGAATTTCGTCCTTTACAAGACATAGAGGCAATAGAACGCTATGGGCTACATCGTTATCAAGCGAAAACTCCAGGTGGTACCGTCATGTATGCAGCGCGTTTTCTTGATGCTGAGGTAGGGGCGGAGCATCCAGAGGCTATGCGGGTTGCCTTGTTTTCGCCGAGAAGGGATAAAGAACCCTTTTGGGGCTCAGATAAGACTATACCATTATGGCGCACTGATCTTTCTCCACATCATCAACGAGAATTTGAGGCTGAACTAAAAGAAATTCCCGAGCAAACAAAAGGCGGACCAGACCAAGTTGTTGAGCCGGGGTCTGTTAAATATCGCGATGAACATAAGACACGCAATCCAGATCAAAATACGGTAATGGGAGAATCCGCTAGAGATGCTTACGAGCATTTCATGGATAAGATGACGGAAGAATTAACTCCAGAAGCACGGGAAATATTTCAACGTGCAGTTGATGCTCCTTTAAGAAACATGTTTAAAAGTCAGTATCGTCCTGAATGGTTGCATGCTTATGGGTATTCGCTGACTCCACAAAAAAACAACCCTCAGCTTAATACTAACTTGGGTGCCGCACCTAAATGGGCTAATACAGAAATGATGGTATTAGAGCGTATCGCTAAGTGGTTTGCTTTAAATAGGCCAGAGACTTTAATTAAAATCAAGCCTTTTTTTACTATGCTTTTGGATTCTGAGCTTATTAAAAATCTTAAGTTTGCAGTGACTCTGGAAGAGAAGGGGAGATTTGTTAGGTTTTTACAAGAATTAGATCCATTTAAAAAATATCCTCTGTTTCGCAAGGCTACAGACTTGACTCAGGGGACCGCTGTTGCTTTAGGGTTGCTGCATGATGTTACGCCTGTTCGTGAACAGTTGGTGATTGATCATACTGCACATACCGCTGCGACAGCCCCCGTTGCAGCAGCAGTTCCCGTAACTGCTGCAGTTAACACGCGAGCTGCTACTAGAGCACAAACTACCGCTAGGAGGCAACGTACTACGGTTGGAGGAGCTACAGCAGCTACGAATGCACCGGTATCACAGCCTGTTGTGACAGCAGCTTCTACTGGCGCTGCTGGTATTGCTGCGGTGCCATTACCCCAGTCGACTTTGCCTTCTGCAGCTATGCAATCAGTGCCACAGCAGAGAACTGAAGCTCAACCGCCTTTAGCCATGCCATTTCCTACTCATTTAGTGTTTCAAAACTCCATTGTGCAAACAGCAACAACGTCGAGTGAGTACGACTATGACGAACCTTGGCGCGGAATATCGCTGGCGGTTTCTCATGGTACTGGTGTAGTGATAGCGCATGCTGGGAAAAAGTATGTTCTTACTAACGCACATTGTGTTGAAAACGGTTCGTTTGTGCAAGTTCGATTAGCTAATAGTAGAAAGCAATTTAAAGCGCGTCCCATCTGTGTTTCTTATCAATGTGATTTAGCATTACTAGAAGTTAACTATCCTCTGTTTCAGCAGCAAGCGGTACCCGTTGAATTAGGTGAAATGGTTTCCTTGCAAGAAAGCGTGAAGGTGATGGGTTTTCCTATGGGGGGTGAAGAAATTTCCGTTTCAGATGGCATCGTTTCGCGTATTGAAGTACGTGAGTACTGTATGAGCGGTGAAGATATGTTGCAAGTACAAGTCAGTGCAGCAATTAACCCTGGAAACAGCGGTGGTCCAGTGTTCTCTGGTAACAAGGTAGTTGGAATTTCTTTCCAAGGCTACGATAGACAGGGATTGGGTTTCATGATCCCTATGCCTGTTATCGATCATTTTTTAGGTGATGCGCTAAGTGGTAAACCGTATCAGGGTTTTCCTGTTCTTCCTGTAGAGATGCAGCCATTAGAAAATCGTTGGCAAAGGGAAAGTTATGGAATGCAAAAAAACCAGACAGGGGTGCGGGTTAAACGTATTGATACATTATGCGACGCTCACAACAAATTAAAGCCGGACGATATTTTACTTACTATCGATGGCTTGCCTATTGCCAATGACGGTAGAGTAAATATTCCAGGGGTAGGTAATTGTATTGACTTGATCCATGTTACACATATGAAACATCTCGGAGAAACAGTTAGATTACAGGTGCTGCGACGCCAAAGCCCTACTGAGGAGCCATCTATACTGACGCTTGATGTGCTTATGGATAGTGTACCGCATAGTACGGAGATGGTTTTGGCAGCGGAGCACGACAAGGTACCCACTTATTTCATGGTGTCTGGTTTGGTATTTCAACCATTAACACGTAATTATTTAGAAAGTAATGGTACGGACCTTGAAGAGCATTATCAGGCTGACGCGGGGTGTTATCTTCCAGACATTCCTAGGAAGTCACCGGATGACCAATTTGTTGTGTTGACTAACGTGTTGGATTGCTCTTTTACCGACGGATATGGAAGCCTCAGTAATGAAATAGTAAAAACAGTTAATGGCAAAGAAGTGCATAACTTTCGTGAGTTTATTGAAGCAATAGAAAGTAATACTGGGCCATCACATACGATTACAACAGCGGGGAAAGATAGGATTGTAATAAAAAGATTATCACCAGAAGAGGAAAAGCGGCTTTTGAAAAAGTATCATTTACATCATGATCGCTCAGATGATTTGCGGCCACCGTCAGCGGCAGAATTACTGGCATCTGGTAATTCGAATGATAGCGATGATAATGATGAGTCTCCGCAGGGACCCATTCAAGAAGCTTCTGGTCATGTAGCCAATCAGCAGCCTACGGTAGATAATAAAGCGCAACCAATGGCAGAGGACGATGATGATAATGATAGTGAAGCAACCGAGGCAATGGAGGTGGATAATGACGAAACTCAATCTTCTGCTCATGAGGATGTGCCTAGTATTACTCGCGCTATGTTGCCGGGGTTAAGGAGATATGCGGGGGTGATTGCGAATATGGAGCAGCGTTATCAAAAAATGGATGCGCTTGAGGAGAGATATGAAAAAGCTACTGGAGAAGTTGTGCCTTATGCTTCTTCTGATGACGATGATTACAATGCGGATAGTGAGGAGAGCGAATCGTCTGATGAAGAGGATCAGGAGCAGCAACAGCCTGTTCAATCTCATCGTGCAGCAGCAGGGAACTCTAATCACAAGCATCGTTTGTTCCATCCCAAGCCACAGCCCGTACATGAGGGTGGTCAGCCTCATCATAAGAGAAGAATAGAGAGTTCTGATGATGAGTCCGTCAATCAGCCAGCACAAAAGAAGCCAAGAACGGGCGATATCCGTAGTTATTTTGGTAAGAGGCCTCCTCAGTCAAGTGCTGCAACGCAGTTAGATGAGCCACAAATAAAACGTCGACGTCTAGGATAGTTTGGGTGTGATCAGAAGACCTACTCCTGTGAAAATAAGCAGGAGTAGATCTTGTCGGAAGAGGAAACCTTGTGTGTAGTTTCCTCTCCTCCTTTGCTTCCTAATGGAGGGTCAGGGAGAGGAGACTCAAAATTACATTTATAATAAGAGGTATCATATGTTGTTATGGAATGGGCGAGTTAACTCTAAAGCAAACCCGCGCTGCATGATAAAAGAAACTAGCGAGATCAGTGCGGTGTTGAAGGAGTGTCGCTATAACACCTTTGTTTTACTCGATTTGGATAAGACTGTGCATGATGCAAGCCAAGAACTGGGCGGAGATGCCTGGTTTGTGGATATGCATGAACATGCCAGGCAGGTGATGCCGGATCAACCCACTATGCGTCGAGCGGCTGTTGTAGAGTTGTATCATTTAGTTCAACATTACACATTAGTAAAACCCGTTGAAGAAAATACGGTGCGTATTATCCGATTATTACAGGATATGCATATACCGGTGATTGCATTAACCTCGCGGGGCAAGGAAATTATTCAGCCTACGCTTAGACAATTAGCGCAAATTGGCGTGGATTTTTCGCGTAATTGGGATGATTTGCAGGGAGTTATTCGTTTGGATGAATCTAGCCCAGCTATTTTTCGTGAGGGAGTTATATTTTGTAGTGGTAGCGATAAGGGCGTATGTTTGGATATGTTTTTTAAGTATTTAAAAGAGTATGCCAAATCTTTTCCTGCGCATGTGGTGATGATGGATGATGCAAGGCGGCATCTAGAGGCAGTAGAAAAAGTAGTTGCAGCGCATGGCTGTGATTTTACTGGCTTGCGCTATGGGCGTTTAGATGAAAAAACTGCACAGTGGAATAGAAAAAAAGCCATCAAGCAATTGCACACTTTAAGTGCCGAGCAATTTACAGAACAACAACAAGCTTTGCTTGCTACTTTGCAGATTCCACCGGCTTCTCCAAGTGCTAGTCCACGCCAAACTTATGCTTTTTTTACTGAGCAATCATCGAGCGTATCGAGAGAGAAGCGACTGTTGGAGAGTAATAGTAAAGATGATGACGCGGGCATGATACGAGGTAAGGCAAGAATGCGTTCTGCTTCGTTGTCGCGGGGTTGATTTTCAATAAACACTCTCCGGCCGGCATCTACACGTGTATCCCCCCTTCTGTGTCTTGTCTCCTATTAAGGTTTGGGCTGTTGTGTAGAAGGAGCCGCAGTAAGCTGTTTATAGTCGGGCTTCAATTTTTCCCATAACTTATACATCGCTTCATATAGCGGGTCTTTTGATAGATTTCTAGTAAATACTCTACCTGCTGCATAACTTTCTGTAGCACGATATTTGTCACGCCAGTTGTGAAAGGCGTGAAGAAAACTAACTATGCGTTGAGCTGGATCGGTAGCATGGTTAGTAAGGTGTTGCATCATTTGTTCTAGATTGTGATAATGTTTAACTTTTTCTCTTAGGCTTTTGGGTACCGTATCTTGTGTTTTTTCTACCCATTTCATGATGTCATAAATATTATCGTTAGATCGAGGGGAATCTTTTGGTTTGTTAGGTATACGAGCATACTGGGGTCTTATAGCGGTCTCTATATAAGCAAGTGCTTCTTGGCATGCGGTATAGTATCTTAGGATGTCATTAAACTTTCCGGCTTGAATATCCGCTCTTAGCCTGGTTAGTGTGGGGACAGTGCTATCTGTTACAGCGTATCCAGGTGCACCCCTTGAACCTGGCTTAAAGCCTAAAATATTATACAATTCAGCGGCAATAAATAATCTAACGCTATTTAAATCGACTTGGAATTGTTGGGCAGTTACCCTATCTTGTGAATCTCTCGATGTCACTTTAATAACCCCTTTAACTAGAGCTTCTTCTGCTATTACTTGAGCAGCTTGAAAGAATGCAGCAACAAAT